>Ga0335084_10001109_pt1 | contig 24642 bp, 26 predicted proteins | sample Lox_Sample_44_FD_206721 | JGI IMG/M metagenome (GOLD analysis project Ga0335084, IMG submission 206721) | Soil microbial communities from Loxahatchee National Wildlife Refuge, Florida, United States - Lox_Sample_4.4 | ecosystem: Environmental > Terrestrial > Soil > Wetlands | place: USA... | reverse complement strand
CAAGTCGACGGTCCTGCGGATGGTCGCCGGCCTGGAGGAGGTCTCGGCCGGCACCATCTCCATCGGCGACCTGGTGGTGAACGACGTGCCGCCCAAGGAACGCGACGTCGCGATGGTGTTCCAGAGCTACGCGCTCTATCCGCACATGACGGTCCGCCAGAACCTCGAGTTCGGGCTCAAGATCCGCAGCACCCCGCGCGCCGAGAGCGAGCGGCTCGTGGCGGAGGCGGCGCTGGTGCTCGGCCTCACGCCGTACCTCGAGCGAAAGCCGAAGCAGCTCTCGGGCGGGCAGCGGCAGCGCGTGGCGGTGGGCCGCGCCCTGGTGCGCAAGCCGTCGGTCTTCCTCTTCGACGAGCCGCTCTCGAATCTGGACGCGAAGCTGCGCGTCCAGATGCGCGCCGAGATCAAGAAGCTGCAGCAGCGGCTCGGGACCACGACCATCTACGTCACGCACGACCAGGTCGAGGCGATGACGATGGGCAGCCGCATCGCCGTGCTCCGGGACGGGAGGCTGCAGCAGGTCGGGGCGCCTCTCGAGGTCTACGCGCGGCCGGCGAACGCCTTCGTCGCGCAATTCATCGGAACGCCGCCCATGAACTTCGTCACGGGGAGGCTGGCGGACGCGGGGAGCCGCATCGTGGCGGCGACCTACGCGCTACCGGTCCCGGCTGCGCTGCGCGCCGCCACCGCGGGCCGGGACGGGCTCGAGGTCCTCGCCGGCATCCGGCCCGAGCACGTGTTCGGACCCGGGCGCCAGGCCTGCGCCGAGGAGGCCCGCGTCGAGGTCGTGGTGGAGGTCGTGGAGACGCTGGGTAACGAGGTCGTGGTCCACGCCCTGCTCGGCGACGACGCATTCGTGTACAAGCAAGCGAGGGCGCCCGAGATGGGGAGCCGGGCGACGGTCTGGCTCGACCTCTCGGCCCTGCACCTCTTCGAGGCGAAGAGCGGGGCGCGACTCGGCTGAGGGCGGACGCGCCCTTCCTTCCAGGCCTGAGGTCTCCTTTCAGGAGCACGTGCACGGGCGGGTGTCGCCGCATCGTCCCGGCGCGGACCGTTACTGGATCCAGACGACGTCGCCGGGCCGGATCTCCTCGACCGGTCCGCCCCATCGCTGCACGCGTCCCAATCCCGCGGTCACGATCAGCACCTGCCCGAGGGGGTGGGAGTGCCACGCGGTGCGAGCGCCGGGCTCGAAGGTCACGTACGCGCCCGAGGCCCGCGACGGTTCGGCCGCCTGGAAGAGCCAGTCGATCCGGACCGAACCGGTGAAGCTCTCGGGCGGGCCCTTCCGCGAGGGCTGGGAGCCGCCCCGGGTGATGACGACGTCGTTTCGCCCCTGCGCCGCTGCGTTCGATCGAGACGCCGACGCAGCGGGAGCCGGTCGCGAGGTGGGCTCCACGGTGAGCAAGGACAGCGTGATCAGGGTGGGCGCGAGCAGTGTCATGGACGGCTCCTCCTCCACGGTCGGGAGATCGATGCCTCCGCGCGTTACAGCTCCTGCCGCGTGGGGCGGAAGAGGATCTCGCTGATGTCCACGTCGTCCGGCTGGCCGATCGCGAAGGACACCATCCGCGCGAAGGAATCCGGGGGGATCGCGTACTCCTCGTAGAACTTCCGGATCCCCTGGGCGATGTCGGGTTCCGTGATGCTCGAGGGGAGCTCGGTCGCGACCGCTCCCGGCGAGATCACCGTCGTGCGGATGTTGTACGGCTTCACTTCCTGGCGCAGGCCCTCCGACAGCATGCGCACGGCCACCTTCGTGGCGGAATAGACCGCACCCGCAGGACGCACCTTGTGCCCTGCCACCGACGAGACGTTGATGATGTGTCCCGACTTCTGCTGCTTCATGTGCGGGAGCACGGCCGCGATGCCGTAGAGGACCCCCTTGATGTTGACGTCGATGGTCCGGTCCCAGTCGTCGATCTTGAGCCGCTCCAGGGGCGAGTGCGGCATGAGGCCGGCGTTGTTCAGGATGACGTCGACGCGCCCGTAGCGCTCCACGGCGAGGTCGACGAGCTTCTTCACCTGCGCGTGGTCGGTGACGTCGGTGCGAAGCGCGACGGCCCTTCCACCGCGCTCGGTCAGCTCGCGTGCGATCGCCTGGATGCGGTCGAGCCTGCGGGCGCCGAGCACCACCGTCGCGCCCTCGGCGGACAGGTGGCGCGCGGTGGCCTCACCGAGCCCGCTGCTCGCGCCGGTGATGACGACGACCTTCCCGTCGATTCCCCTGGTCATGTTCGGCTCCTCTCCGGGGGCTCAACCCCGGCTCACGCCCAGGCTGCGGCGAAGGTGCAGCCCCGGGGTCGTCGCCAGCTTCACGATGAGATCCGAGAGGCTGTTCAGCGACACGTCGCGCCCCCTGAAGGGCTCGCCCTTCGGCGTGAGCTGGTACGAGATCTCGGCGTCGCGGGTGAACCAGCCCGGGCGAAGGATGGTGTAGTCGAGGTCCGACGCCTCGATGACGGCGGCCGAGTCGCGGTACGGGTCGAGCTGGCTCCCGTATCGCTCGCCTGGCACCTCGCCGTAGATGCCCATCGAGCTGATGAAGATGAGCCGCCTGAGGCCGGTCGTGTGCATCGCCTCGACGATGCGCTGAGCCTGCCGCTTCATGTCTCCGGCGAGATTGGCGTAGACGACGTCCTGGCTCTTCATGGCGGCGGTGAGGGTCTCCAGGTCGAGGACATCGCCGTCGAGGATCCGGACCCGCTCCGGGTCGGGGTTCTTCAGCCGGCCGGCACGGCGGAGATACAGGGTCAGCCTCGCGTCGGTCGTCTCCAGGAACACGCGGGTGGTGTTGCGCGCGAGCTGTCCGTTCGCGCCGAGGATGAGGACGTTCGCCATGGCTCGGTCCTTCGGGGCTGGAGTCACGCCGGTGCGCCGTCGTCGACGACGCGGAGCGCGTTGAGGGTCCGGGGGTAGCCGATGAACGGCAGCAGTTGCGTGAGCGTGCCGAGGAGGACGGTCCGGTCGTTCCCGACCGCGAGGTTCGCGGCCACGTGTCCGGCGAGCTGCGGCTCGCACCCGCCGAGCGACGCCAGCATCGAGAAGGTGAGGAGCTCGCGCAGCTTCAAGTCGAGCCCGGTGCGCGTCAGGTAGTCGCCGAAGCAATTGGCCGAGAGAAACCGCTGGATGTGCAGCTCGTCCTTCGGTGACCGGGCGTACATCTGGTCGATCCGCTCGCCCAGGACCCGCTTCTGCACCTCGAGCCCACGGTCGAACCGCGTCTCGGGCGTGGTCGTGGACTGCCCCGGGAGCGGGAGCTCGATGCCCCTGCTCCGCAGCACCTCGTTCGTGACCTGGAGGAAGTCGAACACCTTGGCCATCCCGACGTAGGGGACCGCCTGGTACACGACTTCCTTCACCTCGACCGGGCGGACGCCGACGTTCAGCGCGCCACCCAGCATGACCCGGTACTCCCCGACCGCCTGGGAGGCGATGAGCGCCGCCAGCTGGACCATCAGGCGGGTCCTCGGGTCGAGGACCTCGTCCCTCAGGACCTCATCGAACGCCCAGTTGTCGAAGATCTCGATGAGCTCGGGATCGGTCACCTTGAGCGTCGACGCGTGGCCGGGAAACAGGGCGTCGTGGTTGCGCTGCGCTTCCTTGCTGATGGCCATGGTCACTCCTAGAGCCCCGTCCGCTTCTCGAGCTCCTCGGGATAGCGCGCGCCCTCGACCTGGATCTTCGACGCGGCGGCGTCGACGGCCCGGAGGTCCTCCGGCGTGAGCTGGACGGACGCGGCGCCGAGGTTCTCCTCGAGCCGGCTCAGCTTCGTGGTCCCGGGGATGGGGACGATCCAGGGCTTCTGGGCGAGGAGCCAGGCGAGGGCGATCTGCGCCGGCGTCGCCTGCTTGCGCTTCGCGACCTCGCCGAGCAGGTCGACGAGCGCCTGGTTCGCCTTGCGCGCCTCGGGCGTGAAGCGCGGCACGATGTTGCGGAAGTCGCTCTTCTCGAAGGTCGTCTTCTCGTCGATCTTCCCGGTGAGGAAGCCCTTCCCGAGCGGGCTGAACGGGACCAACCCGATCCCGAGCTCCTCGAGCGTCGGGATCAGCTCCTCCTCGGGCTTCCGCCACCAGAGCGAGTACTCGCTCTGCAACGCGGCGACCGGCTGCACCGCGTGAGCGCGGCGGATCGTCTTCACGCCCGCTTCGGACATCCCGAAGTGCCTCACCTTCCCGGCGCGGATCAGCTCCTTCACGGTGCCCGCGACGTCCTCGATGGGGACGTTCGGATCCACGCGGTGCTGGTACAGGAGATCGATGGTCCCGGTCCTCAGCCGCCGGAGCGAAGCCTCGACGACCTCCCGGATGTGCTCGGGCCGGCTGTCCATGGCGTTGGTGCCGAGCTTCATCCCGAACTTCGTCGCGATGACGACCTGGCTGCGGACGGGGGCGAGGGCCTCACCCACCAGCTCCTCGTTGGTGAGCGGGCCATAGGCCTCCGCCGTGTCGAAGAACGTGACTCCGCGGTCGACCGCCGCGCGGAGCAGCGCCATCATCTCCTTCCGGTCAGGGGGCGTGCCGTAGGCAAAGCTCATTCCCATGCAGCCGAGCCCGATGGCCGAGACCTCGAGGTTGCTCCTTCCAAGCCTGCGCTTCTGCATCGCGTCCTCCTTCGTCGCCGTTCCGGTCGGCGTCACCGACGAGGGAAACCGACTGGCGACCGCGTACGCCTTGGCGTCGTGCATGGTCCCTCCTCGGGACGGATCGGGTTCTCGTGCGCACCCGTCAGCGCCCGAAAGCTACGCGTGCACGCGACCTCGCGAAACAGCCAGAATGCGCATGGGCCGTTCAGGAAAACTTCACGGCGCGGGAGGCGGAGCGTCCGCAGGACCGAGAACCCAGGCAGGGCTTGGAAAGCGGGTAGCAAAATGCTACCTTTCGCACATGGGCCAGCCCGTCAAGCTCTCCGATGCCCTGGTTCTCGACGCACGTGTCGTCGGTGAGGCGGCGGAGCGCTCCATCGCGAGCCAGATCGAGTACTGGGCGCGCGTCGGCAAGGCAGTGGAGCCGGTGCTCCGCGGCGACCAGGCCCTGCGGCTCAAGCAGCGGGGCGAGGCCGTTCCCCTCTCGGAGCTGCTGAAGTCGGTGGACTCGAAGGCCGGGCGCGAGCGCACGAAGGCGCATCTGGCCTCGCGCCCCTTCCCGCACTTCGAGCCGGCGCCGGGCCGCCCCGGGCTTCTGGTGAAGATCGACGAGGGCGGGAAGCGCACGGTGGGTCGGTTCGTGAACCGTGAGTTCCGGCCGGCCGGCCGCAAGTGACGGCACCCCTCGACGCGCGGCCCATCGTCGTCGCCGTCGCCGGCCCGAACGGCGCCGGCAAGACCACCTTCTACGAGGCGCACCTTCGGGCGGCCGGGCTCCGATTCGTGAACGCCGACGAGCTGGCCCGCGAGCTGGGAGTGGACGCCTACGGCGCTGCCGACCTGGCCCGCCGGCTACGGGAGGCGCTCCTCGAGCAGGGCGAGAGCTTCGTCTTCGAGACCGTCTTCTCCGACCCGGTGGGCGACAAGGTCGACTTCCTGAAGAAGGCGGCCGCGCGGGGCTACACGGTCGTGGTCTGCTTCATCGGGATCGGCGGCCCGAGCGTCAGCGAGGAGCGCGTGGCGATGCGCGTGCTCCAGGGCGGCCACGACGTCCCCTCGAAGAAGCTCGGGCAGCGGTACCCGCGGACCCAGCGCAACCTGGCGCTCGCGATCCACGCGCTCCCTCACGTCCTCGTCTACGACAACGGCGACCTCCGCAGGCCGTTCCGGAAGGTCGCGGAGTTCGAGGCGGGGAAGGTGACGGAGCAGCACGCGCCGGTTCCACGGTGGCTGACACGCGCCCTCGAGAGCCACTCGAGGTGAGACGGCGCGACGACGACGCCCCCTTCCCGGCGGCCGGGCAGTTCGCGGACGGCGCCTGGCTGACGGCTGACCTGCGATCCCGCGAGGGTCACCGGCTGCTGGCTGCGAACGGCGAGGTTGCCCTGAAGGGACGGGTGCCGGGCGGGCCCGTTCTCCATATACCGATGTGGTCTCCTTCGCCGTGCTCGAACCGGACGCGGACGGCTTCCGCAATTACCAGAGGACCCGCTACGCGGTCTCGGCCGAGGAGTTGCTGGTCGATCGGGCGCAGTTGCTGACGCTGACCGCCCCCGAGATGACGGTGCTGGTGGGGGGCCTCCGCGTCCTGAACGCCAACGTCGGACAGTCCAGGCACGGCGTCTTCACCGATCGGCCGGAGGCACTGACCAACGACTTCTTCGTGAACCTGCTCGACATGGGGACGGAGTGGAAGGCGGTCCCGAAGGACGCGGACGTGTTCGAAGGGCGCGATCGCAAGACGGGCAAGGTCAAGTGGACCGGCACGCGCGTCGACCTCGTCTTCGGCTCGAACTCGCAGCTCCGCGCTCTGGCGGAGGTCTATGCCAGCGCGGACGCGCAGAAGAAGTTCGTCCAGGACTTCGTGGCGGCCTGGAACGAGGTCATGAACCTGGATCGCTTCGACCTTGCGTGATGAAAGACCCGGGAACGATCGTTCCTGGCAGGACCAGCGGGCAGTCCGGTCGCGAAATGCCGCCCCGCCGCCCCAACAACCGTTGCACGGAGACGTGATGCTCGCTTCGTGGGTGCTCGCCCTGCTGGTCGCGGTCGAGCCGGCCAGCCCGCCGACCGCCGCCCCGCCGCCGGCCGGCGCCGAGGACGACCTGTTCCTGCAGATCCTCGATCCCTTCGCCCTCTTCGCGATGGTGGGCAGGACGAGCGCGGAGCCGGCCGCGCCCGTGGGCACCGAGTTCAACCTGGACGCCCTCGTGAGCGACCGGAACCTCTACCATCTGGACATCCCGGTGGAGCGAGGCACCGACGGGTGGTACGTGCACCGGCGCGCCGGCGGCATCGGGGCGACGACGTTCAGGGTGGCCCGGCACGCCAACCGCTACCAGGTCGAGGTCAAGACCAGCGACGGCACGGGGAAGCCGTACCACGAGCTCATCGACTTCGTGGTCGAGCGCCGCGACCTGAGGATCGGCGGCCAGGTGAAGAGCATGCGCGTGCTGCGGGTGGAGGGGTACCGGGTCGACGAATAGTGGATCGGTGCGTCCGTTTCACTTGCCGTCCGGAGCCAGCGGCGGGACGTGGAAATCGCCTGGAGCCCCGTCCCGGCGTCCTCGTGGCGCCTCCCCGGGAACCCCGTTAGGCATCCGGCCGTGCGCTGCTCCCGAGGAGTCGCTGCCGCTCGGACCAGGACCCTTCCGTCCGGGTGGCGCCCGGGGCTCGCGTTGGCGCTCGGTGGAGCGCTGCTGGTCGCCCCCACGGCGGTCCTGGCCGCGGTGCCGCTGCGCCTCCAGGCCGGCGTGGCCGCGGTCGGTGGTGGCGCCGCCTGCTCCGACCCGGCCTCCACCATCTGCCCATCCTGGCAGCAGCTGGCGGCCGTCCCGGCGGTGCTGGCGGCGCAGGCCGACCTCTCCTGGAGCCCGACGCTCGTCGTCTCCCCCGGCCTGAGCTTTAGCTTCGCGCCCTGGCGTTCCGGCGTGCCGAGCCTGCTCACGCCCTCCGTCGACGTCGGCCTCGTCCGGCGCGAAGGGGAGCGGCTGGTCCGGCTCACGCTGGGCGTCGAGGCCCCCATCGACGCGCAGGGCCAGGTCGGCGTCGGCGGACGGATCGGCCTCGGGGCCACGCTCCTCGGAGGCCCGGTCCCAGGCCTCGCCTTCGACGTCAGCGCCGGGATCGCCGAGGTCGGCGGGCGCGCCTCGCCGTCCCTCCGCCTCCTCGTCGGAGTCCAGCTCGGTGGCTAGCCCCTCGATCGCTCCGGCGCCGACCAGCGCCCTTCCCCGGCAGGTGGCCCTCGCCACCGTCCTCTCGCTCGCCGTGGCCTCCTGGCCCGGCTCCGGGCTGGCCGAGCAAGCCGGCGAGGGCGAAGGCCCGGGGGCGCCCGTGGCCGGTGAGCCGGCGGCGCCGGCCCGCTTCCGCTCCGCCCAGAACGGCCTCATCTTCGACGGCCAGTACACCAGCTCGCGGCTCAATGACACCGTGGTCCTCGGCGCCGGCGCGAGGACCCTCGGACTGGAGGCCGCCCTCGACGGACCGTGGCTCGCCCGATGGGACCTCTCGGCCAGCGCCCGGGGCGGCCTGGCGACCCTGGCGCCCTACGCCTGGCTCGCCGGCGGACGGGCCGCCGCGGCAGGCGAGCTCGGCCACCGCCTCCTGCTCCAGCCCTGGAGCCCCTACGTCATGGTGGGAGGTCGCGTCGCCGCCGACGTCACCGTCCGGTGGCTCATCGTGTCGGAATCGGGCAAGGAGGGAGGCGGTGATGGTGGGACCGTGCAGCACTGGTTGTCCGTGCTCGACGTGCAGCCCCGGTTCGGGCTCGGCGTGGCATACCAGGACGCGCGCCGTTCCTTCCGCGGCGTCGCCTTCGCCCAGGAAGGGTGGACGATCACAAACTTCGTCGGGTCGACCAGCGCGACCGCGTTCGGCCTGTCCCTCGGCTACGACGTGGCCGATAGCCTGTCGATCCTGGCGGAGGCCTGGCTGGCCACCCAGCCGCCGGCCAGCACGTCCGGCCTCGCGCTCGTCGACGTACATACCACGCGCGCCGTCGAGCTCTCGGTGCGGAAGGTGTTCCGCTCCGGCAGCTGGGTGGGGCTCGACCTCGCCCTCTCCAAGCAGTCCGATCAGCTCCGCTACCTCGACAGCGGCCTGGCGATCACGACGTCGAGCCCGGGCGTCTTCATCGTGGCCGTCAGCTACGGGCTTCACCTGGGGGGATGACGTGCGCACCGCACCCCACCTCGCGCTCCCACTGCTCGCCTGCGCCGCGCTGGTCGCCTGCCACGGGGACCGCGCCGATTGGGGGCTGGGGGCCATCGACGGCATGGTCACGCCGCTGGATCCGCCGTTCACCTGTGGCGTCGCCGTCCCGCCGGACACGACCGCCGGCGCACGTGCCGCCTGCACGTTCGGGACGGGCACCCGCGCCTCGGAATCGCTGTCCGTTCCGCCGGAGGTGGCAGCGGCCTTCCCGGTGCGCCACGTCATCATCCTCATGAAGGAGAACCGGAGCTACGACGAGGTGCTCGGACGGCTGAGCGAGCGCGGGCAGCCCGAGGCCGAGGCCGTCCCGCCGACCTACGCCAATCCCGACGAGACCGGGGCTCTGGTCTATCCGTTCCGGTCCTCGACGACGTGCCCTTCTCCGGGTCCCCCCCACCAGTCGACGGCGGTGCAGCTCTGCCTCGACGGCGGGGCGATGGACGGCTTCGTCAAGAGCGCGGCGCGGACGACCAAGACCGACGGTCACTTCGCGATCTCCTACTTCGACGAGCCCGACCTGCCGTTCTACTACTGGCTGGCGAGCACCTTCGCGCTGAGCGACCGCCACTTCGCCCCGATCGCGGCGGGGACGTACGCCAACCGGAACTTCCTGATGTTCGCGACCAACGCGGGGGTGCTCGACACCGGGAAGCAGTTCGCCTCCCCCTCCACGCCGTCCATCTTCCACCTGCTCATGGCGGCCGGGTACACCTGGGGAGCCTACAGCGACGGCCAGATCCTCAGCGGCACCCTCGACTGGCGCGCCGGCGATCCCGGCGTGCACACCATGCAGGAGTTCCTCGACGCCCTGGATGCCGGCACCCTGCCCAACGTCGCCTTCGTGGACGGGAACGGTCCCGAGGACGAGCACCCGGTCGCCGACGTCCAGATCGGCGAGGCGTGGACGAGGAACGTCCTCGAGCACGCGGTGGCGAGCCCACAGTGGATGCGGCTGGCCATGGTCTGGACCTACGACGAGGCCGGCGGCTTCGCCGACCACGTGCCGCCGCCCGGCACGTGCTCGGTGGCTCCGGGACATGCGCTCGCCGCAACCCTCGGGCCGCGCGTGCCGCTGGTGGTGATCTCGCCGTGGGCCAAGCGAGGTTACGTGTCCCACGTGCCCCATGACCACACCGCCATCACCCGGCTCATCGAGCTGCTCTTCGACCTGCCGGCGCTGACGCCGCGGGATGCCAACAGCGACGCCCTGCTGGACCACTTCGACTTCTCGTGCGGCCGGGACCTCTCGACGCCCCCGGCGCCGGCCGCCGGGGTCGGCGGGTGCCCCTGAGGCGCCATGGCGCGCAACCCTCACGCACGGTGCGTCGCGATGTCGCGACGCCTGGCCCCCTCCTCCGACCCCGTCACCTCACTTTCCCTCCATGATCCGCTGGATGGTCCGCTCCACCGACTCCGGCTCGGCCCCCTTCGCCGCGTCGCGGGCACCGGCCGCGGGGCGACCGCCCAGCGCCTTCGCCAGGTCCTCCCCGGCCTCGTCGAACAGCTCGTGCAGTATCTTGTTCAGCTCGGCGTGGACGCGGTCGTTCATGCACTCCAGGCTGGCCCCGCACCCGTCGTAGGCGCTCCGGTCGCCCTTCGGTGACCGGGCGACCGTCCGCTCCCACACGGGCCGGCCGTCCTTCCGCCGCACCGCCCGGAGCTCGAGCGCGTACTCGCTCGGCTTCTCCCACCCGCCGGAGGCGTACGCCTTCCGCACCGTCCCGTCCACGACGTACTCCTCGTCGGTCACCTCCGAGGCGTCGAAGGCGAAGTGGGCGGCCTGGAAGCGTCCGGAGGCCGACAGGTCGTCGGCGAACGCCCTCGCCCAGAGCGGCGGAGTCACGGCGGCGATGGTCCCGCCGATGCCGGACTTGGCGATGTTGAACACGAGGCTGTCCGCATTGAACACGTTTCCGAGCCTGGTGAAGTCCTCGGTCCCGTCCTGGAACGGGAGCACGGCCACCTTCGCCGCGACGTGCGGCGTGCCTGCCCGCGGCGTGCCGGGCTGGTAGACGAACGGCCTCGTGCTGGCGCAGCCCGCCGCCAGCAGGAGCGCGGTCAGGAGCAGTCCGCGCCCTCCCGCCCTGCTCCGCTCCCGCCTCGGTCTCATCGCTCCTCCGTGATGCGCTCGATGGTCACTGGACCTTCTCCCACCACCGGTTGACCCGCCCGGGATCGGCGACGGCGGGCGCCCCGAGCGCCTCGCCGCGCCGGGCCTCGAGCAGCTCCCCCGCCGAGATCGTCACGGCGCCCCGCCCCGGTGCGGTGGCCCGCGCCTGGCCCTCCAGGACGAGCACGGCGGTCAGCTCACCGGACGTGAACACGGCGACGCGGGCCTCGTCGAACGCCAGGCTCAGCGGCGCGGCGGCGATCGCGAAGCCCCGGAGGCGCGCGGTCCCCCCGGCGGGCGGCGGCCGTGCCGCCACGTACAGGAGCCCGCGCTCCAGGGTCTGCCGGCAAGTTCCGGACGGCCGGCAGTCGCCCAGCACCAGCCTCGAGTCGGGGCCGACGCGGAGCTCGCTCCCGTCCCACAGGGAGATCGCCGCGCCCCGCGTCCCGGTCGCCACGGCCGCCCTCGCCCGGACGGCCCTCGGCTCTGCATCGGCGGTCCAGACCACTCCCTCCACGCCGGTGGTCGCCTCGCTCGCCAGGGCCGCCTCGATCCGCCCCATTGCCTCCCGCCTCGCCTCCACGAGGGCGGCCGGCACGACGAAGTCATCCCGTCGCGCCGCTTCCGCGCCGGGGCCCGGCCGCTCCCCGGCGGCCTCCAGGAGCGCCCGCTCCGCCGCCGCCCGGCAGTAGAGCCGGGTCACCGGCTCCTCGCAGGGGTCCTTCCACGGCGCGAGCGTCCCGGGAGAGCGGAGGGCCACGCCGAGCCCGCTCAGCCGGAACAGGGCGTGCTCCTTCCAGGAGAGCACGTAGAGGGCGTCGCCCCGCCACCGCAGCATCCCGCCGAGGCCCCTGCGCACGACCACGAAGTCGTCGCCGCGCAGGGCGTAGATGGCCTCGCCGTCGGAGAAGTAGAGCACGCCGCGCTGCGCGTCCACCGCCAGCGACGGGATGCGCGAGAAGGCCGGGAGACGCGCCACCAGGCGTGCCGGGCCACCCGGGTGCAGCGCGAAGATCCCGTGACCCGCCGTGAAGAAGAGCGCCCCGCGGGCGGTTGCCATGGCGTCGATGGGCTCGTCCAGCTCCAGCACCGCCTTGTGTCCCTTCCCTTCCTCGTGGAGGAACAGGATCGCCCTTCCGTCCGCGGTGACCCCGCTCAGGAAGGTGCGCGCGCCGTCCGAGGCGAAGACCCGGCTGGTGAGGGGCAGGTCGAGGAGCATCCTCGGAGCCCCGCCGTGCACGGCGAAGAGCCCGTCGTCCGCGATGAACCGGAGCACCCCGCCGTCGAGGTCGAGCCACGCCGGCCTCTCGAGCGGCGTCGCGAAGAGGTTTGCCCCGGCGCCGGCGTCGTGGACGTTGTCGCCCGTGAGCACGAGCACGGCGCCGTCGGGGCTCACGTCGAAGACGAAGGGGTCGCCGAGGGGCGAGGTGTCGAGCAGCTGCCGGACCTCGACCCGCGCGGCCCGGCCCACGGCGGGAGCCGCGAGGAGCGCCGCCAGCGCCAGCGGCAGCGTCGCGCGCGCGAGCGGGCGAGGGTCACTCATCGGCCGGGGCCTTCGGGCTGTAGCGGGGCCTGGGGAAGCGCCCGACGACGTCGTCGAACAGGTTGCACATGAGATTCAGCGGCACCCGGTCCGCGCGGCCCTGCAGCGCCTCCGCCTCGGCCGCCCCGCCGCGGGCGAGCACCCGGGGTGCGTCCACGACGATCTGCATCACCTCGCCGGAGGTCTCCTTCACGGCCGACAGGATCTTGTAGCCCGTCGTGACCGACCTGCCGTACGGGAGCTTCTCCACGAGCTCGGTGACGACGTCCTTACCCAGCTCCAGGGGCCGGGACTCGATGAACTCGGTGAGCTCCATCTTGCGGTCCGCCTCCCGGTATGCCTCCTGCTGCGCGCGCCACCAGGAGTGAAGGCGCTCGCTCCCGGCCTCCTGCGTCGCTGCCCGGGAAGCCTGGGCCTCCCGCCACCAGCCTGGGGCGGCCGCCCCCACCTCGGCCCGCGCTTCCTCCCGCCGCCGGTCCGACCCCGCCTCGCCGCCGCCTACCGCCAGCTGCGGGAGCGGCACGGCGGACGCCTCGAGGTGCCTGCCCGTGCTCCACTCCCGCCCCCACGACTCCTCGAGGTCCACGACCTTCTCGACGGGGGACGGGCCCGGGTCACCGCCTCCGGGCGCAGGGCGGGGCGGGCGTGGCCGGGCGCTGCAGTACCACTGGACGCCCGACAGCCGATCCGCCTCCTGCCGGTGCTGGGCAGCGTCCCTCCGCAGGGCCCGGATCCGGGTCTGGTAGAGGTCGGTGCCGCCGAGACCTGCCGCCCGCTCCGTGGCCGCGCCAGCGGCGCGGCGCTCCCGGCTCGCGCGTTCGAGGTCCCTCCGGACCGCGCCGTTGAAGTCGAGGCAGGCCTTCTCGATCGCCCTCGTGCCCTGGGCGTAGGCGTGCTGGACCTGTCGCGTGAACTCGGCGCTCCCGCCGGCGGCCGGGAGGGGCATGGCCGGCGGCGGCGGGCAGGAGAGCGAGGGCGGGCTGCACCGGTCCGGTGCATCGAGGCAGGCCTGGAGCGCCGGGATCACCCGGCGCAACGCGTCCTCCATCCGCGCGAAGTAGTCGCCCAGGCCCGGGACCGCGCCGCGATCGTGCCGGGCGTTGGCGGCCCCCTCGCGTAGCTGGGGGAGGAGGGCCTTCGTCTGCTCGATCCAGGCCCTGGCCGAGGCCGAAACGGCGACGGCGTCGCCCGGGCCGACGTTCCCTCCGGCAGAGGGAAGGCCCGCGCCTTCCAGGAACCGCGCCCGCCGCTCGGCGTTTCGCTCCAGCTCGAGGGCATCCCGCTCCGCCGCCGTCGCGGCCTGGCAGAGGTGGTCCGCCTGGCCGGTCCCGGCGGCGCGCGCCGGGGGGGCGACGAGGAGGAGCGCCCAGGCCGCCGCAAGGAGCGGCGCCCGCAGCGGCGCGGACCCCGCCTGGCCGCTCCCCGCGCTCGCGCCGCCGCCCCCGGACATCGCGGCGCTCAGCGCTCGCCCGGCGAGGCGAGGAGCGCCTGCTGTGCCGCCCTCAGCCGCTCGAGCTGGCGGCCATCGGCGTCGACCTTGCGCGCCAGCTCGTCGGCGGCCACCAGCAGGAACCGCGCGTTCACGATGCCCATCAGCCGGTTGTTCGCCTGCATGAGGCGGTTCCCCTCGTTCTCGAGCTCGTCGGCGCGCTGCTCCAGCGGCCCGGCCTTCCGCTCGGCCTCGTTCGAGAGCTGCGCCGCCTCCCCGTGCGCCGCCGCGACGTCCTTGGCGTCCGACGCCTGCTGCCCCTGGATCAGCTTGCCGGTCAGCGACGTGGTGAGCGCCCGGTTGCCGCTGAGCGCCGCCCCCCCGCCGGACATGGACGTGAGCAGGCCGAAGATCTCGCCGATGTCGTTCGAGAGCGAGGCGCTCGCCTCCGCCTTGCTGCGGAGCGCCTCGCCCTTCTTCGAGGCCTCGGTCCGGTGGCCGCCGGCCTTTCGCCTCAGGTCTGCGGCCTCGGCGTATTTCTTCGTGGCGGCCGCCTTCAGGAAGTCGGCCTTCCGCTTCAGCGCCTCGGCCTCCCGCTTGACGGCTGCGGCCTCGGCCGCGGTCATGAGCGGCGGCCCCTTCTCGACGGCCGGCATGAGGAGCGGGCTCCCGGCCGCGGCAGGGCGCGGATCGAGCAGCAGGCATGCGGCGAGGAGGCCCGAGGCCAGCGTCCCCCGGGTCACCGGAGCCCATCGGCGCGGGCTAACGCGCATCGACGCACCCGATCACGTACGACACCAGCGCCCGGTGGAGCACCTCGCCCTCGCCCACCATCCGCCTCACCGCGTCCCGATCCCGCCGGATCACCGCCTGCACGGCCTGGAACCGCTCGAAGGCCTTCTTCGCCGACTGCGAGCCCTTCTCGGCGCCGACGTCCACGTTTCCGAGCGGCCCGCTCCCCAGCACCTCCTCCGAGAGCTCGGCGGTCTCGAGATCGTCCGCGAGGGCGGTGCTCGACGTGGCGGCGGCGACGGCCAGCTCCTCCCGCTGGCCGTAGACCTCGAGCATTGCCAGCTGCTCCTCGCGCAGCGCCTCCAGCGGGGCCAGCGCCTCGAGCGCCTCGGCGAGGGTCCCCTCGTGGCGCGGCCTGGCCCTGAGGCCGGCGGCGGCGCATGCATCCGGGAGGGTGGTGGGAGCCGCCTCCTGCTCGAGCTCGTGGAGCTGCCGCCGGAGCGCGTCGGGCGGCGCGGCAGACGCCTTGACGGCGGCGGAGAGCGCGAGCGCGCAGGTGTGCCGCTGGAGCGACCTGCTCCGCCCCACGGCCTGATCCAGGGCCGCCTGGACGTCCGGCGTGCCGGGCCGCGGTGCGGCGGACCGGATCCACCCGCGAACCTCCGGCGCGCGCGGGCTGTCGGGGAACCTCGCGAGGAACGCCTTGTAGCCGAGCTGGCTGCCCCGCTCCTTCAGCTGGAGGTAGGACTTCTCCGCCAGGAGGGCGCGCGCGCGGGGCTCGTTCGCCGAGCCCGGGTACCGGTAGAGGAAGAACTCCAGCCGCGAGGGGGCGGCGTCCTGGACGGCGCGCTCGAGCTCCAGCGCCTCGAGCCTGGCTCTCACCGCGGGCGCGCCGCGGTGATCCCCGAAGTGCTCCAGGAACTGGTACTGGGACTCGATCGAGTTGTCGGCCTGGGCCGCCTGGAACGCGAGGTCGGAGACGATGGCGACCGTCTTCGGGTCCCGGTTCGTCTTCAGGATCCCGACGGAGTCGGCCACGCTGGACGCCTTTCGGACCCGCGCCTGCTCGGACACCGCGAGCCGCTCGCGCGCCTCCTCGGCGTGGTCGCTGGACGGGTACCGGGTGGTGTAGTCCCGATACGCCGCCGGCGTGTCGGCCTCCCTGGCCATGCGCCACGCGGTGATCTCCGGGGAGGTGGCGCACCCGAGGACGACCACGATGGAGGACAGCAGGGACGGCGTCCGCATGCACCTCACTCCATCGGGCCCGCTGGTTCCGGTCACCCGCCCAGGTACCCGAAAGTGTAGGGGGCGCGCGCAGGGCTCCGCAAGGGGGTGGGTGGCCCACATCTCCGCGCCTCGCGTCGCGGTCCGCTCGCAGTCCACGCGAGCAGCTTCGGCGCACTGCGAGTGACTCGGGGTGCTCCTACGCCTTGCGCGGATCGAGGGAGGTGAGCCAGGCGTCCAGCGCCAGCCGCAGCACCTCGGGGCGAGTCAGCTCGTCGTGCGCGGCGACGGCCCGGATGACCGCGCGCTGGGCCGGCCGGATGGCATGCCAGACGGACACCGCGTCGCGGATGACCTCGCTGACGTCGGCGCGAATCCCGCCGCGCTCGCGGACGCGGCGCTTCGCCTCTCGCTGGAGCGCCGCCAGCTGCCCGGGGTCCAGGCGCGCCACGACGCGCACCAGCTTCTTCGGGTGCTTCGGGACCTTGCGGCGCGGCGGGCGGGCGGATCTCGGCATGAGGCCGCCATTGTACCGGAACCCGGAATCCGGCGTCTTGCCGCCGGTCATCGTGCGCGCTGCCGCGCGTTTGCGCCTCGCGGGCCTTTCACCCGAAGGTGAAAGAAAATGCCGCCACGCCCGCATCGAGGAACTCGATCTCGAACGCGTGGTCGCCGATGGGACCAGGCTGCCGGATCAGCTGGTACATCCGCTGCTCCCGGACCGTCCCGTGGCCTTCCTCGTCGATGTCCAGTCCGTGCGAGCTGCCTGGAAACTTCCCATCGATCAGCACCCGGAACCGGATCGCATTGCCACGCGTCTCCGGTCCCATGACGAGATGCAGGTCTCGCGCGTGGAACTGGTAGGCGATCTTGACTGCGGCAGCACCGGCGACCGCCCGGTCCGCATCGACCGTCCACGTCCCGGAGAGGGCCCAGCTGTTGAGGGCCATGCGGGCCGGAACCGAGTACCAGACCCGCGCTTCAGTACCGGCCGACCCAGGACCGCAGGTACGGGACCGTGCGCCGCCAGTTGATGCAGGTGTAGGTCCAGAAGTCGATCAGGACGACCTTGCCGCGCAGGTCCGGGGGTCGAGATCGCCCGCGAGTTGATCCAGGCAGTCGCGGCGGAGAGAGAGGGAATCATCCCCTCGTCGGGAGGGCGAGCAGCAGGCGGGGCCATCTGCGCTCCGGTGTGGCGGTGGGACTGCTGCGCCTGCGCCACGCCCGGCGCAGAACCGCTTCCGACGATCAGCATCGCCACCTCCAGGACGAGCGTCATCTTCATGTGGCTTCCTTCTCGATCACCGGAGCGACCGAAACGCGGTACGAAGCTCGGCCGCGAACAACTCGGGCTGCTCCCACGCCGCGAAGTGTCCGCCCCTGTCTACCTCGTGGAAGTAGATCAGGTTGCGATAGGCGCGCCGGGCCCAGGTCTCCGGGGCTCGATAGACGTCCTCCGGAAAGACCGTGATGCCCACCGGCAGCGAGATCTCGGCCGTCCTCTGCGCCGCCGCACTGAGGACGCTGCCTCGCGCGCCGTTCTCCCAGTACAGCCGACCCGCCGAGGTCGCGCTGTTCGTCAGCCAGTACAGCGAGATGTCGTCCAGCACGTCGTCCTTCGTCGGCGAGGTTTCGGGATCGGCGCCGTAGGTCCACTGCGCGAAGCCTGGATGCACGAGCATCCACGCCGCGAGGCCGGCCGGTGAATCCGTCACGGCGTACCCGACGGTCTGTGGCCGCGCGGTCAACATCACGAAGTAGGCCGAGTTCCCCTTCTTGCCGTACGTGACGAGCGCGTCGAAAACGCTGCGTTCCTTCTCGGAGAGCCCCGCCGGCGCGGGCCCGCCGCTGGCGACCGCCGCGCCCACCTCGGGCGGTATCGTCGCCGGCAGGTTCAGGTGGATTCCGAGCAATCCTTCGGGCGCCTGGCGCGCCATCGCGCTGGAGATGGGGGCGCCCCAGTCGCCGCCCTGGGCGACGTAGCGGGCGTACCCGAGGCGCTTCATCAGCTCCGCCCAGACTGGGGCGATGTGGTCGGGGTCCCAGCCGGTGCCGGTCGGCTTGCCGGAGAAGCCGTAGCCAGGCACGGACGGGATGACGACGTCGAAAGCGTCCTCGGCGCTGCCTCCGTGAGCGGTTGGATCCGTGAGCGGACCGATGACCTTGACGAGCTCGAGCACGGAGCCCGGCCAGCCGTGCGTGATGATCACCGGAAGCGCGTTCTCCTGCCGAGACCGGACGTGGATGAAGTGAACGTCCAGTCCCTCGATGTTCGTCACGAACTGCGGCAAGGCGTTGAGCTTCGCCTCCGCCTTTCGCCAGTCGTAACCCGTCCCCCAGTAGCGCACGAGCGCCTTGATCGTCGCCAGCTGCGCGCCCTGAGACCGATCCGTGACCGTCTCCCGGTCGGGCCACCGCGTCGCCGCGATGCGGCGGCGGAGATCGACCAGATCCTCTTCCGGAACGTGGACCTGGAACGGTCGGACGTCCGTCGCGTTCGATATGGGCCTCCCTTCCCTCGTCTGGGCGGCGGAGCCGTCGGCGGCCGAGGCGCCCGAGCATTCGGCACGCGGCTCCCCGGCGGCGCTCGCCTCCGGCTGCGATCGGAACCGTGGGCGCCACGCCCGCCGGCACCGGGTTGCACCCGGACGAGCGCTCCGCAAACCGGACCGTCGTGCTCGGCCCGTGTCGTGGATGGCGCATCCCGTGCACGCGGGCCCTCCCGATGACATTGCGGATCGAGACGACGCAGGAGGGGCCGCGCGTGGTCTCCGCCTCATCGGTCGGGTGCAGGCGGAAAACGTGGGCGATCTGGAATCCTGCATCGCCGGCGCGGACCGATCCGTCGTGCTGGACCTCGGCGAGGTCAAGCTCGTCGACGTCGACGTCGTCCGCTACCTGAGCGACGCCGAGGGTGCAGGGATCGAGCTGCGCAATTGCCCACCGTTCATCCGGGCGTGGATCGAGAGGGAGCGAGACCTCGGCGGCCGGACGCCGTGAGCCGCGGTCTCCGCGCGCGCTCCGGCCTCGAAGGCGAGCGTGGCGGCATCGGCGCCGCTAAGGCTGTCGGGTCGTCCGCAGGAGTGCCCCATGGCATCGCCGGCAGGTTCCACGTTCCAGACGCGCTACCAGCAGATGTTCCCGACGCTCGAGGCCGCCGAGCTGGAGCGGCTGCGGCGATTCGGCGAGGGGCGGGTCTACGCCGAGGGCGAGTGGCTCGTCACCACGGGCGAGGTCAGCCCGGGCATGTTCGTCGTCGTGAGCGGAGAGGTGGCGATCAGCCAGCGCAACCTGCTCGGGCGCGACGAGCCCATCGTGACGTACGGTCCAGGCGCGTTCATCGGGGAGCTCGCGCAGCTCTCCGGCCAGCCCTCGCTCGTCGACGCGCGCGCGACGAGGCCGGTGGACACGGTCGTCATCCCGTCACGCCGGCTCCACGACGTCCTCGTCGCGGAGGCCGAGCTCGGCGAGCGCATCATGCGCGCCCTCATCCTGCGGCGCGTCGGGCTCCTGGAGAGCGGGGTGGGCGGACCCGTGATCGTCGGGCGTGCGGACGACGGCGGCGTGCTGCGCCTGGCCGGATTCCTCGCGCGGACGGGGTATCCGTACCACCAGCTCGACCCCGACGCCGACCTGAGCGCGCGTTCGCTCGTCGAGAGCTTCCACGTCGATGCGTCGGGGCTGCCCCTCGTGTTCTGCACGAGCGGCCGCGTGCTGCGGAACCCGACCGAGGTCGAGCTCGCCCGGTGCCTCGGCCTGGTCCGCGCGGTCGATCCGGCGCGCCTGTACGACGTCGCGATCGTGGGCGCCGGACCGGCGGGACTCGCTGCGGCCGTCTACGCCGCATCGGAGGGCCTCTCCATCCTCGCCCTCGACTCGCGCGCGTTCGGTGGCCAGGCGGGTGCGTCGGCGCGGATCGAGAACTACCTCGGGTTCCCGACCGGCATCAGCGGGATGGCGCTCATGGCCCGCGCCTACAACCAGGCGCAGAAGTTCGGCGCCGAGATGGCCATCCCGGACGAGGCGATCCGTCTGGAGCGGGTCCGCGACGGCGAGCGCGCGTGCCTCCGGGTCTCTCTCGCGAGCGGTGAGAGCGTGAGCGCGCGCGCGGTCGTCGTCGCGAGCGGCGCCAGGTATCGCCGCCCCGGCGTCGAGCACCTCGCCCAGTTCGAGGGGGCGGGTGTGCACTACTGGGCCTCGCCGCTGGAGTCGAGGCTCTGCGCCGGGCAGGAGGTGGCGCTCGTCGGCGCGGGCAACTCGGCGGGCCAGGCAGCCGTGTACCTCGCGACCGCGTCCGCGAAGGTCTGGCTCCTCGCGCGCGGCGGACGTCTCGACGCGCGCATGTCGCGGTACCTCGTCGACCGCATCGCGGGGTTGCCGAACGTCGAGGTGCGGGTGCAGACGGAGGTGGTCGCGCTCGAGGGGAACGGCGCCGCCCTCGAGGCGATCCGGTGGCGCCACGCGCCATCCGGCGAGGAGACGCGCAAGCCACTCCGTCACCTGTTCGTCTTCGTCGGCGCGGACCCCAACACGTCGTGGCTCTCCGGGTCGGGTGTTGCCCTCGACGAGAAGGGCTTCGTGCTCACCGGCGCGGCGGTCGCCGCGGGGCGGCGTGCGCTGGAGACCAGCTGCGACGGCGTGTTCGCGGTCGGCGACGTGCGGTCGGGGTCGACGAAGCGCATCGCCGCGGCCGTCGGCGAGGGCGCGCAGGTCGTCGCGACCATTCACGAGGTTCTCGAGGGCGAGCACGTCCGCCGAGGCGCCGGGTCGGGAACTCTCGACCTGGGGCACCCCTGAAGGCTCGGACCGGCACGGCACGGAGAGGTCGAGCGAGAGGTCGTACCGCCCGGACGGGTCCCCGCACTCCCTGAAGCGTTCGTTCGGTCGACGCGTTCTTACGCCCCGATCGATTCGTTCGCGGACTCCCGGCGCGCTGTTAGCTCACTGCGCGCGGCCGTGCGCGCGGGTGCGTTCCGGCAGGATCTCTACTATCGCTTGAACGTCTTTCCGCTCCAGATCCCTCCGCTGCGCGAGCGGCTGGACGACATCCCGCTCCTCGTCGAGTACCTGATCGCTCGCTATGCCAGCCGGGCTGGGAGGAACATCCGGAGCATCAGCAAGACGACCCTCGACGTGTTCCGCGCTTACCGCTGGCCTGGAAACGTGCGCGAGCTCCAGAACGTCATCGAGCGAGGCGTGATCCTGTGCGACGGGGACACGTTTGCCGTCGAGGAGACCTGGTTGCGCGGGGAGACGCATGCACCCGCAGATCGGCGCGGATCGCTTGCCGGCTCGCTCGCCGACCGGGAGCGGGAGTTGATCGAGGCCGCCCTGTCCGCGTCCGGCGGGCGCGTGTCGGGTCCGTCCGGGGCCGCCGGCGTGCTTGGAATCCCACGCCAGACGCTCGAGTCGAGGATCGAGGCCCTTCACATCGACAAGCGTCGCTTCAAGCCGCAGTGACTGCCGGAATGGCGGCAGCCAACGGGCACGCCGGCCGTGGCGCCCGGTCGATGCGCGGCACGGGAACGAGGATCGACATGTCCGAAGAGATCGACCGCGATCGCCGCCGCTTCTGTGGCACCGCCGCCATGACGATGGCCGCCGCCCAGCTCGGCATGCTGGGCTCCGCGGACGCGGAGGCCATCGAGGACGCCGCCGCCGGAGCGTCTCCGGCCAGGCGGGGGACGTCGCTGGGTCCTCTCAAGCGAATCGACGCCGGCCTCCTCAACGTCGGATACGCCGAGGTCGGCCCCGCCACGGGTCCCGCGGTCGTCCTCTTGCACGGCTGGCCCTACGACATTCACAGCTACGTCGACGTCGCTCCCTCGCTGGCCTCGGCGGGCTACAGGGCGATCGTCCCGTACCTGCGTGGCTACGGGACGACGCGCTTCCGTTCCACCGACACGTTCCGCAATGCCCAGCAATCGGCGGTTGCCCTCGATGTCATCGCGCTCATGGACGCTCTCGAGATCCGCAAGGCGATCATCGCCGGCTTCGATTGGGGAGCGCGGACGGCCGCCATCGTCGCGGCCCTCTGGCCCGAGCGCTGCAAGGCCGTCGTCTGCGTGAGCGGCTATCTGATCACGAGCCTCGAGGCGAACCTGCGGCCGTTGCCGCCGGTGGCCGAGTACGGGTGGTGGTACCAGTACTACTTCTCCACGGAACGCGGCCGGGTGGGCTACGAGAAGTACCGGCGCGAGTTCAACAAGCTCATCTGGAAGAACGCCTCGCCGAGCTGGCAATTCGACGACGCCACGTACGATCGCACGGCGGCGTCCTTCGACAACCCCGATCATGTCGCGATCGTCGTCCACAACTACCGCTGGCGGCTGAGCCTGGCGAAGGGCGAGCCGCGGTACGACGACCTGGAGCAGAAGCTGTTCAAGGGTCCCGTCATCACCGTGCCGGCGATCACCATCGCCAGCGACTTCGACGGTCCAGCCGCGGACGGCTCGGCCTATCGAAAGAAGTTCGCAGGCAAGTACGGGCACCGGGTCCTCGAGGGCGTCGGTCACAACGTGCCTCAGGAAGCTCCGGAATCGTTCGTGAAGGCGGTCGTCGAGGTCGACGGCTATTGAGTGGCGTCACGCCGGGCGCGCGACATCCGCCTGGTGGGGAGCGCCTTCGGCGCGGTCCCCGCTCGGCGGCTCCCCCAGCAGCGCCGGCCGGGCGCGCGCGACGAGCTCGTCCAGCCAGTCGATGACCGCCCGGACCCGCGGGGCGCGCCGCAGGTCGCCGTGCACCACCAGCCACATCTCCTCGGGAGGCGGCTCCGGCCCGTCCAGCCGCCGCAGCAACGGGTCGGCGTCGCCGATGTAGCAGGGGAGCACGACAACGCCGAGCCCCTGCCGCGCCGCCGCGAGCAGCGCGATGGTGCTGTTGCAGCGGTAGACCACCCGCCGGCCCGGCGCATGCTCGTCGAGCCATTGCTCCTGCGGGTCGTTGGAGCCGGCCTCGCTGCTCAGGAAGAGGTCGGCGCGAAGGTCCACCGTGCCGCGGGCGCCGGCGTCCGTCCCCGCGGCCGCGTAGAAGGCATTGGCCAGCAGGGAGAGGCGGCGCGCCACCAGCCCCGAGTCACGGGGGCGGCCCTGGCGCACCGCCAGGTCCGCCTCGCTGCGGGACAGGTCGAACGGCCGCGCGTCGGCGATCAGCTCCAGCACCAGCTCGGGGTGGCGCCGGCGCAGCGCGGGGAGCGCGGGCGGCAGCAGGTGCGTCGCGACGTGCGGGACGGTGGTGAGCCGCGCCGTCCCGCGCAACGCCGGGTCGCGCGCGTCCACGTGGCGGGCCACGGCCAGCACGGTCTCCTCCACGCGCGTCGCCAGCTCGGCCAGCTCCTGGCCCGCCCGCGTCTTGCGCCAGCCTTGCGGCCCGCGCTCGAAGAGGGCCAACCCCAGCGCCTCCTCCAGGGTCGCCATGCGGCGCGCCACGGTGTTGCGGTCCACGCCCAGCCGCGAGGCGGCGCGCGCGTGGCTCCCGGTCCGGGCCAGCTCGAGGAAGAAGCGCAGGTGGTCCCAGTCGAGGTGGCCGTGGGGCTCCTGCGCGGGGCTGGCACTGGGTTGTGCCTTCTGTCGAATGGTCGCCATGGCCTCCACCCGTCCGGGCCGGAAGGTCACCCCGGTCCGGGGACCGGGCGGCCTGGAGGACGGCACGAGCCGACGAGCCCGATCTACTCGGACCGCCGGCGTCCCGCCTCTCGGGTCGACGAACACCCCTGGATCGCCATGTCGAGACCTACGGGGCGTCCCGCGTGATGAAGAAGTAGTCAGCCGTGTAGGGCACGAAGACCTTCGCGCCGACGTCGGCCGCGGTCGCGCAGCCGGTCGCGGGCGCCACGCCTCCCGCGGTGTCGAGCCGCTGGAAGTAGGTGATCGAGGCCGTCCGCTGCCCGGCGGACTCCCGGCGCGAGAGTCCGGTTGGGCAGGCGCTGGAGCCTCTGAGGTTCGCGAACGTCCGCGCGAACGGCCTCGGCGCGTACGAGCTTCGCTTGCTCGCGGCCCTGTCGGGGAGGCCACGCTAACCATTGCTCCGCCACCGGGTTTCTCCACGCATGCACCCCGCGCGCGCGCCACGCGCCTTCGTCGCGTTCGCCTCGCTCGTCGCGGCTTTCGGCGCCTCGGCGGCCCTGGGCGAGCCGGCCGGAGCCATCTCCGTGGACCAGGCGGCCCTCGCGGCCGTCCGCGATCGGGAGCGCGAGCGCACGACGTACACGGTGGAGCGGCTGGTGTCCGCCTCGGGTACCGTCCGGGAATACGTCTCCCCGGCCGGCGTCGTGTTCGCGGTGTCCTGGGAGGGCGTGAGCCATCCGGACCTGTCCGTCGTCCTCGGCTCGTTCGCCGGGCCGGTCCGGCGGGCGCTCGCGCAGGAGAGACCGGTGCCCGGCCGTCGCTCGCGCCGGATCGAGACCGCCGGCGTGGTGGTCGAGACCTGGGGCCACATGCGCGCGCTGCGCGGCCGGGCGTACGTCGCGGCGCTCCTTCCGGCGGGGGTCACCCTCGATGAGATCCGGTGAGGCGACGCTCTTCGCCGCGCTCTGCACGGCAGCGTGCAGCGGCGGCTCGAACGCGCCGACGTTCGACGTCGTCCCCGGGGACAACGTCGTCGCGCTGTCCGTGGATGGCATCCACTGTGGGAGCGGCGCTCCCTCCTACGTCAACCAGCCGTGCGTGAGCGTCACCATCTGCGAGCCAGGCACGTCGAGCTGCCAGACCATCGACGACGTGCTCCTCGACACCGGGAGCGTCGGCCTGCGCGTGTTCAAGCAGGTCCTGGCCGTCTCCCTCCCGCTGGCCTCCTCGCCCGGTGGC
>Ga0335084_10001108_pt1 | contig 24647 bp, 18 predicted proteins | sample Lox_Sample_44_FD_206721 | JGI IMG/M metagenome (GOLD analysis project Ga0335084, IMG submission 206721) | Soil microbial communities from Loxahatchee National Wildlife Refuge, Florida, United States - Lox_Sample_4.4 | ecosystem: Environmental > Terrestrial > Soil > Wetlands | place: USA... | reverse complement strand
CACGGCCGTGCGCGCCGCCAGGTCCAGCGTCAGATCCGCATGCTGGAGCAGCGGCTCTGCGCGCCCGGCATGGCGACGGAGCAACGCCCGCACCCGGGCCGCCAGCTCGTCCAGATCGAACGGCTTAACCAAGTAGTCGTCGGCGCCGCCGTCCAGGCCTGCGACCCGGTCCGGCACGGCATCGCGGGCAGTCAACACCAGAACCGGCATGCGGTTTCCCCGCCGGCGCAACTCGCGCAACCAGTCGAGCCCTCCTTTCCGAGGCAGGCCCAGGTCGAGCAGGACCACCGCGTAAGACTCAGCCTTCACCGCGGCGTCCGCGGACTCCGCGTCGCGGACCCAGTCGACCGTGAAGCCGTCCTGGCGCAGGCCCGCGCGGACGGCCTCGCCGATCATGCCGTCGTCTTCTACTAACAAGAGGCGCATGGCTATGGCAGTCTATCGGACAGGGCGTACAGTATAGTTAGGGTCTTAAGAGAGCCTTAAGTGCCGGCGAAGACCGCGATTGCAACCTGGTTGGCCGATCCCCAGCGTGGGCCGGAATGGGGAACCGATTGCGCGCGCAGGTGTCATCGCATCGTCATGCGCATCACGTATCACAGGTCCGGGTTGCGGTACCCTGGAAAGCCAACGGTGGCCTTGCGACGCCGGCGCCCTGCCAGGCGCGGCCGCGCCCGGGTCGCGGGGGCGTCCCTCAATCCCGCCGGGGCCTGAGCCGAGGATCGAATGGGAAAAAAAGTCGACAAGAAGCTTGACCCGGCCGCCAGGTCCAAGAAGCGCGGCAAGAAAAAGCGCGAAGGCGGTCCAAAAGGGATCATCGACGTGCTCAACTGCCCACCGGCTTCGCGCTTCTATTTCGAGTTGGTGGTCGGCAACGGGATCGGCGAGGATGCGGTCGAAGACGCCCTGGATGCCTTCCAGCGCGCGTGGGAGGTGCGAAGGCAGAAGGCTTATGACGCGGCGATGCGCAACAGCGAGCAGTCCGGCAACAGCTGCATCGCCGCCGAGCACTTGATCCTCGGCCCCTTCAGCAGCAAGCAGGATTGGAAGATCGACTGGGACGCGGAGCCCATGACCGCCATGACGTGGTGCTGGGTCGGGTATGAATCGATCCGCTTCTGGAGGCCGGCCTGATCAGGCCCTGCGCCGGACTGCGCATCGCCGCCCCGAAATGGGCATGGGCCGAAGCGACCACCCCGGTCGCAATTGCCGCTCACTCCCGCCTCATTCCGTGGGCCGGCCAAAGTGGGCTGGGGTGGATCGCGGCTCCCCCAGCCGCGCCAGCTTTCGCATCACGGCGCCAATCATCGGTGGCCCCTCCTTGGCGCGATAGAGCGGGCCGGTATCGCCCCATCGGCCCCAGCACCCGCACGGGTTGAAGGCTAAAGTCGACGGCCACCGAGCGAGTTCCAAGCGCGACGTGGCTTGCGGATTGAACACCGCTAAACGGCTGCTGTCCGCCCATCGGTTGCAGCCAACGACGTGGAACTGCACGGCGATGTTCCCACCGGAGAAGACGCCAGAGACGAAGGTTGCGGAGAGCTCCGCGTCCAGTGCGGACAACCGCTCGCCGACGAACATGCACCGGGCGAGCAAGCCAACCCGCAGCAAACGTGCGTGCAAGGGGCGCGTCCGCGCCGGAGCGACGAACATGCCGCGATTCTGACGGCGCCTGGACACGGCACCGAGGCATCGCTGGTTGAGCGCACGACCGCGCTGCGCGCGAGCTTCCGGCGGGCCCAGAAGGTGAGCCTTGTGACGCGGGGTAAACGGAGGTAGCCTCCGCGAGCGCCCTCTCCCACCGAGTCCCGACATGAGCCAGAACGAGCCTGTTCAGCCCTGCAGCCTTGTCATCTTCGGCGCCACCGGCCATCTCGCAGCGACGAAGCTGCTGCCAGCGCTCTATCACTTGGAGGCCGCAGGCCGGCTGCCGGCCGTGACCAACTTCATTGCGTTCGCACGCCGTGATTGGGACGACGCAGCCTGGGGCGCGCATGTCGAGCAAGCGCTGCGGGCAAAGCTCGGGAGCGGGCTGGATGCATCGGTGTACCGCAAGTTTGCCGCGCGCTTAAGCTATGTGCGTGGAGACCTCAATCAGCTCGAGGGCTACAAGCGGCTGAAAGCGACGCTCGACAAACCCAGGACCGGCGCCTGCTCGAACATCGTTTACTACCTCGCGGTGAAACCGGCCGAATTCGGCACCGTAGCCGACAACTTGGCCGAGGTCGGGCTGAACCGCCCAACCGGGGCGCACCGTCTGGTGGTGGAGAAGCCCTTCGGCGAGGATCTGGAAAGCGCCCGCGTGTTGAACGAGGTGTTGCACAAACACTTCGACGAGCCGCAGATCTTCCGCATCGACCACTACCTGGGCAAGGAAACGGTGCAGAACCTGGTCGTGTTCCGCTTCGCCAACCTGCTGGTGGAGCCGTTGTGGAACCGCAATTTCATCGACCACGTGCAGATCACGGTGACCGAGTCGGCCGGAATCGAAACGCGCGCCGACTACTACGAGAGCGCCGGCGCCCTACGCGACATGCTCCAGAACCATATGATGCAGTTGCTCACCTTGACCGCGATGGAACCGCCCCCGGCGCTGGAGGCCGACACGTTGCGGGACGAGAAGGTCAAGGTGCTGCGCTCGATCCGCCCGATCGCCCGCAAGGCGCTGCACACGCATGCCTTCCGCGCGCAATATGCGGCGGGAACCGTGGACGGCAAGCCCGTACCCGGCTACAAAGACGAGCCCGGCGTGCAGCCCGGCTCGGTGACCGAAACCTACGTGGCCGCCAAGATCCTGATCGACAACTGGCGCTGGCGGGGAGTCCCGTTCTATCTGCGCACCGGCAAGCGTCTCGCTCAGCAGCAATCGGTGATCGCGATTCGCTTCAAGCACCCGCCGCAGCAGTTATTCCGGGAGACCCCGCTGGAGAACATGGATCCCAACTGGATCGTGCTGCGGCTGCAGCCGGCCGAGAGCATGGAGCTCGAGATCCACGCCCGACAGGCTGGGCTGGGCATGCACACGCATCTGGTGCGCATGAACGCCGGCTATCGCGGCGACGGCGAGCGTGCGATCGACGCGTACGAAGCGCTGCTGCTCGATGTGATCCGCGGGGACGCCACCAACTTCATCCGCTTCGACGAGGTCGAGTGGGCCTGGCGCGTGATCGACCCGATCCTCAAGTTCTGGGCACAGGAGCGCGACTTCATCCACAGCTATCCGGCCGGAAGCTGGGGCCCCGAGGAGGCGAACCGGCTCTTCGAATGGGACTACCAGGCGTGGCGTAACGAGCCGTAGCTCCGCTCGACCGAGTGGCCTCGTCGCTGCGCGACGGCCGGGCAGCGCCGTCTCACGATCAGCGCGCAAGCCCTAAACTCGGCAAGCGGCCGTCTCGCCTGCGAGGCTAAGCGCGCCCGACGCGAAATCGCCGCCGCAGCTCGATACGCGGCAGGTCGAAGTCGAGGAACATGAACTGGTCCTCCTCGGCGTACACCGGGGCATGTGTGCGCTCGTACACGTGCTCCTCTGCACACTTGCCCTGCCGGACGAGCCCGTGCTTGGCGCGTGGATCGAGCAGAATGATCTCGCCGGGGTCATGCCGGAGCGCACGGCTCTCGCTGTCAACGAGGCCGAGCCGTCCACAGTGGGCCACGACGATCACGAAGTAGAAGCGGGGATAGCGGAAGAAGTCGTCGTGCAGGCCCACAGGCCCGCAGCCGTGGATGGAGAAGCGATCGCGGCGGAACAGCTCGGCGGGCAGATCCAGTTTGCGGGAAAGCTCTTCGCGCAGGTCATCCACGAAGGCGAGCGGCACATGCTGGTAAAGAGGCGTGAGCTCGCGCGTTTCCTCAGCGACGAACAGATCGGAGCACAGCTCGCGCGCCAGGCGATACAGTTGCGGCAGGCGCTCGCGCCCTTGCTCGATGCACTGTCCGGTGCGGATGAAGCTCGGGGAACGGGTGGCTATTTCTTCGGCGACCACTCGCGGGCCATCTGCTGCGCCTTGGCGAGCTGGGCGGGTTTGAGCTTGCTCGCAATGTAGTCGCGCTGCTTCTCCGCGGCGTTGCGCTCGTCGCCGGAGAGCTGCGCCGCAGCCAGGTTGCTCCACATGTACCCGAGCATGGGGTCGGAGCGCACGCCCTTGCCCTCGAAGTAGAGCCAGCCAAGGTGGAACTGGGACCGCGGGTCCCCTTTCTCGGCCGCTAACGTATACCACTTCGCCGCCTGCGCCGGATCGGCGCTCACCCCGTTCTTGCCGGCCTCGTAGATATACCCCAGCAGGTACTGAGCGTTGAGATCGCCGCTCTCCGCCAGCATGCCGTACCACTTGGCGGCCTGCGCGTAGTCGACGGGTACGCCGTCGCCGGAGAAATAGAGACGGCCGAGCGCTTGCATCGCGTCGGTGTTGCCTTGCTCGGCGGCTTTGGTGTACCACTTTGCCGCCTCCTGGGCGTTCTTCTCGCCTCCCTTGCCGAGCTCGTAGAGATACCCGACCATGAACTGCGCCTGGATGTCGCCGTTGTTGCCGGCGCGAGTAAACCACTTGATCGCTTCATTGCCGTCGACTGCAACCCCTGTGCCCTGATAGTACGCCCAGCCGAGCGCGCTGTAGACCGATGTCTCTCCCTGGTCGGCGGCCTTTCTGTACCACTTGACGGCCTCCGCGTCGTCCTTGGGTACGCCGGTACCCTGCGAATAGAGATACCCGAGCGCGCTCATCGCGCGCCCCTCGCCCTGCTCCGCCGCTTCGCGATACCAGGTTGCCGCCTGGGCCGGGTCTTTGGCAACGCCCTTGCCGTAGTCGTACGCATAGCCGAGGAGGAATTGCGAGAAGGAGCGCCCCTGCCCGGCGGCTTTGCGGTTCCACTTCGCGGCCTCTGCATAGTCCTGAGGCAGGCCTTGGCCGAAGAAGTACATGCGGCCGAGGGCTTCCTGCGCGTCGAGGTTGCCCGCTTCCGCGGCGACCTTGTACAAGCCCGCCGCGACCTCGAGATCCACCGGCACACCCTTCCCGAACTCGTACATATAGCCGCCGAGATATGCGGCATACGCACGCCCCTGCTTGCCCGCCCCCGCGCACAGCTTGGCCGCCTCCACGTAGTCCTGCTTAACCGTGCCCTCGCCGAAGAAGTACATGCTGCACAGCGTGTCCTGCGCATCCGGATTGTTCTGGTCCGCCGCTTTCCGATACCAGACCAGCGCGTCGTCATAGTCCTGCAGCACGCCCCGCCCCTTGTTGTAGGCCTCCCCAAGGTAGAATTGCGCGCGTGCGTCGCCCTGCTCCGCTGCCTGCTTGAACTCCTCGTACGCGGCCTTGTAGTCGCCGTTGTTCCAGGCCTCCAGCCCCTTCTGGAAGTCCGCGTGCGCCGCCCCCGTGCAAGCCAACAACACGAGGAGCGTCGAAAGCCGTCTCATTCACATCCTCCGAAAACCCGCAATTGGTGATCTTCTCCACGCGCCGCGCTCGCCGGCACGCGCTGTCTAGCGGATACGCGCTCGCCCGACCGGAAGAAGGAAAATGATAAACCGAATGCAACCCTCGAAGCACGGGCGTACCGCCCGGCCCCCGGCCAGAGACCCGGAAAAGCTCCCAGCCAGGGCCGCGTCGCACACGCCGCCGCTCTTCGCCGGCGTCCCGGTGCACCAGCTCAGGACACCGTCGCCATCGCCTGGTTCCCGATCCCGTAGTGCCCGGCCCATCCAAGGCCGTCGAGCGTCTTGCCCAGCGGACGATATTCGCACCCCACCCAGCCGCCGTAGCCGAGCTCGTCGAGCAGGTTGAACAGGTACGGGTAATTGATCTCCCCTACGCTCGGTTCGTGGCGCCCCGGCACGCCGGCGATCTGGACGTGCTTGAGCTGCGCGAAGCTCTCGCGGATCGTCGCGGCCAGATGCCCCTCGGTCAGCTGCATGTGATAGACGTCGAGGTGCAGGAACAGGTCGTCGCTGCCTACGGCTTCGATCACCTGCCGCGCCTGTGCCGTATGGTTGAGGAAGTAGCCGTACATGCCCTGTGTCGTGTAGGCAGGGCCGCCCGGCGCCGCACCGAGCTGGCGGTTGATCGGCTCGATGACGACCTGCACGCCGTGAGGCTTGAAGAACTGCGCTGCATAACGCAGGTTCTCGATGTACACCCGCTCGGCATCCTCGAGGCGCATGCTCGCAGGCACGACTCCCGCCATCACATGGACGAGCTGGCACCGCAGCTCTTCCGCGTACTGGGCCGCTCTCGGCAGGCCGGCACGAAACTCCGCTTCCCGGCCGGGCAGCGCCGCTAGCCCTCTGTCTCCGGCCGCCCACTTCCCCATCGGTGCGTCGAACAGGACCATCGTCAGCCCGTTTGCATCGAGCAGCGCCCTGAGCTCCGCAGCGGGATAGTCGAACGGCACTTGAAACTCGACGCCCCGGAAGCCGGCCTCGCCAGCGGCCTGAAACCGGTCGAGAAATGGGACTTCCGTGAACAGATAATGCAAGTTGGCGGCGAACCTGGGCATGGCAACCTCCTAGCGTCGATCAACCCGCACCGGCCGCGGGGCCATCCGAGTCGCGCCGCGGACGACGGAGAGTCCGCTCGATCCCCTGGATGTCGAACCGTCAGGGACGCGGCGGTCGACCAAGGCCCTTTTCCACCTCCAGGATCTGGAGCGTGCCCCGGAGCACGACGTCGGAGTTGAGGCTGATCGAATCGATCCCCAACTCCACCAGCAGGCGGGCGATCTCGGGATAGTCCGACGGCGCCTGGCCGCAGATACCGGAGTGGCGCCCGTTCCGCTTCGCGCCTTCGACGGCGAGGCGCAGCATCTCCAGCATACCCTCATCGCGTTCGTCATAGTCGAAGGCGACGATCTCGGAGTCGCGGTCTACCCCCAACGTGAGCTGCGTGAGATCGTTCGAGCCGATGGAGAAGCCGTCGAAGATGCGCGCGAAGGCGTCGATCAGCAGCACGTTGTTGGGGATCTCGCACATCACGTACACCTCCAGGCCGTTCACGCCGCGCTGCAGGCCGTGGCGCGCCATGGCCTCGAGCACCTGACGCGCTTCCTGCACGCGCCGCACGAACGGGATCATCAGCTTGACGTTGGCCAAGCCCATCTCCTCTCGCACCCGCTTCATCGCGGCGCATTCCAATGCGAACCCCTCGGCGTAGGCCGGATGCGCATAGCGGGCGGCGCCGCGGAAGCCCAGCATCGGGTTGGCTTCGACCGGCTCGAAGGCCTTGCCGCCGATGAGGCTGGCATATTCGTTGGTCTTGAAGTCGGACATGCGCACCACCACCGGCTTGGGATAGAACGCCGCGGCGATCGTGCCTACGCCTTCGGCGAGCCGCTCGACGAAGAAGTCCTCGGGCTTGGCATAGCCGCGAATCAAGCGTTCGATTTGCGCGCGCTCGCCGGCGTCCGCCACGCGCTCGGGATGCACGAGCGCCATGGGATGGACCTTGATGGACTCGTTGATGATGAACTCCATGCGCGCCAGTCCCACACCGTCGTTGGGCAGAAAGCTGGTCTTGAACGCCAGCTCCGGGTTGCCCAGGTTGATCATGATGTGGGTGGCCGGCTTCGACAGCCCTTCGAGCTGGATCTGGTGCACCTCGAATGGGACCTCGCCCCGGTACACCTTCCCCGTGTCGCCTTCGGCGCACGACACCGTGACTGCTTGGCCGTCAGAAACGGTCGTGGTCGCGTTGTCGGCGCCGACCACCGCGGGGATACCCAGTTCGCGCGCGACGATCGCAGCATGGCACGTGCGCCCGCCTCGGTTGGTCACGATAGCGGCGGCCTGCTTCATCACCGGCTCCCAGTCGGGTGTGGTGGTGTCCGCCACGAGCACCTCACCGGGGCGGAACTCCGGTAGCCTCGCGACGCTCGTGACGACGCGCACGGCGCCTTTTGCGATGCGTTCGCCGACCGCGCGCCCGCGCGCCAGCACCTCGGCCCGCGCACTGAGCTCGTACGATTCCAGCACCGCTTGGCCGCGCTGCGAGGCAACCGTCTCCGGACGCGCCTGTACCAGGTACAACTGAGTATCCATGCCGTCCTTGGCCCACTCGATGTCCATCGGCCGCGGTGTGCCGGCCTTCGCGCTGTAATGGTCCTCGACCTTGATGGCGTAATCCGCCAATGTGAGCACATCCTCGTCGCTCAGGCAGAAACGCTCACGGTCCCGCTGCGGGGTCGGCACGTTGCGGGTGGCTTGCCGGGTTCCGCCTTCGGCGTACACCATCTTCATCTTCTTGCCGCCCAGCGCGCGGCGCAGCACCCTCCGGTGGCCCTGCCGGAACGTCGGCTTGAACACGTAGAACTCGTCCGGGTCTACCGCGCCCTGCACGACGTTCTCGCCCAACCCCCAAGCACCGGTCACGAACACGACATCGCGGAAGCCAGACTCGGTGTCCAGCGTGAAGATCACCCCGGCCGCGCCTACATCGGAGCGCACCATCTTCATCACGCCGATCGACAGCGCCACCTTGAAGTGATCGAAGCCCTGGTCGACGCGGTAGTGGATCGCGCGATCGGTGAACAGGCTGGCGAAGCAGCGCCGGCAGGCGTCGAACAGCATCTGCTCGCCGCGCACGTTGAGGTAGCTCTCCTGCTGGCCGGCGAAGCTGGCGGTGGGCAGATCTTCGGCTGTCGCGGACGAGCGTACCGCCACGCTCATGTCGGGCCCGTACTCGTCGCGCAGGCGCGCGTAGGCGCGCGCAATCTGGCTGCGCAGGTCGTCGGGCAGTGAGGCGCCGTACACGATCTCACGCGCCTGCGCCCCGCGGCGCGCCAAGTCCTCCACGTTGTCGGGATCGAGTCCGGCCAGCGCGCCCCGCAAATCGGACATCGAACCTGCCCGCTCCAGGACGTGCCGGTAGGCTTGTGCAGTGATGGCGAAGCCGTTGGGCACACGCACACCCTTTGGCACAAGCTCGCGGTACATCTCACCCAGCGACGCGTTCTTGCCGCCAACCAGTCCGACGTCGCCGATGCCGATCTCGGAGAAGAACCGGATGTACCGCTCACCTGTGCTCATGTCTTGCTCCTGCCATAAGCCGGGCTGCAAAGGCCCGACATTTTGCGATCCTCGGCGATTCGGCGCGCCGCGATTTGACCACGGTCAAGGGAGGCCCCGATCGTGGGCGCTGTGCCGGCATTCTAGTCGCACACAACGCCCGGCTCGGTGACATCGGCGCAGCGCCGTTTACACACGCGGATTATGCGCGCTTCGCGATGCCGGGAACCTTGGGCATGGGATGGTGAGATCCCTGGGTGATCGGGGCGACGGGCAGGCTCGGCAGCTCGCCGCGCGCGCTCGTTGGCCGCAGGCTCTGCGCACCGCCAAGCCCCATTTGCGCTGTCGCCGCGCTTACGACGCCGGTTCATCCGTGCGCATCGACTCAGCCGTCCGATCGATCGGCTCGCGGGCGGTACGCTCGTATTCGGCGATGACCTGCGCGCCCAACAGCAAGAACATCGCTGCGATCTCGACGCTCAGCAAGACCGCGATTGCGGTCGTAAGCGATCCATATACGACCCCGATCTGGGAGATCGTCGAGTAGTACCAGACCAGCGCATGCCGCGTCAGCTCCCACAGCAGCCCAGCGGTCGCCCCACCGATCAGCGCATGGCGCACGGACAATCGTCCCACCGGCATCACAAGGTAGACGGCGGTGAGTATGAGGATCTCCCCCGCCACACCGATCAGGTAAAAGAGAAAGGCCGATACGCGCCCCAGAGAGCGCAGCTCGCCTAACACCTCGATCGCGCGACCGCTCATGGCCTGCAGCGCGCTGGCGACGAGCGTCACGATCAGAAAACCGCCACCCAGGAACAGGATGAACAGATACGGCAACACCGCGGAGACGACGAAATGCCGCCGCCGAACTGCCACGCGGTGGAAAAAGATCACCGACATCGCGTTCTCGAGGACCGTGAAGGCGAGCGCGCTGAAGAAGATCATGGTCACCAGCAGAACTCCGCCCAGCACTTGCCGGTTGGCGAGAAACGAACGCAGCCCCTGCACAAGCGCCGCGGACTGGCCCGGCGCCACGAACTCCAGGTACTTGGTCAGAGTGAAGAGCAGGCGCGCCTCATCGATCCAGTGCGACAGAGCGATCACGACGAGGATCAGCAGCGGGATCAGGGACAGCAGCGTGTAGTAGGCCACTGCACCTGCGAGAAGGAACCCCTGATTCGCGCGAAAGCCATGCAGCACGCGCAGCGCAAATCGGCCAGGGTGCTTTAGCACCTGGCTCGCGCTGTCATCGAGGTGCGGCACGGTGGTGTTGAGGAGGCTGTCGAGCAGGGATTGTAGCCTTCCCGCACCGTCGAGCCGGGGCAGCACGCGGTGATAGAGGTGGCGGCGGCTCCGGACGAGACGGGAAGTTGCTGTTTCCCACGCAGCGCTACCCTACGGGGCGGCACCGCCATCAAGATGCTACTGATGCCCTTGCAACGAGCCCTGGTGACTTGGTGGGCCCGCTGGGACTCGAACCCAGGACCAAAGGATTATGAGTCCTCTGCTCTAACCGGCTGAGCTACAGGCCCACACGGCGCGCTGGCTGCGGCGCGATGGAGCCGGGCATTAGAGCAGAATCGGCGCGGCAGCGCCAGCGACGGCGAGCGACCCGCAGTCAGCGTGCGCGCGCTGAGCTTAGCGCCTCCGACAGCGCCCGAGCGATGTGAGCCGATTCGAATGGCTTGGGCACCACCTGCGCAACTCCGGCCTCGTGCGCGTTCTGCTGAAGGTCGGGGCCGCCGTAGCCGCTCGCGATGACCACCGGCAGGTTGGGACGCAATTGCCGGATCCGCTGCGCGAGCTGCGTGCCGCTCAGGTCCGGCATCAGCTCGTCGGTGAGCAGCGCGTCGAAGCGCTCGGGGCGCGCTCGGAATGCCTCCAGCGCCGTCAACCCACTGTCATAGCCGACGGGTTCATAGCCCAGCCTCGCGAGCATCTCTTCGGCCACCTCCAGCATGGCGCGGTCGTCGTCCACCACCAGGACCGTTTCCCCCGAGCCGCGCGGTGCTTCCGATCGCGAGCCGTCGGTCTGCGCCATCCCGCTCGCCGCCGCGGGCAGGTAGATGCGGAAGAGCGTGCCTGCACCGACTTCCGTCTCGATGTCGATCGCGCCGCCGTGGTCCGTCACGATAGCCTGCACCAGTGCCAGACCCAGGCCGGTCCCGCCTCCCGGCCCCCGGGTGGTGTAGAAGGGCTCGAACATCCGCCCGAGGACTTCGGGGGCGATCCCGGTGCCGGTGTCGCGCACGCTGAGCACCGCATAGCAGCCCGCCTGCAGATACCCGTGGCTCACCGTATGCGGTGGTGCAACGAGCTCGGTGGCCAGCCCGAGCACGAGTTCTCCGCCTTCGGGCATGGCCTGTGCGGCGTTGGTGCAGAGGTTCATCAGCAGTTGGTGAACCTGGGTGGCATCGCCTTCGACTGCCGCTTGCGGGTCCTCGACGTCGAGTCGCATGGTCACGTTGGGGGGCATCGAGCCGGACAGCAAGTCACGCACTTCCCGCACGATGCGAAGCAACTCCACTGCACGCTTCTGATTGCTGCCGCGGCGGGCGAACGTGAGGATCTGATCCACCAGCGCCTTGCCGCGCCGTGCCGCGTCCATGATCGCCTGGAGGTGTCTGTGTTGGCGGGGATCGACGCGGGCTTCGGTCAGTGCAATCTCGCCGTAGCCGAGGATCGCCCCGAGGATGTTGTTGAAGTCATGCGCGATGCCGCCGGCCATCGTCCCGAGCGCTTCCATCTTCTGCGTGTCGCGCAGGTGCGCGTCGAGGCGCGCGCGATCGGCCTCCGCCCGCCGCCGCTCGGTGACGTCGTGCCAGAATCCGATGACCCGAAGCGCTTGACCGTCGGAAGGCGGCATCACGCGCCCCGAATCGTGCAGATCGATATACACGCCATCCTTGCGGCGCATCCGGTACTCCAGCGTATGTGTCCGTATCGCTCCTGTCGACAGCGCCTGGATTTCGTTCTGGAGCATGCCGACATCCGCCGGGTGCACGTGCGCGAGCCAGACGGAGACATCGCTGAGCTCGGCGGGTACAAAGCCGAGCATGCCTTCGACGTTGCCGCCCAAGACGATGCGTCGCGTGTTGAGGTCGATGTCGTAGAGAACGCTGCCGCTCGAGAGCACAGCGGTCTCGTAGCGCAGCTTCCATTCCTCGGCATCGGCGAGCGCGGACTGGCGCTCCCGCGTCAGTGCGCTGGCCAGCAGCGTCATGATCGCCGCCACCATGAGGAAGATCTGCAGGTACAGCACGGACCGCTCGACTTGCACGAAGGCGGCGGAGAAGGGACCGTATCCGCGCATCGTCTGCGAGACTGCGACGGCAGTCAGGAGCAACATCGCCGCGCTCTGACCACGGGGTCCGAAGCGCAGCGCGGCCCAGATCAGAAACGGCACGATGAAATGCATGAGCGGCGGCACCGAGCCGCCTGGAACGGCGCGTGCGCTGAATGCCCAGTAAGCCGCGACGGCTACGCCGCCGAAGCAGGCTACGGCCTCGGCTGCGCGGCGCGCACTGGTCGCACGAAACTGCTCGAGACCCATATCCGCCCAAGCGACCACGAGCGGGGCGACCAGGATCAGGCCCAGCACGTCCGACACCCACCAGACGCGAAAGCTTTGCAGGTAGGTCTGACCTTCGAACACGGTGGAGACCAGCGCACCCAAGCCCGCCGCGACTGCGTTGGCGCCGATCGGGGCCACCAACACGAACAGCAGTACATTGCGCAAGCGATCCAAACGCACGGGCATCCCGATCAGCCGGCGCAGAATCCATGCAGCCAGGCATAGGCTGCCGAGATAACTGGTCGAATAACCGGCGGTGACCTGCAGGGAGTAAGTCAGCCCCTCCGCCTGTCCGAGATCGGCGACGAACAAGGCAGCCAGGAACGCCAGCCAGAGGCGGTTCGGAGCGATCAGGAGCACGCCCAGCGCGAAGCCGCCGGCGGGCCAGACATAGGCGAAGTCGCCCTGGCGCGGCGTCATGCGCGTGGAGAGCCACGCGAGCGCAAAGTAGCCCGCGCCAGCGAGGACACACGCGCCCGCATCGCGCAGGCGTTGCACGAGGATGGGTCTCAGCTTCGTGTCATCCCGGCCAATACGCTATCGATATGCATGCCACGCATCTCGAGCTGATGCGCCCCGCGTAGCGAGCAAGCCACCCACGAGGACGCTGTTGGGCGCTGCTCGATCACACCGAGGGCAGCTCCTCGAAATCATGCCGCGGCAGTTCCACCTCCCGGGCACCGATGTCGGATTTCAGCAACGTCCGTCGCAGCACCTCCGTTCAGCTCGCTCCGATTGTTGGGTCGACGCGGGGAGCGTCCCTCTGCGCGCGAGTGCGGCCCTCACCACCTGTTCTAGAACATAGAGGCTGTAAGGCTTTCCCAACCCGACCACCGCGCTTTCCGAGGGGACCGCGTGCAGCGCCTCCTCCTCGTTGGCCGCCCGGCTGAGGAAGATCAACCCTGCGCCTCCCAGCTTACCCTGGACAGAGCGGACCAGCGAGAGGCCCTCGCCGCGGTGAATGTCGAGATCGATGACCGCCAGGTCCACCGGCCGATGCTCGAGAATCCGGGCTGCGCCACGCTCGCTGGAGGCCGCGAGTGCGCGATAGCCGGCCCGCTGGAGCCAGTCGCAGATCATCTCCCGCACGAACGGATTGTCCTCGATCACGAGGATGGCGGCGGGCGTTGTTGAATCAGACTGCATCGTCGTCCTTTTCGGTAGCTGCAGGGGGAAGCCGGGGTGGCGGCGGCGTGAGGGCCTGCCGAAAACCTCGCGGACCTGCGGAGATCCCGGCAGTTGCCGCCGCCACGCGCATTAAAAGCCCCGCCGGTTTCAGCCCGGTTTCTACACGTGCGTCGGCAGTTACATCTGAAACGGTTGTCTCGGCCAGCCCGGTGGGATATGGTGGAACTGGTGACGTACACGCCGGCGGGGGTCGCCCGTGACTCAGCACATCTTGGTCGTCGAGGACGATCGCGCCACGCGCGATCTGATCTCCGGGTACCTCGGAGAGAACCATTTTCGCGTCAGCACGGCGCTCACAGCGCGGGATGCCGAGCGGATCGCGTCCGTCGGCAAGGTGGACCTGGTGGTGCTCGATCTGAACCTGCCGGACCAGGACGGACTGATGCTCGCCAAGAGGCTGCGCGGCGAGCAAAACCTGCCGATCGTGATGCTGACCGGCCGAACGGAGGAAATGGACCGCGTGCTGGGGCTGGAGCTGGGGGCCGACGACTACGTGACCAAGCCCTTCAGCCCACGCGAGCTGCTAGCGCGAATCCGAGCCGTGCTGCGACGGGCTCAGGCGAAGCCCATGAGGCGCCGGGCAGAGGGCATTCTCACGTATCGCTTCGCGGGCTTCGAGCTGCGCACCGGCACGCGCAAGCTGATCACGCCGCAGCGACAGGAGATCGAGCTCACGAGCGGGGAGTTTTCCCTGCTGTGCGCCTTCCTAAAGGCGCCGCAGACGATCCTGTCGCGCGACCAGCTTCTGGAGTCGAGCCGCATGTACGACGATGTGTACGACCGCTCCATCGACGTCCAGATCCTGCGGCTGCGGCGCAAGCTGGAAAAGAACCCCTCCGAGCCGGAAATCATCAAGACGGAGCGCGGAGCAGGCTACTTCCTCGCCTGCGACGTTGAGGTGGCGTAGGACCAGTGACCCAAGATCGCCACGCTCTCAGGCGCCGCCTCTCACCTCTTTCACCTCATTCACTTCATTCACCTCTTTCACCTTTCACCCTTCACCTTCACAGCTCATAGCTTTCTCCCTTCGCCTGCCGCGCCTTGTCCACGATCTCTTTCGTCAGCTGCGGTGCGAACATCTGCATGAAGACGTAGGTGTAGCGGCGCAAGTAGGCGGCCCGCTTGATGGCGATCCGTGTGGTGTTGTCCCGGAACAGATGGCCGGCGTCGACGGCGTGCAGTTTGCCGTCGCGCTTCGCATCAAATGCCATGGCGGCGATGATGCCCACGCCGAGCCCCAGCTCGGTGTAGGTCTTGATTACGTCGGCGTCGATCGCCGTGAGGACCACGTCCATCTTCAGCCCTTTCGCCACGAACGCTTGATCGACATGCGAGCGTCCGGTGAACTCGGGGCTATACGTGATCAAGGGGTAGCGTGCAAGTTCCTCGAGCGTGAGCTGCTTCACCTTCGCCAGCGGATGCTCGCGCGGAACGATCACGCAGTGATGCCACATATAGCAGGGCAAGGCGAGCAGCTCCGGATAGTGGTCCAGAGCCTCGGTGGCGATCGCGAGGTCTGCCCCGCCTGCGATCACCATCTCCGCGATCTGTGTGGGACTACCCTGCTGCAGGGACAAGCGCACCTTGGGAAATCGACCGCGGAACTCCTGCACGACCGCCGGCAGCGCGTAGCGAGCCTGGGTGTGTGTGGTCGCGATGGTGAGTGACCCGCTGTCCCGGTCTGCGAACTCCCGGCCCACTTGCTTGAGGTTCTCCGCTTCCGCCAGCAGGCGCTCGATCACCTGGAGCACGGTCCGGCCCGGCTCGGTGAGGTCGACCAGGCGCTTGCCGCGCCGAACGAAGATGTCCACCCCCAGCTCTTCCTCCAGTTCCTTGATCTGCTTGCTGATCCCGGGCTGGGAGGTGAACAGTACGTTGGCCGCCTCGGTCAGATTCAAGCCTTGTCGTACCGCCTCGCGCACGTAGCGAAGTTGCTGGAAATTCATGAACAAGGTCCTAAGGACATTCTCGTTATTTGGATATACAGAATAATTCGTTTCGTTTATAGCTCCAGCTTATTACGATTTTCGCCGGATTGAAAAGAGCGCGGGCACGGCGCCCCGTGCGGGTGGTTGGAAGGTGCGTGTCGCTCCCCGCGTTCGGCCCTGGTCGCGGAATGAGCCCGGGTTCGCCTGGTTGGCCGCCACGGGCGGCGAACTGTTCGGCTTCTACCAAGCCCGGGCTTCGGTGGCGTCCCTCGAGTAGTTCCAGCGGGTGCAAGGCGCGTAAATCTCCTCCCCAACCCAGCAACGAGAGCGAACATGGAAGGGTCAGTCAGCCTCAAGCAAGATCTCGCCGACTTCGAGGAGATCGAGCAGTACGCACGCGACCTCGCGGCATTTCGCAGCCTGGAGATCGATGCCGACCGCTTCACCGCGATTCGCTTGCAGATGGGCTGCTATGGCCAGCGCCAGGACGGCGTGAACATGCTGCGAGTGAAGATCCCGGGAGGCCGCCTGTCGCCCGCGCGACTACGCGCCATCGCGGGCGTGCTGGAAGCGCACTCGCGCCACCACAATGCGCACGTCACGACACGCCAGGATATCCAGCTCCACCACGTGCCGCTGGACCGTACCCCCGAGGCGATGCGCGAGCTGGCGGAGGCGGGACTTACCACACGTGAGGCCTGTGGCAACACGGTACGCAACGTGACCGCATGTCCCCTGGCCGGCGTCTGCCCACGGGAGCACACCGACGTCAACCATCATCTGCAGACGGCGATGCGCCACTTCCTGCGCAATCCGCTCAATCAGCAGTTGCCGCGCAAGTTCAAGATCAGCTTCTCGGGCTGCGAAGCCGACTGTGCCCAAGGGATGATCCACGATCTGGGCATCGTCACGGTCCGTCGCGCGGATGCGGACGGTACCGAGCGCTTCGGCTTCCGGGTGCTGGCGGGCGGCGGCCTAGGGCACAAGCCGCACGAGGCGATCGAGGTCGAGAGCTTCATCGAGGAGCGCGACCTGTTGATCACAATGGAAGCGATCATCACGCTGCACAACAAGTACTCGGATCGCACCAAGCGCGCCAAGTCTCGTATCAAGTTTCTCGTCGATCGCTTCGGTGCAGAGGGATTCGTCGAGCGTTACCGCGAGGAGTTCGCGCGCATCAAGGGCGCGCTCGGTGCGCGGGTGTTCCCGCCTGGCGACTGGAACAAGGGTGCAGCCGTCGCGGCCCCCGGACCCGGCGCGCCACGTCGCGTGTTCGCGCAGAAGCAGGCCGGATATTCAGTGCTACCCCTGGCCCTGCCCATCGGAAACCTGACGGCGCAGCAGATGCGCGGCATTGCCGAGATCGCAGAGGCAAGCGGCCTGACGGACCTGCGCACCACGCAGGACCAGAACTTGATGTTCATGGACGTGCCCGACGAGTCCGTGCCGGGGCTGCTCGAGCAGTTTCAGGCGCTCGGCCTGGGCCTGCCGCGCACCGGAGACAACGTCGTGGCCTGCCCCGGCACCTCGACCTGCCGTCTGGGGATCACGTCTTCCACGGTGCTTGGTCCGAAGCTGGACGGCGGCGAGCACGACCTGCGCATTCGCGTGTCGGGCTGCCACAACGGCTGCGCTCAGCCGGAGAGCGGCGACATCGGCATCTACGGCGAAGGGCGCCGGTTGCACGGCAAGCTCATCCCGCACTATCAGATCTATCTGGGCGGCGACGGCATGGGCGGCGGCGGCATCGGTCGCAAAGGCCCTTCGGTGCCCTCCGCGCGCATTGAAGAGGCGGTGGCGCGCATCAAGCAGGCCTACCACACGGAGCGCGGGGAAGACGAGAGCTTCTTCTCGTGGTCCCGCCGGCAGCAGCCTGAGTTTTTGCAGCGGCTGCTCGCCGATCTTGTCGGGGTTAAGCCGGAGGACGTGCCGATACTGCTGCGCGACCATGGCGACGAGACCGATTTCCGCGTCCTCCAGCTCGGTGGCGGCGAGTGCGCGGGTGCCTCGCAGCAGCGCATCGGCACGCTGTTCTTCGAGGCCGCACACGAGCGCAACTATCGCGACGCGCTCAAATTCCAGCGCAAATACGCAGAGGCTTTGGGCTGCGCAGAAGCCGGGCTGCGCGCCGTGGTAAAGGCGTTGGCCGACGCCACCGGAACCGGTGAGCAGGACGACGTGCAGGCATTCGCGACATCCCTCGCGGCGGTGGCTCCGGATGCGGCCCCTCTGGCCAAAGAGCTTGCGCAGCTCGGGGCCGCGGTTGCACTGGAGGACGCCCCCGGCGAGCCCGACGTGTCCTCGCTGTTCCGTCGCGTGGACTCCTGGACCGTGAGCGCAGCGGCGTTCTGTCAGAAGCGCGAACCGGCACTGGTGCTGCGCGATGCGCTGCCGCGCGGCGCCGCTTTCGCTCCATGAGCCCTTCCACCGTGACCGAGTCGCCGCCGGATGTTGGCGCGACCCTGCAAGCCAAGATCACCGCGCTGTTCGGGACGCTGAGGCTCGTGGTCGGGGAACATGCCCCGGCGGCGTTCGCCTCCAGCCTCGGCGCGGAGGACATGGTGTTAACCGACGCGTTGCTGCGTGCACACCTGGATGTAGACATCTTCACGCTCGACACCGGCCGGCTGCATCCCGAAACCCTCTCGCTGCTCGACGCGATCCGCAGCCGCTACGGATATGAAGTCCGCGTATACCGACCCGACCCTGATGCGGTGGCGGAATACGTGCATCGCTTCGGGTTGGACGCGATCTACGAGAGCGTGGAGCTGCGCCAGCGTTGCTGCCACATCCGCAAAGTCGAGCCGCTGCGGCGTGCACTCGAGGGCAAGCGCGCCTGGATCACCGGGCTCCGGCGTTCGCAGTCGTTGATTCGGCGCGCGCTAGCCGAGCAGGAGCACGACAGCGAGCATGGCCTGTGGAAGTTCAACCCGCTGGCGGAATGGAGCGAGCGCGACGTGTGGGACTACATCCGCGCCTACGACGTGCCATACAACGCGCTGCATGATCAGGGCTATCGCAGCATCGGCTGCGCACCGTGCACTCGGCCTACAGCCGCGGGCGAAGACCTTCGTGCAGGGCGCTGGTGGTGGGAAGACGAGCGAAGCAAGGAGTGCGGGCTGCACCAGCGTGCGCTTCCCGACGCAGAACGAACGAGGACGCCATGAACCTGGCAAGCGAAGCCGCTTTGTTTCGCTCGGAACCGCGCGAGCGCGTCGCGCGCAGCCAGCTCGACTGGCTGGAGTCCGAGGCAGTGCACATCCTGCGCGAGGTGGCCGGTGAATGCCGTCACGCAGCCCTGCTGTTTTCCGGCGGGAAGGACTCCGCGGTGGTCCTGCATCTGGCGGCGAAGGCGTTTCGCCCGGTACCGATTCCCTTCACGATCCTGCACATCGACACCGGCCACAACTTCCCCGAAGCGCTGGAGTTTCGCGACCGGCGCGTCGCAGAGCTGGGTGTCAAACTGGTAGTCGGCCACGTCGAAGACTCGATCCGCCGCGGCACCGTGCGCCTGCGCCGGCCGGACGAGAGCCGCAACGCGGCGCAGTCCGTCACCCTGCTCGAAACCATCGCCGAACACGGCTTCGACGCGTGCATCGGCGGCGCGCGGCGGGACGAGGAGAAAGCGCGCGCCAAGGAGCGCGTGTTCTCATTCCGCGACGAGTTCGGACAGTGGGACCCCAAGAACCAGCGGCCCGAGCTGTGGCACCTCTACAACGCGCGGGTGCATCGCGGCGAGCATGTGCGCGTGTTCCCGATCAGCAACTGGACCGAGCTGGACGTGTGGCGCTACATCCAGCGCGAGAATCTCGCCCTCCCCTCGCTGTACTTCGCGCATCGCCGCCCGGCGGTTCGACGCAATGGGTTGGTCGTCGCAGTCACTCATGTCACACCAGCGAAGTCGGGTGAGAAGATCGAAGAGCTGACCGTACGATTTCGCACGGTGGGCGACATGACTTGCACTTGCCCCGTGGAGTCTTCTGCGACCACCATGGAACAGATCGTGGCCGAGACGGCGCAGGCCCGCATCACCGAACGCGGCGCCACGCGCATGGACGACCAGACTTCGGATGCCGCCATGGAGCGGAGGAAGAAGGAAGGATACTTCTGATGAGCTCGGTTGCTCTGGCGCCGCGAAAGGTGGAGGCGAACCTGGCCGCCGACAACGCCGGAGGCGTGCTGCGCTTCATCACTGCGGGCAGCGTGGACGACGGCAAGAGCACGCTGATCGGACGCCTGCTGCACGACAGCCGCGCGATCCTCGAGGACCAGTACAGCGCGGTCGAGCGCGCCTCCAGGCGGCGGGGAAACGAGGCGGTCGATCTGTCGCTGCTCACCGATGGTCTGGAAGCGGAGCGCGAGCAGGGCATCACGATCGACGTGGCCTACAGGTACTTCGCGACGCCGCGGCGCAACTTCATCATCGCAGACACCCCCGGCCACGAGCAGTACACCCGCAACATGGTGACCGGCGCCAGCACCGCGGAGGCCGCGGTCGTGCTGATCGACGCGCGCAAGGGGCTGCTCCCGCAGTCGCGCCGGCATATCTATCTGTCGGCCCTGCTCGGGTTGTCCGAGATCATCGTCGCGGTCAACAAGATGGACCTGGTCGGCTACGACGAGGCTGCGTTTCACACCAGCCGCCAGCAGGTGCTGGACTTCGCGCGAGGGCTCCATCACGCCCGTGTGAGCTTCGTGCCCGTCTCCGCTCTGGTCGGGGATATGGTGGTGGAACGAGGCGAGCGCTTGAGCTGGTGGCAGGGTCCCACGCTGCTCGAGGCGCTGGAGGCGGTCGACGCCGACCGCGATCAGATCGATCTGCCCGCGCGCTTCCCGGTACAGTTGGTCGGGCGCATCCCGCGCGGACAGTTGGGCTTGGAGGGAATATCCGCGGGCGAGCCGCGCGGATATCTCGGCCGTTTGGAGAGCGGCGTGCTGAGATCCGGCCAAGAGGTGCTCGTGCTGCCATTGGGCCGCGCGACGCGCATCCACCGGATCTTGTCTTTGGACGGCGAGGTCGACGAAGCGGTCGCGGGGGAGTCGGTCACGCTGGTGCTCGACGACCAGATCGACGTATCACGCGGCGATCTGGTCGCGCCCCCAGTCAGAGCGCCGAGCGTATCTCAGTCCATCTCCGCGAGCTTGTGCTGGCTGAGCGCCGACCCGTTCCGGCCGCAGCGCCGCTATTGGCTACGACACACAACTCGCACGGTTCCGGCCCGGGTCCGGGCGATCGACACCCGCGTCGACATCCATACGCTGGAGCGCCATCCATTCAATGGGACGCTCGCGATGAACGACATCGTGCACGCGCACCTGGCCCTGCTGCAGGCGATCGCCTGCGATCCCTACGAACGCATCCGTGGGACCGGGGCGTTCATCCTCATCGACGAGGTCACCAACCAGACGGTGGCCGCTGGACTCATAGACTGATGGGCAAGGTCTACCTGGTTGGAGCAGGGCCCGGCGCACCCGATCTGCTGACGCTGCGTGCGGCCCGCGTGCTCGGACGCGCCGACATCGTGTTCCACGACGCGCTGGTCCACCCGGAGGTGATCGCGTTGGCTTCGCGCGCGCGCATCGTCGCGGTAGGCAAGCGCTGCAGCCAGATCTCCACCGACCAGCGCTTCATCAACCGAGCACTCGTGGAAGCGGCGCATCGCCACGACACGGTGGTGCGCCTCAAAGGCGGGGATCCGATGATCTTCGGCCGCGCGCAGGAGGAGATCGATGCGCTGCGTGCCGCCGGCGTGGAGTTCGAGGTGGTGCCCGGCGTTACCGCGGCGCTGTCAGCCAGCGCCGAGCTGGGCCTGTCGCTTACGCGGCGCGGTGTCAGCCGCAGTGTGCTGCTGGCCACTCCACGCGTAGGTGTGGACGAGCAGCCGGGTCAGTGGGCACGCGCGGTCGCCTCTGCGGATACGGCGGTGCTCTACATGGGAAGCGGCGAAGCCGACGCCATCGCAGCCGCATTGCGGGCCGCCGGTCTCGCGCGCGACTGCCCGGCCGCAATCGTGGGGCGCGCTTCGCTGCCCGATCGGCAGGTGCTGCACGCGACGCTTGGCACGCTCGGCGAGCAGGCGGCAAAGGTCGAACGGGGCCCGGCGCTGGTGATCGTGGGCGAAGCGCTGCGCGGCTCGACGGCGGCCTCCGCACCGGCCGGGAGCGAGATCCCGATATCCGCAGCGCTTGGCCGCCGCTGAGCCCGCACCAGTCTGGCTGCTGGCCCGCCGGGAGACAGGCGCTGAATAAAGCAGCGCCTGCGTTGCACCGGAGGTCAGGAACTCCTTCCCACTTTGGTGGCTTCCGGGACTTCCACCAACTTTCCGGTCTTCACGTCATAGATGTAACCGTAGATCGGAATCCTCTTCGGCACCAGCGGGTGGGAGCGGATGCGCGCGACGTCGTCGACGACGCTGCGCGGGAGGTCGCTGATCGTGTGCCACTTGATGAACTTGCCCAGTGTGGATCCCGGACCGGCACCGACGTCGTGCCAGCCCTTGTCGTCGATCTTGGCCGTCTCCAGGCTCTTCTCCAGCAGGCCGGCCATCACATCATCGGTGAACAGCTCCATCCCGCAGTTGGTGTGATGGATGACAAACCATTCCTGGGTGCCGAGCAGCTTGTAGGAAATCACCAGCGAGCGGATCGCGTCGTCGCTGGCGCGCCCGCCGGCGTTGCGGATTACATGGGCATCGCCTTCCGCCAGGCCGGCAAACTTGGAAGGGTGAAGCCGCGCGTCCATGCAGGTGAGGATGGCGAAACGCCGCCCCGGCGGCAGCGGCAGTTTGCCCTTCTCGCCGAAGTTGGCGGCGTACTTTTCGTTCGCTTGCAGAACTTCTTTCAGCACTGTGCTCATCGTTGGGTCTCCTCTGTTATACGTGCCACAAACAACGGCGATCATAACCCGCCGCAGGGCCGGCGCGAAAATGGCCTGCGGCGATAAGCAAAGAACCGCGACCGGCCCCACCCGGCGCCCGCGGCAGACGCAGGACGCAGTCGCTGCCCACGCTTTCTCCCTTCTGCGGTACATCACGCCCACCGCCTCGGCGGCCGCATGTTTGTTGCGGGCGAATCAGGCATAAAGAAAGAACTCTTCATTCCTTCCGTTTCGATCCGGGCATCGATACATTGGCATGGAATGACGCGACTGGATGACAGCGTGTACACCGAGTCGAGCGCCAACTCGGAGGAACCGCTGCAGGCTATCCCTGCAGCGGTGCTCGGTGCGTTGCTTCGGCTGCTGCGCGAGGTCCGCTTCGGTTCCATCGAGATCGTGGTGCACGAAGGACGCATCACCCAGATCGAGCGCAGGGAGAAGGTGCGCTTCGGCTCGTCTGGCTCGACGCGCCGGGAGTGACGCGTCTGCACTTGAGAGCGCCACAACACGCCGACCAGTCGCCTGGAGGTGAGCAGAACAACAAGCACTGAAGCGAGCTGACCGAACCATCGGAAGGTCTCTTCGAGCAGTCGGGGAGATCCTTCGATGTGGTCGTTGCGATCATGGATGCTCGCGGCCATCGCGGGTGGCAGTCTGTGGTTTTCGTCTCACCTCCTGTATGCCCAGACCACGCCGTCGAGCGAGGAGCAGGCGTTGCGTCAGCGTGTCGAGGAATTGGAGCGCAAGCTGAAGCAGCTCGAAGAGCGGCTCGAGCAACAAGCTCAACCGGCGCAGGCAGTGGTGCTGCCGGCAGCGGCGAAGCCAACCGAGCCCGCGGAAGCGGCCAAGCCGGCTGAGCCCTCGCCTCAAGAACAGGCAATGCAGAGACAGATCGATGAGCTGCATCAGCAGGTGAAGACTCTGGAGGAGAAAGAGCAGCCGGCGCAAGCGCCCCCTGCGAAGAAGAACGGACTTGCACTGCGGCCCGGTGCGAGACCGGGGTTACTGCTGACGTCCCCCACCTCGGAGTTCCAGCTCCGGTTCGGGGCACTCGTGCAGATAGACTATCGAGACTATCTGGATCAACCCGCCGTGCCACCGGGCTCGGCGTCGAATACTTTCGTGGCGCGCCGCGTGCGCCCCGTCTTCGAAGGCGGCTACGACGACTTCGGTTTCCTCATCGTGCCGGATTTCGGCAACGCTACCGATAGCACCCCCACATCGGCTCCGACGCCTCAGATTTTTGACGCTTTCATCTTCTGGAGTGCGTACACGGAATTCAACATCCGCGTCGGGAAGTTCAAGGCGCCCTTGGGCCTGGAGCTGTTGCAGGAGGACGTAAACCTGCTGTTTCCCGAGCGGGCATTCCCCTCCCAGCTCGTGCCCAACCGCGATATCGGTCTTATGTTCTCCGGCTCGCTGTTCGACCGTACGGTCAACTATGCGGCCGGGGTGTTCGATGGGGCCGTGGACAACGCCAACGTCGGCACCGGTGACTTCAACAACGGAAAGGACGTGAACCTGCGTATCTTCGCGCAACCCTGGAGGAACACCGATCTCAAGGCGCTGCGCGGCCTGGGGGTGGGAATCGCCTACGGACGCGGGCTCCAGTCAGGCAGTGTGGCGACCCCCGCCCTGCCCACTTATGTGACGCCCGGCCAGCAAAACTGGTTCACCTACGCGAGCGGCGCCTTCGCCAACGGAGATCGCGTAACCTGGGCGCCTCAACTCTACTACTACGCAGGCCCGTTCGGACTCATGGGGGAGTACACGAATACCGCACAGCTCGTCACTCGCTCCAGCAACACGCAGAACGTTTTCAACAACGCGTGGCAGCTTTCGCTTGCCTGGGTCCTGACCGGAGAGGACGCCTCGTATTACGGCGTGACGCCGAGCCAGAATATCAACCTCAAGCAGCATCACTGGGGCGCCATCGAGCTGGTCGCGCGGGTGAGCCAGCTCACGGTGGACAGCGATGCCTTTGTCGGCACCACTACAACCCGGCTTGCCATCCCGACTGTTTCCCCCAACAAGGCCACCGACTGGGGCGTCGGGCTGAGTTGGGACTTGAGCCGGGAG
>Ga0335084_10001105_pt1 | contig 24710 bp, 21 predicted proteins | sample Lox_Sample_44_FD_206721 | JGI IMG/M metagenome (GOLD analysis project Ga0335084, IMG submission 206721) | Soil microbial communities from Loxahatchee National Wildlife Refuge, Florida, United States - Lox_Sample_4.4 | ecosystem: Environmental > Terrestrial > Soil > Wetlands | place: USA... | reverse complement strand
GCACTGTAAGGATGCTCTCCTCGTGACAGAGTATCACGATCGTCGCTTCATGGAGAGCGAGGCTAACGGCGTCTGGAGGTTCAACTGGCTTCCGGTCCATCAGCCTCATTCCTTCCAGCCGGGACCATTGGTCTATCGTTCCCTTGGTCTTGCGGAGCATCTCGGCCTCAAGCAGCTCTTCATCGCTTTCAACGGCTACTGGCCGGAGAAGGGGGCGCTGCTCGAGACCTGTACCTTCAAGGAGTTTGAGGCCGCCGTGGTGCTCCAGAACGCCAGGGAGAACGGTGTCGGGGGCCTCATCGTCGCATCGGCGGGGAACACTGCGCGGGCCTTTGCGCACCTTTCGGCGAAGAAGGGCTTACCGGTGGTCATTGTCGTGCCGCGGATGTGTCTGACGGAGATGTGGTATCTCGAAAGCTCGTCCTTGGTGCCCACGCTTGCCGTGGGAGACGGCGACTACTCCGACTCCATCGATGTGGCGAAGCGCATCGCCTTGACCACGGGCTTCCCGTTTGAGGGAGGAGTAAAGAATATCGCGAAACGTGACGGCCTAGGCATCGTGATGCTTGAGGCGGTCTCGACGATCGGAAAACTGCCTGACCACTATGTCCAGGCCGTAGGCAGCGGCACCGGCGCAGTAGGAGCCTGGGAAATGGCAGAGCGGTTCATCAGGGACGGCAGGTTCGGTACGCGCCTGCCGAAGTTCCACCTGGGACAAAACCTACCCTTTGTTCCTATGCTCCATGCCTGGGAGAAGGGTAGCAGGTCTCTTTTTCCCGAGGACCTGAATCCAGAGCTTATCGGCCACATCACAACGCGCGTGCTTTCGACCCGCTACCCGGCCTATTCGGTGCAAGGCGGTGTGTTCGATGCCCTTACCTCGGCCGGCGGAGGAATGTACGGTGTTGAGAACGAGGCGGTATACGCAGCAATGGACGAGTTCCTCAAGACCGAGGGGATTGACCTTGTCCCCGCATCGGGTGTCGCCGTCGCCGTGCTCAAAGACGCCGTGCGGAAAGGCGCCATCGGGAAGAGCGATACAATCCTTCTGAACATCACCGGCGGCGGCGAAGCGCGGTTACGGAAGGATAAACAGACTCATACGGTCATTCCGAAGTTCATATCAAAGAATGCGACGGAGAAAGATATCGAGGACCTGCTGTGCCACGACCTGAAGAAGAGTTGATAGCCATACTGAAAAAGAACGATGTGGATTTCACCGCATCTCTTCCCTGCGAGAAGATCAAGATCCTGCTCGAGATGGTAGGCCGGTCCTTCACTCACCTGCCGCTGACGCGGGAAGAGGAGGGCGTGGGCATCTGCGCCGGTGCGGCCCTCGCTGGCAGGAGGCCGGCCATGTTCGTTCAAAGCTCAGGAATCGGGAACATGCTCAATGCCCTGCTCTCCCTCACGGCGTTCTATGAACTTCCCCTTGCCCTGTTCGTGAGTCGGAGAGGAATCTACAAGGAAAAGATTGAGGCCCAGCTCCCCATGGGCCTGAGGCTTCCTGGCATTCTGACAGGCGCGGGGATCGCTCATGCCGAAATAAACAGCGCTGAAGATTTCAGTATTGTGGAGCAGGAACTTCAGCACGTGTACCCGAAGCGCAGCATCCATGCCTTTCTGTTAAGCCCGGCCATATGGGAAGGTTCCGAGTGCGAAGTGTCCAGTGTGGAGTGCGGGACGAAAGACACAAAAGCTCCTGTGGCTTTGAACGAAAGGCGGGAGGCAAAATCAAGACAACATGCGCAGTTGACTCGGTACGAGGTCATCAGGCTGATCGCGTCGTACCTTGACAGGAAAGTCGTTGTCAGTAATCTCGGCTGGCCTTCAAAGGAACTCTATGCCATAAAGCATCAGCCCTCGAATTTCTACATGCTTGGAAGCATGGGGATGGTCACGCCCATAGGCATAGGCATAGCGCTTACGTCATCTAAAGAAACCATCGTGATCGACGGCGATGGCAGCCTGCTCATGAATCCCGGCAGCCTTGCAACGGCAGCCTTTGCTGCGCCACGCAATCTAACCATCATCGCCATCGATAACGGCTCCTACGGCTCGACAGGAAACCAGCCAACGCTGGCGGGGACCTGCGTAGATCTTGAATACGTGGCGCAGGGGTTCGGTATCAGGAATACCATGAAAGTGGCGAGCGAAGAACAGATTGTCGAAGTGATGCAGACATCGCGGTCAGGGCTGACTTTTATCCACGTCTTGGCTATTCCGGGAAACAGGGATGTGCCAAACATCCCCTTGCACCATCTGGAGATTAAAAAGCAGGTGCAGGAATTTTTGATGAGATGATCCGAATACATCAGAACAAAAAAGATCGCCACAGAAACACGAAGAACACAAAAAAGCCCGTTTGAATCTTCTTCTGTTCTTTTTCCATTAGCCCTGTAACTTCGCGGTAGGTCTTCTTTCCTTTTTTGTCAAAAAGTTACACTGTTCATTCCTACAATTTTCCCGTCTTCTGGTACTCTTGAACATAGAGTTTGATCGCTCGCAGCATGATCCAGTCTAGAGTAACGCTGTTGTCTGTTGCAATCCGGATAAGTGCGTCAATCAACTCCTTATCGATCGTAGGTTGATCAATAGGTTGAGGTGCGGAAACTTCGTCTACCGGCTTTATCTCAACTCCGGGCCTCCGTTTCTGGTGTTCCCGGCGAAGAAGGTCCATAAGCTCTCTTACATCACCGCCCTGTATCGCTTTCTTAACATCCTCCGGTATCTCTTCTGCTGACGATGTTTGACCTGAAATCTCTTTTTCCGATGACAGCTGCTGCTCCCTGTTCTCTGGCGTATTCGATGAAACCGCAGTGCCTCCCGCAGGCATCATCCCCGTCATGCCCATCATCATGGTTGCAAGGTTTCGGGCATATTCATTGTCCGGCATTTCCTGCTGGAGAAATTCCTCGAGCTTTCCCTCTGACATGGCCGCCGCCATGCGATCTGCCATGAGTGTTGTCTGGTCTTCCTGTTCAGATCGTTTTCTTCTGCCGAAGGCGGTTGTTGGGGGCTTTGGTAAGGGTTTTTCTTTATCGGTCATTTTTCATGTTCTCCTTTGGGCCAGTTTCCATCGAAGCTGCAGAACAGGCTTACTGCTCCCCAAGGTCTGTCTACAGTCAGGAGGCAATGTTTTGGACTTATAGTTATACTCAATAGCAACGGTTCCTTCCATACATGCCATCCAAGGGATGAAGATACAATATATCACGGTCAAGACATTGTCAAGACGGCGCCCTGAATAAACCCTCTACTGCTGTTCATTTAATTGTTGCAGGAATTGAAAAGAAAAGGTAAATTGGATTCACGCAATTCATCTCTCAGCCACATAGGTATTCAGCGTTCTTATCATACCGCTCTACTATCATGATGATTAAAAGGAGAAAATGATGACGCAAGCAAAGCAGGGTGACACCGTAAATGTACACTACACCGGGAAGCTTGAAGACGGGACTGTGTTTGACTCATCCCGGGACCGGCATCCGCTGCAGTTCGTCCTCGGCAAGGGTCAAGTCATTGCCGGCTTCGAACAGGCCGTGGTCGGGATGAACACGGGAGAATCAAGAACAGTAAACATCCCCATGGAGCAGGCATACGGGCCCCGTCGCTCAGACATGATCGTGACCATGGACCGGAGTCATCTTCCTGCGGATCTGAACCCCCGGGTCGGACAGCGGCTGGAACTCACCCAGATGGACGATCAGACCATCCTGGTGACGGTGACCGATATCACCGAATCAAGCATGACGCTCGATGCAAACCATCCACTTGCTGGCAAGACCCTAACGTTTGATATCGAGCTTGTCGGAATCAGCTAGCACAATCCTTTTCTCCGTATCTGCGCTTGATTTTCTCAATGTGCCGCTGGTTTTTCCGAAAAAAATTCATGCTGCCCTAATGATGTGCGCAGCACCGTGAGCAGCGAAAAAGACCGTCATGAACCCGCCACAAGTTTGACGTCTAGCTTGTCTCGGTTACAAAAACCGAACTGGAAACCCCTATGAAGAGACGGAATTTTATGGCGTGAAAGGATAAGTACTGGCTTTTCTCTGGGCTCTATTCGCTAAAATGTTATACCAAGAGAGAAGGTTGGAAAGTCCTCGCCGTTGTTCGGCCCCTCCCAGCCAAATATGAGTTTTCCGTTCGAATAATGGACGAAACCCAGCGAAAGATCGACGGCTCCCACCTTGATTCCGTAGGCAAACCTGAGATAAAATTGAAACGGAGTGCCGAGATTACCCGTAGTTCTTTTGATATGGCCTACGCCGATGTCAACGCTGCCATAGGTGTTCGCCTTACCGGTCCAGCGCAGGCCCCGAGCAAAACTGATTGCATTATTATCGTTCGGACCGTTCCAAGAGGCATAGGACAGCTCATAAAAACTGTCGGTGTCGAAAAGCTTGGAGGTCTCTTTTTGATACCGAACGGCCGTGTACGTGCTGCCCTGTGAGGTCATTACTCCCGGCCCGGCCTCTACAAAAAGTCCGTTGGCAGAAGCAATTGAGGCATACAGAAAAAAAATGGTGGCAACCAGAGTAATCCGTAGTTTCATGATAACGCCTCTCTTAGAAGAATAGTCACATGAAGAATTACCACGGAAATACATCCCCCCCAAATTGCCGCTGGAAGGGGCAGGTCGTTAACTGATTAACGGCGATGTACTCGCTGATGTCCCGATCAGTTTCCTTACATAGAGTTGCTGCACGATCGAGAGCACGTTGCTCAAGGTGATGTAAAGCAGAAGGCCGGCAGGCAACCAGGCGAAGAGGAAAATGAATGCGATGTTCATAAACATCATGATCTTGGCCTGCGAAGGGTCTGGCGTGGCCGATGTCATCTTCATCGTGAGGATCATACTTACGCCCATGAGAATCGGAAGGATATAGTACGGGTCGTAAACCGAGAGGTCCTTAATCCAGAAAGAGATAAAGGGCGATTGGCGGAGCTCAATCGAGACGGACAGTACGTTGTAAAGCGCAACAAAGAACGGAAGCTGAAGGAGCATCGGCAAGCACCCCCCCACGGGGTTCACTTTGTGTTCCTTGTAAAGTTTCATCATCTCCTGGTTCATGCGCTGTGGGTCTTTTTTGTATTTTTCGCGGAGCGCTGTCAGCTGAGGCTGGAGTTTTTTCATTTCCTCCATGGCTGTGGCGCTCTTGAGCGAGGGGTAGAATAGAAGGATCCGAACCACGATGGTGAGGAGGATGATTGCCACGCCATAATTGTTGGTAATCGCATAGAACTGGCGCAGGAGCCAGAACATCGGTTTTGCGAGGACACCGAACCAGCCATAGTCGACCTCCTGCTCTAATCCATGGCCATAGGCCTGAAGGAGCGTGAAGCTCTTTGGGCCGGCATAGAGACCGAAGGAGTGCTGCTCGGGTTTTTCCTTTACCGTCAAGTCGGTAGTGAGCAGGTCACCCACGTCTTTGGGAGCGGACACCCGTCTTGCGGTGATGATCCCCGCCCCTCCGTATAGCATCGTTGCGGTAAAGTACTTGTCTGCCTGCCCGAACCATTCAATGGTTCCTGCATACTGCGTCTCGCCTTTGATACTCCCGAGCTTTTCTGTGATCGTCTTGCCGTCGAGGAGCGTGACCAAACCGACCCGTCCGCTCGCGTCCTTGCTCACCTTGTCTGCGAGGCCGAAGTCGGTGCCCAAGGATAGGCGATAACCGTCCAGTCCCTTGGTCACAATGGTCATATCGACCTTGTAATCGTTGTTAGTAAAGGTCAGGCGTTTCTCTATCATGATGCCTGACGGGCCCGTGTAGGTGAGGATTAACGTCTGTGAAGGGTTGTCCTTGTTAAGAAGAATGGATTCGTGGTTCGCGCGGAACTCGACGTGCGCAAGTTTGTCCAGCGCCTTATCGAGCGGTATAAGGGTCAGTGGGGCAACCATTTCCCCTCGCTCAATCCCTTCGTACTGGGAGAGGAGCTGAACATTCCCAAGCTCCTTTTTCGGCTTCTCCTCCCTCTTGGCCTCGCCGGTGATTTTCTTCCAGAGCGCGCTGATGCCTGCCTCTGTCTTGTCCGCTTCGCGGTACCGCTTCAGTTCCCATCGCTTGATCACGCCGCCCGCGGTATTCACAACAGCCTTCACGATATCGGTCTCGATGACGATGTCATTGCCACCAGCTGCCGTCTGAATCTTGCCTGCAACGGATTCCGGCCTCACTGGCATTGGTGCCGGTTTCTGCTGCGTCGTTTCCTGATTCGTAGTCTCCGTGACCGGCGGTTTTTGCGGCGGTTTGGGAGCAAAGAACTTTATGTAGACAAGAAACACAAGCAACGATAAAGACAGTGCCAGTATGAATCTTCGTGTTTCCATGGATCCTCCGGAATTATTTTACAGGATCGTATCCGCCGGGATGGAACGGATGACACTTTGCAATCCGCACGAACGTCATCCAAATCGCTGTCGCGGTGTTCTTTTTTTCGAAGGCTTCTATCGCGTACTCGGAACAGGTCGGGACGAACCTGCAGGCAGGCGGGAGTAGCGGTGAAATATAACGGCGGTACAGGCGGATGATGGAGATAAACAATGTTTTCACGGTGCTGTGCCTTCCGACTTCAAGCTGTGAAGGACCGCCCTCTGGAGAATGGTCTCAACAGTTCTTAGAATTTTTTCGTAAGGGGCCGCAGAGAGTTCCTTCCGAACCACAAATACCATGTCATAACCCGCTGTGTGACCTCTTAACACCCTCATGATGCAGTCCCTGATCTGGCGCTTCATCCGGTTTCTCTTGACCGCATTTACCAGCTTCTTGCTGACGGAAATTCCGACTCGGAAACTACTTGCTTTGTTTTTCGTGTAAAAAAGAGAAAGACCGTCAACTGACAGTCTTTTCCCTTTCATGGTCGAAACGAACTCTGTGTTTTTCCGTAACCGCTCGCTTTTCCGATATGCGTACGGCATCGTGTTTGCTCGCGCAGGATTTAAACAGCGAGACGCTTTCTTCCCTTGGCCCTGCGACGGTTTATTGCCTTTCTGCCACCGGCGGTGCTCATTCGTTTCCTGAAGCCCTGAAGCCGCTTCTGCTTAAGATTGCTTTTTTGTGCTGTTGTCTCCGACATCGTACCTGCTCCTTCAATGAATTGCGTTGCTATAATGACGCATGAATTAGTAGAGGCGTATTATAATCGAAACGATAAAGAAGTCAAGCAAAAAACCTGCCATATCCGCCGCTTTGACTTTGAAAACCTTTTTTGGTAAAGTGCAGTAACCAGATGACATAATATGAAAAGAGGTGTTGACTATATCGGCGTGGGCGTGGGCGCGATCATCTTTGACGCGGAGGGCAGGGTCTTTCTCGCCAAACGCGGGTCTCATGCACAGAATGAAAGGAATCGTTGGGAATTCCCAGGCGGCGGTGTCGAATTCGGCGAGACGCTCGTGCATGCCCTCGTGCGCGAGATCGCGGAAGAATGCGGGTTCGAGATTGAAGTGCAGGAACTTCTCGGCGTCGTTGATCATATCATACCGGACGAAGGGCAGCACTGGGTCGCACCCATGTTCATCTGCAGGGTGAAGAGCGGAACACCGCACATCTGTGAAGCGCACAAATGCGAAGAGATTGGCTGGTTTGTTATCGATGAAATACCTGAGGATAAGCTAACCATCGCATCGAGGAAGGGTCTTGAAATTCTAAAAAGAAAATATGTGCGCGTTAAGCCGTGATGCGTTATGGCTTGATCCGGTCATTATGAAAAATTTTTACACATACCCTGTTGATTCAATCCTTCTCCTCGGCCCGACCGGCGTCGGTAAGAGCCCGCTCGGTGATGCTATTGGGTGCCGGGGCCTGTTCGACAGAAAGTGCCATCATCTGGACTTCGGTGCTGAGCTACGTAGTGCAGTATCAGACTGGGAGCGATCTGCTGTTTATTCTGCTAAAGAGCTCGATTTCATTCACGGCGTTCTTGAGCGCGGCCTCCTTCTTGAAAACGAGCACTTCCCGCTCGCGGAGAAAATCATCTCTCTATTCCTAGACCGCGTTGGATTCTCGCACGGAAATGTGCTCGTATTGAATGGCATACCACGGCATGCTGGGCAGGCACAAGACGTCGCAACCATTGCTGATATTCATGCGCTTATTGTTTTGGATTGTTCTGCGGAAACTGTTTTTTGCCGCATCCGGGATAATGTGGGAGGTGACAGAATAGATCGGGTTGATGATAACAAAGAACTGATAGAGAAAAAACTTATGATCTTCCGGGAGAGGACCGCGCCGCTCATTGAGCATTACACGAGAAAAGGCAGTTTTGTCTACCGCCTTGGAATATCCGGTATGACCACGACCGATCAAGCGTATCTGCAGTTGTTATCGCTTACCGCCGCTCACCCACCAATCACTCTTATCGCTGAACCACCACAGCGATGAATCCGTATCAAGTATCACTTTTGCGAGATCGCGGGCTTCGTCCGTTTGAAGCCGTTTGAGCGAGAACTCCATCCATTCGTCTGCGTATTTGTTTCCTACGTCCTTGTATTCCTTGAGCGCCAGGATCATCTCCAGCTGGTCCGCATCGCGCGCCAATCGTGCTTCCTGGGTCTTTCCTTCGATAAACTCCAGTATCAATTCCTGGATCTCGTTCCCAAAGGGTAAAGTCTGTGCAAGGTCTTCGATAGCTTTTTTCTCATTTGCCTCGACATATTTTTTGTTAACGTAGTTGAGGTCACCTGTCCTGGCTTCCGGCAGATCGTGGAATAGGCACATCTTGACTATCCGGTCGACGTTAACATTCTTTGCTAGTTTTCCGAGTGCATATCCAATGTACGAAGTCCTGAAGATGTGCTCCGCCACCGACTCTGCGCCGGTGCCGAGGAATTGGAACCCGCTCCGGGGCGTTCGCTTCAGCATTCCCGCTTCGAATAAAAAATTTGCAATGTTCTTCATGGCAGGGCTTTTATACCATGTTTTACTTTATCTGTAAATAAAATATCTTTTAGTGAGGTCACTCCGTTGTGGGTCTATGACTTTCTTCAAATGAGGTTAGTTGACTAAATTATATTGGGAAAATATTAAAAGAAGGACAAGAACGTGTCGATACAAATACGAACTCTTTGTTTTCCATAGTGTCTTGCCACCTGTTGTTTTTTGATCATACCGTACATGAGTCGCTAGTGAAATAATACTACGGGTCGTACAAATTGTTGAAGAAATTTATTTTTTGATTTAAACAGAACCGTGCTGTTAAAAAGATTTTTGTTCCACAGGTTTCAATTGGTTTAATTACTATTATTATATATAAATAAAATTAGTAGTAGTAGTAGTAAGCAATGTGAATATGTTGAAAGTGAGAAGAAGGCCTTGAAAATGAAAACAAATGAATAATGGAAAAGATGTCGACTTGTTTGTGAGATGAAACGATACGCGGTGTTGACAACTAGACGTGCCGAGTTTTACACATTTTGTTATGAGGCAGTTCACAGGGAGATGTTATTATCCTGGAGGCCAGGAAAACCGCCTGCCGGAAAGAATGTGAAGGTGAATGTGGAATACAGTCTGGCCAGCCCCGGCGCCATTATTGATGACCATCCGGTATCCCTTCGAGTCCAGACCCACATCGTTCGCGATTTTCTTTGCGGTCAAGAAAAGGTGCCCAATAAGATCTTTATCGGCTTCCGTCATGCTATGAATCTCGGGAATATGTTTTTTCGGAACTACGAGGAGATGGACGGGCGCCTGTGGGTTCACATCTTCAAAGGCGGTCACGAGATTGTCTTCATACACGGTTTTTGAAGGCATCTTTTTCTCGATGATTTTGCAGAAAATACAGTTAGGCTCTAAACTCACTTTTTCCCCTTTTGGTTTCCCGAAAAACTTCTAAAGAAACAGCTGCGCTCGCCGGTGTGGCACGCAGGGCCGGTCTGCTCCACCTTGACGAGCAGCGTATCCTGGTCACAGTCATACAGGATATCCTGCACGCGCTGAATATTGCCGGACGTCTCGCCCTTTTGCCAGAACTTTTGCCGTGAGCGGCTCCAGAACCACGTCAGGCCGCTATCCACGGTCCTCTTCAAAGACTCAGCGTTCATGTACGCCACCATCAAAACCTCACCGGTCTTCCAGTCCTGGATGACGGCGGGGATGAGGCCCTTTTCATCGTATTTCAAATTATCTGGAATCTGCATAGAGATCATTATTATCATAAACAGGAACAAATGTCCAGAGCACCATTAACAGCGGTAGTATTTCCTTAAAAGGTTGACACGACTCAGGACAAGTACTTCGCTCGACATGAGAGTCCCGCGAATGTTGAATATTTAACTACTGTTACGGGGCAAAGGGAAGGAAAACAAAAAACCGGCCTCACGTTCTCACGAAGCCGGTTCTCTATCGAATCATAAGAGTAATTATATAAACAAATTGATCTGAGCGTCAACAGCAGCATCCATCCACATTGCAGCCCCGCCGAACTCAACACCGTCTATGACGTCTTCCTGCTTAACGCCCATCACATCCATAGTCATCTGGCAGGCAATGAGCTTTACACCGCTTTCCTTCGCGAGCTCGAGCAACTGACCTATGGTCGCAACGCCGTGCTTCTTGAACATGGATTTCATCATGGCTGTTGCCATTGCCTCCATGCCGGGAAGCGAGCCGACGAGAGTCGGTATCGGTACAGGCATCGGCATTGCCGGATTTCCGATGGGCGATATCTTGAGTTTGTCAGCGTTGTCTTTTTTTATGATATCAAGCCCGAAGAATGTGAAAAAAATCGTTACATCCATATCCATAGCTGCCGCGGTGGTGGCTAGGATCAGCGGAGGATAGGCCATGTCCAGTGAGCCCTTGGATGCAATAATCGTCATTTTTTTTTGAGCCATGAGTGTCCCTCCTTATGCGGTCTTTTTGATATAGAATGTGAACGTTCCCGAGCCTTCCTCAACTTTTAAAATCTCGTTGCCTGTTCTCTTCGCCCAGGAAGCCATATCGTTCTTAGAACCAGGATCCGTGGTCTCCACCTTAAGAACCTGATCTTTCGAGAGCGCCTCAACAGCTTTTTTCGTTTTTAAGATAGGCAACGGGCAGCTCATGCCTTTACAGTCTAAAATCTGATCTACCTTGACATCTCCTGACATCGTTCGGTCACCTCCATTTGTATTGTTGCTAAAAAGAATACAGAAACAAGTGTTTTATTGTATAACAAGTACAGTTGCGAAGTCAAGCAATTTTTTATATGTTGATTATTTTAGCCTTTGTTTTTTAATTTATTCTATGAATTGAGATTAATTCAGAGCAATGGCCGGGATAAAAAATAAAAGGCCTTGCCAGAACGATTGTGTTCTGGTATAGTCAATCCTCGTCAGTTCTAGGTGAATTCATAATTTTGCAAAAGACATGCTAAGTACAATCCTCCAGGAACAAACAAAATCCAGCAAAAATAGGGTTAGGAAAAGCGGATAATAAGCCTCCGAGCGAACGCGTAACACTATAAAAACAAAAGCAAAAATTGGCTATCCACACCTGTGGATAAGCATGTTTGTAACCGGAGGCTTTTTTCGGGGTTTTATATGGATCAGGAACGGGTCTGGGAAGAGATACTTTTACTCATAGAAAATCGAATGTCTAAGCAGGGTTACGATACCTGGTTCAGCCAATCCAAGCTCCAGTCTTTTGATGGCAGCAAGTTGGTGATCGAAGTGCCCAGTAAATTTCATCGGGACTGGATAAAAGAGCATCACTGGGGAACGCTAACCGATGTTATCAGGGAAGTAGCCAAGCGAAACGATGTCGAAATAGAGTTCTTCGTACAACCCCAGCAGACGAAAAAGACGAACCGCCAGGTCAAAGAAGAAAAAAAAGAAGGGCGCGAAGAGAAAATCGGCCTGTTTGAGAAGAAGTATACCTTCAGTACTTTTGTTGTCGGTCCGAGCAACCAGTTCGCACATGCAGCAGCCAAGGCCGTTGCCGATGCTCCCGGCAGGGCGTACAATCCACTTTTCATCTACAGCGGCGTAGGACTGGGCAAGACCCATCTGGTAAACGCCATCGGTCACCACGTGCAAGGCAAATCACCGCGCATGAAAGTGGCCTATCTGTCGTCCGAACAGTTTACGAACGAGCTGATTAATCGAATGAGCCACCAGCGGATGGAAGAGTTCCGGCAAAAGTACAGGAACATGGATATCCTGCTCATCGACGACATCCAGTTCATCGCCGGCAAGGAGCGGACGCAGGAAGAGTTCTTCCACACCTTCAACACCCTCTATGAAGCACAGAAACAGATTGTTCTGACAAGCGATCGCCAGCCAAAGGAGATTCCGGACATTGAGGAGCGGCTCCGCTCGAGGTTCGAGTCCGGGCTGATTTCAGATATACAACCACCCGACCTCGAGACGAGAATTGCTATCCTCAAGAAAAAGGCCGACTTTTGGGGAATCCGCCTTCCGGATGACGTGGCCGAGTTCCTCGCCTCAATGATGAAAAACAACATTCGGGAGCTCGAAGGGGGGCTAGTAAAGCTCGGGGCTGTTTCATCTCTTACAAACACCGAGATAACGCAGGAGCTGGCCAAGAATGAACTTAAATATCTTCTCGACAGCAGGGATAGGGTTATAACCAAGGAACTCGTGCAGAAGATCGTTGCCGAGTCGTTCGGAGTCAAAATTTCCGACTTAAAGTCCAAGCGGCGGACCAAGGCTGTGGTCCTCCCGCGGCAAGTGGCCATGTATCTCTGCAGAAATCTGGCAGGACTGTCGCTCCCGGAAACAGGCAACTTCTTCGGTGGAAAGGACCACAGTACAGTGATTCATGCCTGTAAAGTTATCGAGGAAAAGAAAGAAAAAGACACTGAACTCCGAGCCAGGATTGAGATGTTGATTAAGCAATTAAGGTATTGATAATAAAAGGCAAAACAGCAAAAAAATATATTGCTATTTGGCAGGGATTCTGATACTATTCTGGATGCAACAGGAGGCTTCCCTGATGAAACTGAAAATCAAGAAAGAAGAAATCCTGAAGGGTCTGCAAAGAATTCAGGGCGTCGTGGAAAAGAAAAACACCATGCCCATCCTCTCGAACATGCTTCTCTCGGCCGACGGAAACGGAGTGGAAATCGTCGCAACGGACCTGGAGATCGGACTGCGCGGACGGTATGCTGCGGATGTGGAAAAACCAGGAGCCGTCACGGTATCCGCAAAAAAGATGTATGAGATCGTCCGTGAGCTGCCTGCCGAAGATATCCAGATCAAGGTTGAAGACGGCAACTGGGTCAAGATCAAGTCCGGCCATTCGCAGTTCAAGCTCGTGGCTCTTCCCAAGGACGAGTATCCGGCGCTTCCTGATGTGGCAGAAGAGGGCATGATCGCCATCGAAGGCGAGACGCTCCGAGAGATGATTAAAAAGACGCTCTATGCTGTCGGCGAGAACGATGCGCGCTATGTGCTGAACGGGCTGTTCGTCCACATGACCCAGGCAAAGAACGGCCTCAATATCCGCATGGTCGGCACCGACGGCCACCGGCTTTCCATGATCGACCGTGTGGTGGACGCGAAGCATAAGGAAGAGAGCATGATCGTCCCCAAGAAGGCGATGATGGAGCTTCGGAGACTTCTCGAGGAAGATTCGCCTCAAGCAGAACTGCGGCTTGGCTTCAGCAAGAACCACGCCCTGTTCAAGCGCGATGGCCTGGTTATGGTGTCGAAGCTCATCGATGGCAACTATCCAAACTATCTCCAGGTAGTACCTGCGAAGAGCACGAAAAAAGTCGTGGTCGAAAAAGATATGCTCACCCACGCCGTAAAGCGCGTGTCGATCCTGTCCAAGGAAAAGACGAACGCGGTGAAGCTGCAACTTGAAAAGGACACACTCATTCTCTCGACGAACAACCCGGAAGTTGGAGAGGCGAGCGAAGAGTTATCGGTTGATTACAAAGAAGAAGGTATTACCATCGGGTTCAACTCCCGCTACCTCATGGACGTGCTCATGGCTATGGACCGACAGAACATCACGCTGGAGCTGAATGACCCGCTTAGTCCGTGCCTGATCAAAGAAGAGGGCGATGAAAATTACAAGTGTGTTGTCATGCCCATGCGTGTGTAATGACTAAATTCCAAGATCCAATAATTTAAGAAAAAAAGAGACTGAAAAGTGTTGTTTGGAATATTGGAAATCATTTGGTGTTTGGTTTCTGTAATTTGAAATTTGCTTTGGTGCTGAGGGATTGATCCGGTACGGACAAATCCCTCTTTTTGCGAGGAGTGGATGGAATATACTGCAGACAGTATAAAGGTGCTCGAAGGCTTGGAGGCTGTGCGCAAGAGACCCGCGATGTATATCGGCAGCACGGGCAGCGTTGGGCTTCACCACCTCGTGTACGAGATCGTCGATAACAGCGTCGATGAGGCCATGGCCGGTTTCTGCAAGAATATAGATGTTGTCATTCACATCGACAACAGTGTTACCGTGATTGACGACGGCCGCGGAATTCCAACGGAGATGCACAGCACTCAAAAACGTTCGGCCGCCGAGGTCGCGCTCACCGTTCTTCACGCAGGCGGCAAATTCGACAGTGACGTATACAAGGTTTCCGGCGGGCTCCACGGCGTGGGCGTGTCTGTGGTGAACGCGCTTTCGGAGTGGCTCGACCTTGAGATCAAGCAGAATGGGAAGGTGTTCCAACAGCGATATGAGCGGGGGCACCCGCTCGCGCCGCTCGCCGTTAGCGGTACGACCACCACCACGGGCACCAAGATAACCTTCAAACCTGACTACCAGATTTTCGAGGAGCGTGAGTACAGCTATGACATCCTTTCGCAGCGCCTTCGCGAACTCGCGTTCTTGAATCGCGGTCTGAAGATTTCCATCCAGGATGAACGGAGCAGCAAGAAGCAGGCCTTCTTTTATGAAGGGGGCATCGCCTCGTTCATTGAATATTTGAACAAGAATAAGACCCCGCTCCATCCGGCCCCTATTTATCTCTCAAAAGAACGTGATGGGATCTTTGTGGAGATCGCATTCCAGTACAACGATAGCTATGTAGAGCAGGTCTTCTCCTTTGCGAACAACATTAACACCCAGGAGGGCGGCACGCACCTTATCGGGTTCAAAGCGGCACTTACGCGCACGGTGAATGCCTATGCGGTCTCGAGCGGGCTGCCTAAAAACGGCATGGAGGCGCTCTCAGGCGAGGACGTGCGCGAAGGGCTTACCGCCGTAGTGAGTGTGCGACTATCAAACCCGCAGTTCGAGGGACAGACCAAGACCAAGCTCGGCAACAGCGAGGTCAAGGGCATCGTCGAGGCAATGGTGAACGAATCTCTGGGCGCATACCTCGAAGAAAACCCTCTCGTAGCACGAAAGGTTGCGGAGAAGGCCCTGAACGCGGCCCGCGCCCGCGAAGCAGCAAGGAAAGCCCGGGAGCTCACCCGGCGTAAAGGTGTACTCGATTCCATGTCACTGCCGGGCAAACTCGCGGACTGCCAGGAGAAGGACCCGGCCAACTCGGAAATTTTTATCGTTGAAGGAGACTCCGCCGGTGGTTCTGCCAAGCAGGGACGGGACAGGAAGAACCAGGCCATCCTGCCATTAAAGGGCAAGATCCTGAACGTGGAGAAGGCGCGCTTTGACAAAATGCTGTCAAGCGAAGAGATCAAAGTACTCATCACTGCCCTCGGCGCGGGCATCGGCTCTGAAGAGTTCGATATTGCAAAAATCCGGTATCACAAGATCGTGATCATGACCGACGCAGATGTAGACGGTGCGCATATCCGGACTCTGTTGCTCACGTTCTTCTATCGCCAGATGCCGGAGATCATCGAGCGGGGCTATCTTTATATTGCCCAGCCGCCGCTCTTTAAAGTGAAGCGAGGCAAGACCGAGCGCTACATCAAGGATGATGCACGGATGGAGGATTTTCTTCTCGACCTTGCAGCAGAGGATGTTGAGCTTTTCTTCCCAGAGCAAGGAGCCTATCTTACCGGCGAGCGGCTCACGTCAACGCTCAATAAGCTTGTCCAGTTCGAAAAAACGCTCGACAAGTTCCGCAGAAAGCGGCTCGATGTCATGGTACTGCGAGCGCTGTTACTCGATAAGGCGTTCTCCAAATCATATCTCAAAGAAGAAGACAAGCTCAGGACCATGGCATCATCGGTTGAGGAGAACCTCAAAAAGTACCATCCGAAGACCTTGGTCGAGTGGGCAATCGAGCCGGACGAGGAGCATGAGGCGTTAAGGCTCCGGTTTGATTCAAAATACGATGCCACCCATTCAAGCATCATCGTTGATGAAAACTTCGTTACCACGCCAGAGTTCCGGGAGCTCCAAAGCCAATCGCCGGCCATCCTCGGGCTCGGTGCGCCGGTGTACAATATCCGCGAGAAGGGCGATGAGAAGTCATTTAATGATACGGGCAAACTTGTGCACTATGTGCTCGAACTCGGCAAGAAGGGACTCGCGATCCAGAGGTATAAAGGTCTCGGTGAAATGAATCCTGAGCAGCTCTGGCAAACGACCATGGACCCCGAGAAGCGGACGTTCCTCAAGGTAACGATCGAGGATTCGGTCAAGGCAGACGAGATGTTTACAATCCTAATGGGCGACCAGGTCGAACCGCGTCGAACGTTCATCCAGCGACATGCGCTCGAAGTGAGGAACCTGGATATTTAATTGGTACTTAGTGGCGAGTGTAAAGCGCTAAATTAATATTCTTGTGCCTCAGAAATCGCAGAGAGACAAATTATTAAAATGGAACCGCAGGAAATAAAACCAATCAATATCGAGCAGGAGATGAAGACCTCCTATCTCGATTACTCGATGAGCGTGATCGTAGGACGGGCTCTTCCAGATGTTCGAGATGGCCTGAAGCCCGTGCACCGACGCATCCTTTACGCCATGTTCCGCGAAGGACTCCTGCATAGTAAGAAATATTCAAAGAGCGCAGGCGTAGTGGGCGAAGTACTGAAGAAGTACCATCCCCATGGTGATAGCGCGGTTTACGACACTATGGTCAGAATGGCCCAGGACTTCAATATGCGCTATCCACTTGTTGATGGTCAGGGTAACTTTGGATCTGTGGACGGCGACCCTGCGGCAGCCTACCGGTATACCGAAGCCAGGCTTACCAAATTAGCGGAAGAGCTGCTTGCCGATATTGACAAGGAAACGGTGGACTTTGTTCCGAATTTCGACGATACGACAGTCGAGCCCTCGGTACTCCCCACGCGTGTACCGAATCTCTTGATCAACGGCTCGGCCGGCATCGCCGTGGGCATGGCCACGAATATTCCGCCTCACAATCTCTCCGAAGTCGTGGACGGGCTAGTGCTGATGATCGACAATCCAGAGGTGACGATCCAAGAGCTTATGGCCTTGATCAAGGGGCCCGATTTTCCGACTGCCGGCTTCATTCACGGGTATGAAGGAATCAAACAGGCATATCTGAACGGCCGGGGTATCATTCAAATGCGCGCGCGGGCGACGATCGAAGAGGGCAAAGGAGACCGCGAGAGCATCGTCGTGACTGAGCTCCCTTACCAGGTGAATAAGGCGAGGCTTCTCGAGCGGATCGCCGAGCTGGTGCAGGAGAAGAAGATTACGGGAATCTCCGAGATCCGCGATGAGTCGGACCGCGAAGGCATGAGAGTCGTGATAGACCTCAAGAAGGGCGAGATTTCGAACGTCATTCTAAACCAGCTTTATAAGCATACCGCGATGCAGTCCACATTCGGCGTGATCATGCTGGCTCTCGTGAACAACCAGCCGCGGGTTCTGAATCTACGCAAACTGCTTTCTCACTTCATTCAACACCGCCGGGAAGTAGTGTTGAGAAGAACCAGGTACGATCTCAAGAAGGCGGAGGAGCGCGCCCATATTCTTTTGGGTCTCAAGATCGCTCTCGAGAATCTCGATGCCGTAATCGCGCTGATCAAGGCGTCGGCAAGCCCTGAGGAGGCCAAGAATGGACTGGTGCGTGAGTTCATGCTTTCGGAGATACAGGCCCAAGCCATCCTCGACATGCGATTGCAGCGCCTCACCGGGCTCGAGCGTGACAAGATTATCGCTGAGTATGAAGAGGTGCTCAAAGAGATTGCGCGGTTGAACGAGATACTCGCATCAGATACGCTCGTGATGAAGATCATCAGGGACGAGCTCCTTGCTATCAAGCAAGAGTACGGCGACACGCGTCGGACCGAGATCGTTCCAGAAACTTCGGAGATCGACATCGAAGACCTCATCAAAGATGAGGATATGGTTATTACGATCTCCCACGCGGGTTATATCAAGCGCAATCCGCTGACTACCTACCGTGCGCAGAAACGCGGCGGTAAGGGTAAGATCGGCATGGAGACCAAAGAAGAGGATTTCGTGGAACGGCTCTTCACAGCTTCGGCGCACAGCTATATCCTCTTCTTCACGAACAAGGGCAGAGTATACTGGCTCAAGGTTCACCAGATCCCCGAGGCAAGCCGGCAGGCCAAGGGCAAAGCGATCGTGAACCTGATCCAGCTCAGCCAAGAGGAGCGCGTCACCGCCGCACTTCCGGTTCGTGAATTCACACCGGAACACTTTATCCTTATGGCGACTAAGAAGGGCATCATTAAGAAGACGGAACTAGAGTCCTATAGTCATCCGCGGCCGTCAGGTATCATCGCGATCACTCTCGAGGAGGGAGACGAACTCATCTCGGCAGAGGTGACCGACGGCGAGCGCGATGTATTCCTCGGTACCCGTGATGGTCTCTCGATCCGGTTCTCTGAGACCGATGTGCGCGAGATCGGCCGTGCGGGCAAAGGAGTGATTGGGATCCGGCTCGAAGAAAGCAATGAGGTTGTGGGCATGGAGATCGTGCGCGATGATTCTACGATTCTCACCGTGACCGAGAAAGGTTACGGTAAGCGGAGTACGCTTGAGGACTATCGGAGCCAGGGCAGGGGCGGCAAAGGCATTATCACGATCAAGACAACAGAGAAGAACGGGCGGGTCATCGGCATGGCCCAGGTCTCCGAGGATGACGAGATTATTCTCATTACGACTAACGGCAAGGTCCTACGCATCAGGACGAAGGACATCTCCGTTCAGGGGCGGAATACCCAAGGCGTGCGTCTCTTCGACATTGATGACGGTGACAAGGTGGTCAGTTTCGCCAAAGTAGTGGAGCGAGAGGAAGAAAAAGAGACAACACAGGAAAAGAGCGAACCGGAGCCTCCGTCCTCGCACGATGTTTAACAATGATGAAGAAATTAATGGTCATCCTCCTGCTCGGATCTTTTCTGGCAGGCTGTGATGCATTCGATAAAACCGCAATAAACGAATACGAAGCCGCCACAAAACGCTGGAACGTCGGTGACTACCGGGGCGCTGTCAAGATGTACTTTGCGCTCGCCAAGGAACATCCCAACAGCGCGCGTGCGGACGATGCGCTTTACTGGGCCGGCGTGACGCAGTTCCTATACCTCGGCGAAACAGACAAGGCGCTGCAGACATTGAGGCTGTTGTTAAAAAGGTATCCGCACCGTGACATGGCGCCTGCCGCGCAGTGGTACATCGCCCAGATCTATGAGCTCGGCTATAACGACTACGCACGTGCCATAGAGGAATACAAGAAGGCGACAGAATATTCGAACCGCGATGTGAGAGAAAAAAGCCTTTACAGTCTCGCCGAGTGTCTTTTTCGCGTGGGCAAGATAGATCAGGCGAAGGACACCTGGATGCGTCAGGTGTCGGAGTTTCCGAACGGACCGCAGACTAACCTTGCATACTTCCGGCTCGGCACTACGGCCTTTTCCAAGGGCGAGCTTGAAAAGGCGGAGATGTTCTATCGCAAGGCGCTCGAAAATAATACTGACAGCGAGCTTGTCATCAAGGCAAAGTTCGCTCTGGCCGGGTGCCTTGAGGCTGGTGATTATCTGGCCGATGCACTCAAACTTTACAAAGAAATAGAACCGGTCTATCCGAACCCCGAGGCCATACAGATCAAGATTAAGGCGCTCGAGACACGTATTATCAAGAAAAGCTATTGACAACTCATAAGGAGAATGATACTTTAAATGCTTGATTTGCGGTTTGTCAGGGAGAATGCGGAGACTGTTAAGGCCTCGCTATCCCGGCGGGGTATAAAACTTGACCTGGCAGAGTTTCTCGCTCTTGATACTAAGCGGCGTGCAGCGCAGCAGGAGATTGAGACCCACCGCCGCAGGCGCAACGAGGTATCCGAAGAGATTGGCCGTCTCAAAAAGTCTGGACAGCCTGCGGAGGACAAGGTTGCGGAGATGCGCGCGGTAGGCGATTCCATCGCCGCGCTAGAGAACAGCACCCGTGAGGTCGAAGAAGCCCAGCGGAACATCCTGCTCACTATCCCGAACCTGCCGCATGCCTCTGTCCCTGATGGCAAAGACGAGAATGACAACGTGGAGATTAGGCGGTGGTCGCCGTATGGTGGAGAACCTCCGAAATTCTCGTATGAGCCGAAACCGCACTGGGATTTAGCCGAGTATCTGGATATTATCGATTTTGACCGGGCTGCCAAAATAACGGGAGCCCGTTTCGCTCTTTATAAAGGCATGGGCGCCAGGCTTGAGCGCGCGTTGATCAACTTCATGCTCGATCTTCACACCAAAGAACACGGTTATCTCGAGGTTCTGCCGCCGTTCATGGTCAACAAGACCAGTATGACCACCACCGGCCAGCTTCCCAAGTTCGAAGAAGAGCTTTTTAAAGTTGAGAACGGGACATACTATTTGATTCCTACGGCCGAAGTCCCAGTGACCAATATTCATCGGGATGAGGTCCTAGCCGAAGAGCGCCTTCCGGTGCTTTATACAGCATATACCCCGTGTTTCCGCCGGGAAGCGGGTTCGTACGGCAAGGACACGCGTGGTCTTATCCGCCAGCATCAGTTCAACAAGGTGGAGTTGGTGAAATTTACGAGGCCTGAAGATTCGTACGAGGAACTCGAGAAACTTCTCCTGAACGCCGAAGAGGTCCTTAGGCGCCTTGGTCTTGCATACCGGGTGATCGTGCTCTGCACGGGAGATATTGGTTTTTCTGCTTCCAAGACATACGATATTGAGGTCTGGCTTCCGGGCCAGAACCGGTACCGTGAGATATCATCGTGCTCAAATTTCGAGGACTTCCAGGCACGACGCGGAAATATCCGCTATAAGCCCACAGGAATCAAGAAGACTGAGCTCGTGCACACGCTGAACGGATCCGGCCTTGCCGTAGGCCGCACAGTAGTGGCGATCCTGGAAAATTTTCAGCAGCCGGATGGGACTGTGATTATCCCCGAAGCGCTCCGGAAATATATGGACGGGACGGAAAAAATAACTCGTAACAGTTGACGAGCAACTATTAGTAGATGCAGTGAAGTTGACTTGGTTATACGTAAATGTTATCAGTTACCGTATCCGGAGAGATGGCCGAGCGGTTTAAGGCGGCGGTCTTGAAAACCGTTGAGCGAAAGCTCCGGGGGTTCGAATCCCTCTCTCTCCGCCATTTATTGTAGATTATAAATTTAGGATGCGGAGAGGTGGCCGAGCGGCTGAAGGCAGCTGCCTGCTAAGCAGTTGTGGGGGTAACTCCACCCCGGGTTCGAATCCCGGCCTCTCCGCCAGTTTTCTGGATAAGAGGCAGTGACAAGCAACAGGATACAAAACCGTCGAACTGAATACATTAACCATTTTCAAGGAGGGTATCACGATGATGCAGAAAGTGCTTGCAGTATTTGTTGTTGTCGTTCTCGCTGTTTCAGTTGGAGCATGCAAGAAGAAAGAAGAGACGCCGCAAATGCCGGCTGGACATCCGGGCATGGAAGGCGGCATGCCGCCTGCGGGGATGCCTCAAGGGATGCCTCAGGTGCCGAAGGTTGAGCGTCAGGTTGTTGCTTCCAAGGAGGTAATGGAAACATGGAAGGCTGTGAAGCTCTCCATCGAAAACAAGGCTGCCAAGACCACAAAGGAATACTCGGTGAATATCGGCTCCGAGTTGCCCATACCGAATACCAAAATGACCGTCAAGGTTTTAGCATTCCTTCCGGACTTCAAGATGACGGATAAAGAGTTCAAGTCGGCATCGAACAAGCCGAACATGCCTGCCGCTCTGGTTTCGGTAACCGAGAACGGCAAGGAGATATGGAACAACTGGCTGTTTTCTCTGCAGCCCAACATTCACCCGTTCCAGCACGAGAACGTGGGCATTATTCTCGTGGGTGGCGTTGCAAAGTAGCGATTAAAGAAGAAAGAGCACAAGTTATATAATGCACAGATGATTTGCCCACCTGTGCACCCTTTGTTGCGCCCATAGCTCAGCTGGATAGAGCGACGGACTACGAATCCGTAGGTCAGAGGTTCGAATCCTCTTGGGCGCGCCACTTATCAGTGCTCACCCAAGAGCATGCTGAGTGTGCAGAGCTCATAATCGCAAAGACGCTTTTGTTCCTTGTGGTCTGCGATAGTCTCAACGGGAATTGTAATTGTATGCATGACGCTGAGAACAAGACCGACGAAGGTTTCATGCGCAAGGCCCTAATGGAGGCCGAGAAGGCCGCAGCATACGGCGAGACGCCAATCGGGGCTGTACTTGTCATCGGTGGTGAAGTTATCGCTACCGCTCACAACATGCGGGAGGCGTGGCAGGATCCTGCGGCCCATGCGGAACTGCTCGTTGTACGCAAGGCATCGGCGCGACTCGGCAGATGGCGACTCCAGGATGCAACAGTGTATGTTACCCTTGAGCCATGCCTCATGTGCGCAGGCGCTATGGTGCTTGCGAGAATAGAGCGACTTGTGTATGGCTGCCGCGATCCCAAGGCGGGAGCGCTCGGGTCAGTATATGATGTGGTTCGCGACGGGAAACTGAATCATACCTATCGAATAACCCCCGCCATACTGGAATCAGACTGTCGCAAAGTGCTTCAGCGTTTTTTCGAAAAACTGAGGGTTAAGACAACTGATGAATTATGACGTTTAATAAGACAGGTTGTTTGTAGTTGTATCCGTTGTACGTCAGTCATCAATCGTGTGTTAGCAGCATTCGGAGAGGTGGCCGAGCTGGCTGAAGGCGGCAGACTCGAAATCTGTTGTGGGGGTAACTCCACCGGGGGTTCAAATCCCTCCCTCTCCGCCATATAGCAATTTAACGTTAATGTCTGTGAATACAAGAGAACGGAGAGGTGGCCGAGCGGCTGAAGGCGCACGCTTGGAAAGCGTGTTTAGGGAAACCTAACGTGGGTTCAAATCCCACCCTCTCCGCCAATTTGACGTAAATTAATAATCGACAAATGCATAATAAGAAATTTTAGCACTAATTTTCAATAATGAAAGATAATTTGCGCTCATAAGCCCGGGTCCTGCGCAACCACGGTCCCGTGAACCCCGTCAGGTCCGGAAGGAAGCAGCGGTAAGCGGGTTCCGGGTGTGCCGCAGGGGAGCCCGGGTTTGTGAGCTTTTTTATTCGGGGCTCCTTTTTTGCCAAGGATAGCCGAGAGACAAAATCGTGTCGATCCATGGTTAAAATGGATTGTCCTTTTTTCAGCAGGCATTGAAGAGGGTTTCATGAGCTATCAGGTCCTGGCAAGAAAATGGCGGCCGCAGGTTTTTGAAGACGTGGTTGGTCAGGGACATATCACGCGGACGCTCCAGAATGCGATTACTACCAGCAGACTTTCGCACGCCTTTCTGTTCTCCGGTCCCCGAGGCGTGGGCAAGACAACGACGGCGCGTATCCTCGCCAAAGCCCTGAACTGCGCAGAGGGCCCCACGCCGACGCCCTGTGGCAAATGCGATTCGTGCATCGAGACCACGGCGGGCACTTCGGTTGACGTCATCGAGATTGACGGCGCGTCGAATCGCGGCATCGAGCATATCCGCGAGCTGCGCGAGGCTGTAAAGTATGCACCCGTGGGCGGCAAGTACAAGGTTTACGTGATCGATGAAGTTCATATGCTCACGAATGAAGCCTTTAATGCCCTGCTCAAGACCCTCGAAGAGCCACCACCGCACATAATTTTCATCTTCGCTACTACCGAGCCCCAGAAAATTCCTGCGACCATTCACTCCCGCTGCCAGCGCTACGGTTTCAAGCGTATCCCGCTGCAAGAGATCATCGATCGGCTACGAAAGATTGCTGACGCCGAAGGCATCAGGATAACCGACCAGGGACTCGCCATGATTGCACGGGCTGCCGAGGGCAGCATGCGCGACTCTCAGAGTCTCCTGGACCAGGCAGTGTCTTACAGTGGCATGGAGATCAAGGATGAAGACCTTCAGGTCACGCTCGGCTCCATTGCCCAGGAAGTTCTCCTGAGATTCACGGCAGGCCTCTTGTCCAGGGATCCTGCGGGGTTGCTCAAGTTGGTGGACTCGCTACTGGAACAAGGACAGGATATGCGTCAATTCCTGTCGGGCGTGGTGGAGCATTTGCGGAACCTTCTTGTTGTCAAGATTTCGCCTGACCCCGGCAAGATCGTTGAGCTTCCTGCTACAGATATCGAGGCAATCAAACAGCAGGCGGCAGCGGCCGAGGCTGAACACCTTCTCCTGCTCTTTGATAGCCTGTCAAAGACGCTCGATGATATGCGGTGGTCGCTACATCAACGATTTACGTTCGAGGTAGGGCTTATCAAAGCCAGCAATCTTGCGCCGCTCAAGCCGCTTGCCGAGGTGCTTGCGCGCTTTACGATGCTCGAGGCGCGGCTCGCCTCCAGCCACGGAACAAACGCACACCGCGTCCACGGGGTTCATGAACCGTCCGCGGAAT
>Ga0335084_10001104_pt1 | contig 24716 bp, 22 predicted proteins | sample Lox_Sample_44_FD_206721 | JGI IMG/M metagenome (GOLD analysis project Ga0335084, IMG submission 206721) | Soil microbial communities from Loxahatchee National Wildlife Refuge, Florida, United States - Lox_Sample_4.4 | ecosystem: Environmental > Terrestrial > Soil > Wetlands | place: USA... | reverse complement strand
GACATCAATCGCCTGGAGCTGGCGCTGGACGGCCTTTACGACCTGGCCATCGGCGGGACCGCGGTGGGTACGGGGCTGAATGCGCATCCCGAGTTTGCCGAGAGGGCGGCGGCGAAGATTGCCGAACTGACGGGACTGGCGTTCCGGTCGCATCCGAACAAGTTCGCGTCACTTTCGGCACACGATGAGATCGTGTTCGCGCAGGGGGCGATGGAAACGCTGGCGGCGTCGTTCATGAAGATCTCGAACGACATCCGCTGGCTGGCCTCGGGCCCACGTTGTGGACTGGGTGAACTCACGATTCCGGAGAATGAGCCCGGGTCATCGATCATGCCGGGCAAGGTGAATCCTACCCAGTGCGAGGCCATGACCATGGTCTGCGCTCAGGTTCACGGAGCGACGGCCGCGGTCGGGTTCGCGGGATCTCAGGGCAACTTCGAACTCAACGTGTTCAAGCCGGTGATCATCTACAACTTTCTTCACTCGGTCACGCTGATCTCTGATGCCTGCTATGGGTATGTTGAGTTCATGCTCAAGGGCATTGAAATCGACAAGGCGAAGGTCGACTGGTACGTAAAGAATTCACTGATGCTGGTGACGGCACTGGCGCCGAAGGTGGGATACGACAATGCGGCCAAGATCGCGCACACGGCGCACGTCGAGCACACCAGCCTGAAAGAGGCGGCGGTGAAGCTGGGGTTCCTTACGGGTGAGGAATTTGATTCGCTGGTGAGACCGGAGAAGATGACGAAACCCAGTAGTCAGGAGTCAGGAGTCGGTAGTCAGCAAAACCCTAAATAGAGGGATAGAGCAGGAACAAAGCTAGTAGTGATGAACGGCACCCTATTTCCCTGCTTTCTTCCATTCGCCATTGCCGGTTGGCACCCGGCGGTTTCCGTCCATATCGAGCCACTCGCCGTTCGGCTGGTCTTTCTTGTTGTCGGACCCCATGCGAAGGATGTTGCCATCTGGATCTTCTACTTGCATCTCGTAGCCCCACTCGTAATTCGTCGGGCGGTGACGGATATTCGCCCCTGAGGCTTGATACTCCTGGAAGAGAGTTTCTGCATCCTCGACGCCAATCCAGACCCACGAACCAGGATGCCCTTGGTCGCCATGGCTCAGGAAAAGGTGGCAGCGGCCGCGCGAGACGCTGGCGAAGAACGGCCCCTGCCAATCGATCTTGAAGCCAAGCTTCTGAACGTAATACTCAAGGCTGGCAGCAAGATCCCGCACACGCAGGATAGGAGTCATGCCTTCAAAACCGATCACGGCTGGGCTCTGATATGGAGTCACGGATTTCACCAAGGGAAATGATTGTAATCGAGCCACCGGTCAATTTTTGTGAAGGAACCCAATTACACGCTCCTCAAACTCCTGTGGTGCGCGGCCGAGCGCGGCCGCGTGCCCTGCACCCTCGACGGCCCATATCTCGCATGGCCCATGCGCAGCCCGGCAAATGCGCTCCGCATGGCGGCACGGGATGCGTCGATCCGCAGTCCCGCAAATCACCAGCAGCGGAAATGCACGCTCGCCCACTGCCACCTCGGGCGAAACGGCGTCCGGGTCAAAGCCGCCGTCGTGCCCAGCGCGGTTTAATGCCGCGATGGTGGCAGGCCGGAAGATTGTCTTTCCGATCCATGGGCTGATCTCAAGCCCGGCATAGTCGTAGGAGACTTCGCGCAGGCTGGCAAAAGACGCCTCGGCAACGACAGCCTCAACCCTCGGTTCGACCGCCGCCGATTGAATCGCAATCGCCGCGCCCATGGAAACACCCCAGGCGTAGAGATGCCGCACGTGCTCCGTGGCATACAGCGATTGCACAATGGCAACGGTGTCTCTTCGTTCCTTCCAGCCGTAGGTGGCGATCGTTCCGTCACTCTTCCCATGAGCGCGGGAGTCCATCATGACCACGCTGTAGCCATGGCGCAGCAACACTTCGGCTCCGCCGAGCATGCCCGAGCGATTGTCCGACACGCCATGAAACAGGAGCACCCAATCGCCGTTTGGATCAGCCGGTCGCACCTTCCATCCACGCAGGATGACTCCATCCGTGACTGCAACCTCGAAGTCCTCCCGAGTGGCGGAAACGCGCTGCAGCATTTCCTTACTCTGCTGCAATCGCTCCAGGTTCAGATTGGCTGGCCGTATGATCCCTGGACCGATCATCCACCCGACCGCAATCTCCAACAAACTCAATACGAACGTAGCAACCACCAAACGACGCAGTGTCCTCATCATTCCTCTCGAAAGAAGGTACGCAAAGGTTTGACTGGCCGTTGCATGGGAGAACCCGCTGCCGGTGGAACTTCGCAATGTTTTGTCTATAACGGGGAACTACTTTCTACGGTCATCCGTATCACTCAGTGCAGGGCGCGAGAGAGGCAGGATCGGAGACAGCGCCCCAGAGGAGTCCCGTTATGGGAGAGATGATTGGATTGGTGGCGGTGGTTCTGGCGTTCGGAGTGCCGCTGGGCGGAATGTATACGTATTACCGCGTACGCAAGCTGCGCACAGAAGAGAAACTGGCAGCAATTGCTCGCGGGGCAGACGTTCCGATGGAACCGGAACTTTCGCAGGTAGCACACTCACGCCGTTCCGGCATTCTGCTGAGCGCGGGAGCCTTGGGCTACATGGCGACGTTTGCCATCATCGCGCGCATGGAACCGGATGCCTGGAATGCCGTAGCGTTTGGAGCGATCCCGCTCATGCTGGGCATCGGATATTTCGTCGATGCCTTCCTGGTCGCACGCGACCAGCACCCAGCCGGCAATTAGTTCTTTTTCAGGAACCGGCGGCGCGCGAGGTGGGTCTGGGCAGCAGGCTGGATGTCATCGTACTTCAGCACGCTGATCGATCCGTCAACCTCGAGCACCGCCAGCGCCGCGTCTTTGTATGTCGCCACGCCATGCTCGCGCAGTGCAGTCTGCAAGGCGTCCATGGTGACATGCTCTCGTGCCATGTGTGACTCGATGATCTCGCCGTCGTGAATCAGCAGGCTGGGTTGTCCCTGAATGAAGCGGCGAAAGCGGCGGTTAAGACCCGCCAGTTCGGCAACCAGGAAGTTCAGGACGAGTAGGGTCGCGGCCGCGACGGCTCCGCCGGCCAGAGACGTATCGGGACCGGTCATCGCGTTCTGCACCGAGTTGGAGAGAAGCAGGAGCAGGGTGAGGTCGAACGGGGTCATCTGGCCGACTTCCCTCTTGCCGCTGAGCCGAATGCCGATCAGCACCAAGAGGTAGATGACGCCCGTCCGCAGGGCGATTTCCAGCAGCGTATGCGCGCTGGGCAGAAGCATCGGGCTATTGTTGTGGCGTTGCCGTCACCGGGATCGGAGCGTTTTTGGGCGTGCTCAGATATCCCGTGACCTTGTTCTTGTCGACACTCCAGACCACCAGCTCATACAACATATGCTCGCGACCGGTGTAGAACTGCACCGGCTCGCTGGAATTCTTGTCCTTCTTTTCGATGGTGCGGTCGTCGGCGGTGACGCTCAGCGTGTACTTGCCTTTCTTGGGATCGGTCTTCTTCAACTGCAGGGCGACAGTCGAAAACGCCTGCGGCTGCGCTCCCTTCAGCAGTGTGAATTCATAGTACTGACGGTCACCCCTGTGCTTGAGGGCTTCAAGATCGGCGCGGGTGTTGGCGATGAGTCCGCTTTGAATGCCGAGGTCGCCACGGGTGCTTTCCAGTTTGGCGATCGTCGCTTCCAAGGAGGCTTTGGTCGCGCCGAGATCAGTCTTCACTCCGCCGACGTCGGTTTTGACACTGCCAACTTCGCCCGCGACGGCGCTGATCTGCTTGTTGGTTTCCTCGGTAATCTTGGCCGCCGAAGCGCGCTGCTGGCGCAGCAGTTCTTCGGATTTGGCCGCCAGTTCCTTCTTGGTCAATCCAATCTGCTGAGCCAATGCTTCGGAATCGGCTTCAGACGTCTGCATGCGCTTGGAAAGTTCCGCAACCTGTTTCTGGCTGGCCGTCTGGTCCTGCGTGATCTTGTCGAGTTTGCCGCGCTGGTCATAGATGAAGTATCCCGACGCTGCGGCATAGGCAATGGCCAGCACGATCAAAATCCATTTGCCGGCGTTGCTATGGGACTCGGAATGGTAAACCGGTGCTTCGTCGCCTTCAGGCATACGCGAGTATCTCCAATTGAGAGTGGACTATACCTGTTTATTGTTCGGAAGAAGCGAGGCGGTGTCAATTGCGTTGCAGGTTCACGAAGACACCCCGGTGACGTGCGCGGCAGGACCTTTGGTGATCGATTTTCCATTCTGGACCCAGGTTGACACAACCCAGACAAGCCGGAATGACCACACTTGCCGAGACCTTCCGGCTGCTTGGTCTAGAATCGCTCCGTGAAAGATTACGACGCGATTATCGTCGGCGCAGGAATCATTGGGCTGTCTCTGGCTATCGCGTTACGCAAGCGCAGCCTTGGAGTACTGCTGTTGGAGAAGGGAGAACCGGGCCGCGAAGCGTCCTGGGCCGCGGGCGGGATGCTGGCAGATTGCGGGCTGGAGATCCCGCTACCCCTGCGCGAGTTAGCCACTGCGAGCGCCCGCATGTATCCGGAGTTCGTGCATGAATTGCAGGATGAGTCCGGTCTCAAGATTGACCTGCGGGCGGAAGGGACACTGCTCTTCCTTGACGACGCTTGTGGGCAAGCGCTCAAGTCCGCCGAAGAGATCGCGGCGCTGGAACCTCAGTTGGCTGCGAATGGGCGCAAGGCTCTGTTCTTGCCGGAACGCTGCGTGGATCCACGGGATTTGACGCTGGCGGCAGTTGCGGCCGCTCGGCACTGGAGTGTGGATTTCTCTTCCGGAGATCAGGTGTTGTCGGTAGAGATTGTGGACGGAAAAGCTTGCGGTGTTCGTACGAACAAGACACGGTTCGTCGCAGGAACGGTGATCAACTGCGCCGGGGCATGGGCTGGGCAGATTGAGCCTTATCACTTCCCCACTCGTCCGGTGAAGGGGCAAATGCTGTGTGTCGCCATGCCACAGAACGAGTTCTTGCGGCACGTGGTGCGCACTCCGGACGTGTACCTGATCCCACGCAGCGATGGCCGACTACTGATTGGCGCAACGCAGGAAGAAACAGGCTTCGACAAACAGGCAGTGCCAGAGGCGTTGCAGAAACTTCGCCGGGCGGCCCTCGACCTATGCCCCAGACTGACCGAAGCTCGGACCCTGGAAGCCTGGGCGGGCCTGAGACCGGGAACACCCGATAATCTGCCGATTCTGGGCGAGACAGCAACACCCGGCTACTTCGTGGCCACCGGCCACTTCAGGGATGGCATTCTGCTCGCGCCCGTTACGGCCAAGGTCATGGCAGAACTCGTGGCCGGCGGGAGTCCCTCATTTGACCTATCTCCATTTTCATCACTACGATTCCACGATTCATCAGCTCAGCTGGAACTTTTGTAGCCTGTTGTGCGTTCTTCATCCGTGCCTCAAAGACAGGAGGAATTTTGAAACTACGCATAGAACGCGTCAGTAAGCAGTATGGCCGCGGGCCGTGGGCGCTGCGCGAATTCAGCCTGGAACTAGCACCGGGGGTGCTTGGGCTGCTCGGACCGAACGGCGCCGGAAAAACGACGCTGATGAGCATCCTCGCCACGATCACGCGGGCAACCGAAGGCCGGGTGTTGTGGAACGAAAGCGAAGCAGCCAGAAATCCCGACGAGTTGCGTTCAGTGCTCGGGTATCTGCCGCAGGATTTTGGAGTCTATCCCAACCTCAATGCGGTGGAGTTTCTGGAGTATCTGGCCGCAGTGAAAGGACTGGATGCGGCTGCGTCGCGCAAGCGCATCGACGAGTTGCTCAACCTCGTGAATCTGGCCGATGTGTGCAAGCGCCCGCTGGGCGGATATTCCGGCGGCATGAAACAGCGCGTCGGCATCGCACAGGCACTGCTGAACGATCCGAAACTGCTCATTGTGGACGAGCCAACTGCCGGGCTTGATCCCGAAGAAAGGGTACGCTTCAGAAATCTGCTTTCGGAGCTTTCGGGCGAGCGCATCGTGATTCTATCGACTCACATCGTCTCCGATGTGGAAGCGACGGCGACTGAAATCGCGATGATTTCGCAGGGGCGGTTAGTGGCACACGCTTCGCCGGAAGAACTCCTGCAGCGGGTGGAAGGCCGTGTGTGGGAATGGGTACTACCGAGTGCGGAACTGAACGCCGCCCGCCAGAAGCATCTCATCAGCAATACAACGCGGCGCAGTGACGGTGTTCACGCACGCGTGCTTGGTGAGAATCCGCCCAATGGAGCACACCCCGTTGCGCCGACGTTGGAAGATGCCTACCTGTATTGCCTGTCTCAGCACCGCACGGCGGTGGTGGCGGCATGAGCGCGTCGCGCGTGCTCTACCAGATGGCACGGGCGGATTTCCTTGAGCGCGTGCGCCGTTACAGTTTTCTTCTGACGCTCGCTTTCGCCATCTATCTGGGATATGCAACCTTCGCAGGACATATCCTGCTCCGCCTGGACGACTATCGCGGCATTTACAACTCGGCATGGCTCGGCGGATTGATGGCCCTGGTCAGCAGCATGTTTCTCAGCCTGGTCGGGTTCTACATCGTCAAGAACTCGATTCAGCGAGATCAGGACACACGCGTCGGCCGCATCCTTGCAACCACGCCGATGACGAAGACCTTCTATACGATGGCCAAGACCGCCAGCAACTTTGCGGTGCTGGCATCGATGGTTGCTGTCATGGCCGGGGCAACGGTGGTCATGCAGTTCATACAGGCCGAAGATCGCCACATCGATTTATGGGCGCTACTCGGTCCGCTCATTTTGCTTAGCCTTCCCTGCATGGCGTTCACAGCGGCGCTTGCCGTGCTGTTCGAGACGTTGCCCCTCTTGCGCAGTGGCATGGGAAACGTTATTTACTTCTTTTTGTGGTCGTTTCTGCTCGTTGGCCCCGTTTCTGTTGTTGAAAAGAATCGTCCCATCCCACCCAGCGCATATCTGATGGACTTTGGCGGCATCGTCTCGACGATGGGCCAGATGCAAAGTGCGGTGCGCCAGCTCGACGCTGATTACAAGGGTGGATCGTCGCTGACAGTCGGCAACCACGAGCCTGCTCCACCGAAGAGGTTCGTCTGGCAGGGAATCGCCTGGAACCAACCGATCTTGTTAGGACGCGTCGTTTGGATCAGCTTTAGCCTGCTGCTGGTTTTGATCGCGGCCGTGTTCTTTCATCGCTTTGACCCGGCGCGGGAATGGCGCCTTCGCAAAGCAACTGCAGCCCCTTCGGCAGCGGAAGAATCGGCGACGACAGTCGAACACGGCAGTCGTGCTGAGCCGGCAACCATCCATTTGACGCCGATGGCTCAGGCTCGCCCCAGGTATTCCCTTGCAGCCTTGGTGATGGCCGAACTGCGGATCATGCTCAAGGGAAAACGCTGGTGGTGGTACGCGGTCGCGGGAGGCCTTTCGATCGCATGCCTGGCTTCGCCGCTGGAGAACGCCCGTGGCGGCGTGTTGGTAGCAGCATGGATCTGGCCCATCCTGGTATGGTCGTCGATGGGTGCACGCGAACGGCGCAATGAAACGGAGTCGCTGATCTTCTCGTCTGCGCGTGCTCTGCCACGCCAGCTTCCGGCGGTATGGATCGCGGGCGTCGTAGTTGCACTGTTGACGGGCGGCGGGGTGGGAATAAGGCTGCTGCTGCGCGGCGACTTCGCCGGCGCGGAGGCGTTCCTAGCAGGGGCATTCTTTGTCCCGAGCCTGGCGCTGGCTCTCGGCGTCTGGAGCGGAAGCAGCAAGCCGTTTGAGGCGATCTACACCGCCTGGTGGTATGTCGGACCGGCGCATCACACGCCGGGCATCGACTTCATGGGAGTGAGTGCGGCATCGAGCGAGCCGGTCGTGTTTGCGATGGCAGCGGTGGCGCTAGTAGCGGTCGCGTATTGGGGACGTCGCGTACGGATGGGATACGCGTAAAAGCAACCCTCCAGGGTTGGCCAGCGAGCACCGCGCCCATCATCTCCAAGCGGTATACTGGAGCGTTTTGTGGAACGATCTGAAGTTCCCGCATGCGAAAGGACCAACCTATGGCTTCCCCGGCAGTTGATTTTGCCCGCAATAATCAGCAGCGTTTTCTGGGCGAGTTGAAAGATCTGCTCCGCATCCCCAGCATCAGCACCCTGGAAGAACACAAGAGTGACGTGCAGAAGGCGGCGGAATTTGTCGCCAGCGAGCTTCGTCGGATCGGGATGGAGAACGTCGAGATCATTCCCACCAAGGGCCACCCGCTTCTTTACGCCGACTGGCTGCATGCCCCCGGCAAGCCAAGCGCTTTGATGTATGCGCACTACGACGTTCAGCCGCCCGATCCGGTGGACGAGTGGCATACTCCGCCGTTCGAACCGACCGAGCGCAATAACAACATCTATGCCCGTGGCGCCGTTGATGACAAAGGCCAGCTCTGGCTGGAAGTCAAGGCGTTGGAATCCCTCATGCAGGGCCACGGCGGCAAGCTGCCCATCAACGTGAAGGTGATCTTCGAAGGCGAGGAAGAAGTGGGCGGCGAGTCGATCGCCGAATATGTCCGCAAGCAGAAGGCAAAGCTGAAAGCTGACTTTGCGCTGGTTTGCGATACCGAATTGTTTGCTCCGGATCTGCCAACTCTGTGCGTCGGCCTGCGTGGGCTGGTCTACACAGAGATTGAGGCGGTTGGGGCAAAGACCGATCTGCATTCCGGGATGTACGGCGGGGCTGCGCCGAATCCGCTGTTCGCGCTCATTGAGATCATCGGCAAGCTGAAGGACGCGAAAGGCAAAGTGCTGATCCCCGGCTTCTACAGCAAAGTCAAGGCGCCGAGCAAAGACGAACTGAAGGCCTGGAAACGGCTGCCGTTCAACGAGGAGCACTATCGCAAGACAGAAGTCGGATCGAAAGTGCTGACGGGCGAGCCCGGATATTCGGTGCTCTATCGCACTTGGGCGCGTCCAACACTCGAAGTGCACGGCATGCCCGGTGGGTTTACAGCTCCCGGCGCGAAGACGGTGATTCCGGCCAAGGCCTCGGCGAAAGTCTCGATGCGTCTCGTTCCGAACCAAGACCCGGATGACATCCTGAAACGCTATACGGCCTTCGTCAAGAAGCTCACGCCCAAGGGCATCGATCTGAAAATCAAGGTGTGGAGCAAGGGGCCGGCCTGCGTGGTGGGAACGGACAACGAGTACATCAAGGCCGGGACCCAGGCGCTGCACGACATCTTCAAGAAAGACACGGTGTTCATCCGTTCCGGCGGGTCGATTCCGATCGTGACCGACTTCCAGGACGTGCTGAAAATTCCGTCAGTGATGATGGGCTTTGGCTTGCCTGACGACAACTTGCATGCGCCCAACGAGAAGTTCCATATCCCGAACTTCTACCGCGGGATTGAGACGATCTGCTTGTTCTTCGAGAAGCTGGGCGGGTAACTTGTCAGCCGCGAAGCGGCGAAAGCGTGCAGCCCACGGCGCAAGCCGTGGGTTGCCGTTTGGATGCAGATTCAGCCCCGACGGGGCGAAGAATCTCTAATCAGCGCTGGAGGCCGTCCGTACGGCCGACAAGAAATCGCTACGCACGATCCTGAATTCTCCAACCGAACTTCTTGGCCATCATGCGCACATAGCGTTTCTCGGCGCGAAGATCTGCTTGTGGATTTGCCTTGAAAGTCTTCCTTGGCCGATCGACTGACTTTGCTTCGCAGATCCTGATCTGAATCCGATCGCCAACCTTGACTGGCTTGTGAATCGCCCACCGGACGTGCTCCTTTGTCAGGCTGACAAGACCACCCACCTCCAGACAGGTATCGGCTCTGCCTTTCCTTGAAACCCAAGTTAATATAGTCGTGAGAACACCGTCTTCGCCGACCCCCGCCAGACAGACTTTTCGATTATTCAGATGTACTTTGAAAGCAAGCATGGGAATCTCATTTTATGGCTGTCAAAACCGTATGCACTACCGGCCGGAACCGATCGGTCTTCACCGTCGTGCCGCGATCCTACCCGGTACTCGGCCAATTGCGTGCCTTCAGGTAAAATAGCCAATCGAGGATTACTTCGTGCGTAAACGCGTGTTGGCCCTGTCGTCGTTGTTTCTGTTGGTTACAGCCCTTTCTGCGCCGTGGCTTCAGTCCGACGATCAGGGCGTTCCGCATTTCAACGCCGCTCCTCCGGCGAAAGGCGTAAAGCTTGACCCGATTTTGACTAGGGACCAACTGTGGGGAGAGAATGCCCAGTTCCCCTACCAGACACACGCGTATGAACTGGCGGCGAAGATCCCGAATGTGATCTACCAGATGCCTTGCTACTGCTACTGCGATCGCGGCATGGGACACAACAGCCTGCACAGCTGCTTTTCGGGCACGCATGGCGCGCAGTGTGGGACCTGTCTGAAAGAGCTTTACTACACCTACCAGATGCACAAGCAAGGCAAGACTCCGAAGCAGATTCGCGCCGGCATCATGGGCGGCGAATGGAAGCAGTTGGATCTGCAATCAACGGCCGGCATTAATTAAATACGTACTTCTACTCTTCTAACGAGGGCGGTGGAATGGCACCTAAAGCGACGGGAAAGAAACAAGCGGCCGAAGATCCGCAACACACGCAAGCCGTGCAGAACTACGAGGCGGGAATCAAGGCACTCCAGGAACACAAGTTCGAGAAGGCGAAGGGGTACTTCCAGAAGACGTTGGCGGGCCCGAACAAGTCGCTCTCCGACCGGGCAGCGGTGCACATTCAGACCTGCGACCAGCATCTGGAGAAGCCGGCGCTGCAGTTCAAGACAGTCGAGGAACATTTCGATTTCGCGGTTTCGCTGATCAACACCGGCGACTACGTGTCCGCGCGCGAACATCTGGAGAAACTCCTGAAACAGCAGCCGAAAACGGATTATGTTCTCTACGGCCTGGCGGCGCTGGACTGCCTGACCGGGCACGTCGAGGACGCCCTCAAAACACTCGACGAGGCCATCCGCGCAAATCCGGCTTTGCGCTTCCAGGCTCGGAACGATTCCGATTTCCAGAACCTGGCGGAGGATCCGCGTTTCACGGAATTGCTCTATCCGGATCCGGGTGCAGATGCAGCTGTTCCGCAAGAGGAAATGAACACCTACTAGACCGGCTGATGTTCTTTGAGGGTGCTGCATGGCCCGCCAGCAGCGCGCGAATACGTCTGACAGCACACAATCCGGCCCGCGCGATCTTCGTGTCGTTGCGATCGGCGGCGGCACGGGGCTCTCCACCCTGCTCAAGGGGCTGAAGCGCTACGTGCTGACGCCTGCTCTCGCTGCTTCCGGGCAGACTGCGATCCGCGAACTCAACGGCGTGGTCACCGTGAGCGACGACGGCGGCTCCAGCGGACGGCTGCGCAAAGAACTCAACATGCTGCCCCCAGGCGATATCCGCAACTGCATCGTCGCCCTATCCGAGGACGAAGCGCTGCTGTCGCGCCTGTTTCAGCATCGCTTCCAGAAGGGTTCGGGGCTTGAGGGCCATAGTTTCGGGAACCTGTTCCTCGCCGCCTTGACGTCGATCACCGGAGACTTCGCGGAGGCGGTACGGCTTTCATCAGAGATTCTCCTCACCCGGGGGCACATCTATCCCGCGACCTCTTCCAATGTCGAGTTGGAGGCTGCCATGGAGGACGGCTCGCGCGTACGCGGCGAGACGAAGATCACCGCCAGCAAAGGCAAGATCAAGGAACTGTTCCTCGTCCCGCAGGACGTCGAGCCTCTGCCACAAACCCTGGAAGCGATTGCAGCAGCGGACCTGATCACCATCGGTCCCGGCTCACTCTTCACCAGCCTGATTCCTAACCTTCTGGTACGTGGCATCGCCAAGGCAGTGCGAGAATCGGCATCCATTAAAGTATTTGTCTGCAATCTAATGACACAGGCAAATGAAAGTCTTGGATTAACTGCTGCGGACCACATTCGCGCTCTGAACACACATGCGGGCGGCCAGTTATTCGATTACGCGCTGATCAATCAGAACGAAGCGCCGCCTGAGATGAAAGCGAAGTACGCATTGGAAGGCGCATCGCAGATTGTGGCCGATCTGGACGCGATTGAGGCATTGGGGGTATGTCCGATTCAGGGCGACTATCTGGACGAGGGCGAGGTCGCCCGTCATGCCACCGATCGCGTGGCGCGCGATCTGATGGCGCTCATGGCCCAAGCCCCGGACCGGCATCCGGCGCGTCGGTAGCCCAGGAATTCGCGGTTGGTAGTCGGAGTTTGGAGATCAACAACAGCGGGCCTGCCTTGCGGCCGACTACAATTCCGTTGGCTGCGGCCCACGAGTGTTCCGGTATATTGACTCAGAATGGCGAAATTATCCCGCACCAATAATGTATCTTCCCTGGCTTCTCCGCCGCGCGTGGCGATTGCCATCATGGCCGCTGGAAAAGGAACGCGGCTGAAATCAAAACACCCGAAAGTCCTGCATGAAGTCGGCGGGAAGCCGATTCTGGCACACGTAATTGGGACCGCGACCAAAGTCGTGCCTGCCCGGGACGTCTTCGTCATCATTGGGCACGAAGCGGATCGCGTCCGCCATGCCGTGGGCGAAACTGGCGTGCAGTTCGTCCTCCAAACGGAACAACGCGGGACCGGTCATGCGCTGATGGTGGCCCGCGAAGCGCTCGCTCCCTACGATCAGGTTATCGTCCTCTCCGGCGACGCTCCGCTCATCACAGGCGAGACGATTCAGAATCTCAGCGCCTTTCACGCCGCCCAGAAGGCTACGATGACACTTCTCAGCGCTGTGCTCGACAACCCGTACGGCTATGGGAGGGTAATCCGAAAAAGCCCGAAGGGTGCCCACGTGCGGGCAATCGTGGAGGAAAAGTCGGCAAATGCGAATCAGAAGAAAATCCGCGAGATCAACTCCGGGTTCTACGTGTTCTCCGTCGCCGCGCTCTATCAGCACATCAGCGAACTGACGACCAAGAACGTGCACGGCGAGTACTACCTCACCGATATGGCTGAGGTTTTCGCTCGCGCTCGGAAAAGAGTACTTGCCCTAAGAACGCTCGATCCCGGCGAGGTCTTGGGCACGAATACCCGTGCCGAACTGGTAGACCTTGACGCCGCCCTTCGGATGGCAAAGTGCCGCCAACTCATGACTGAGGGTGTGACGATCTACTATCCACAAACCTGCGTGATCGACAGTGATGTGGAGATAGGCGCCGATACAGTGATTGAGCCCTTCGTCCAGTTGCTGGGCAAAACCAGAATTGGCACCGACTGCCGCATCCGCTCCTACAGCGTCATCAAGAACACCACCATTGGAGACAGCGTGAATGTGCTCCCCGGATGCGTGATGGACGACTCCCGCATTGCCAACCACGCCGTCGTCGGCCCGTACTCACGACTGCGTCCCGGCAGCGACGTCGGCGAAGGAGCGCACGTCGGCAATTTCGTGGAGACGAAGAAGACGCGGCTGGGCAAGGGTTCCAAAGCCAATCATCTGACCTATCTGGGCGATTCTGAGATCGGCGAGGGCGTCAACGTGGGCGCAGGCACGATCACCTGTAACTACGACGGTGTTCACAAGTACAAGACGGTCATCGAGGATGGGGTATTTGTCGGCAGCGATTCAATCCTGGTCGCGCCCATCAAGATTGGGAAAGATTCCTACATCGCTGCAGCGTCTTGCATCACTGAGGACGTTCCCGCCGACTCCCTTGCCCTCGGACGAGCTCGGCAAATAGTCAAGGAAGGCTGGGCGAAGGAAAAGAGAGAAAGTCAAAAGTCAGAAGGCAAACTGCACAAGTGATCGGAGCCGCGAGTTTCGAGCCGCGAGTAAAATCTGCGCTCAAAGAAACAACGATTTGCTCGTGGCCCGAAGCTCCCAGCTGGTTTTCACTTCCGCAATCTGACTTCTGCCTTCTGCAATTTAATCCGACTGTACCGCTTCCGCTTGCATCTCCGCGTGGCGGTCGCCGCGCTGAATCAACACAATCGCGCCCAGAATCACCGCCGTCGCTGCGACAATTCGGACGCTCATTGCTTCGGACGCCCATAACCATCCGACCAGCACCGCGACCAGCGGATTCACAAAGGTATGAGTCGCCACCACCGTCGGCGAGCAATGCTGCAGGAGCCACGTATAGGCAGTGAACGCCACCACCGAACCAAAGCTGATCAGGAACCCCAGTCCCAGCAGTGACCGCAGCGAGACAGCGCTCCAGTGAACGGCCGAAAATTCGCCGCTCGCCGCGGCCGCGATCAGCAGCATCACGGCCCCGCAGACAAGCGGGACCGCGGCACGTCCCATGGCGTCGCGCGGCAGGCGAAGACGCGGCCCGACGCAGACCCCGACGGCCCACGATGCCGCTCCCGCCAGTACGGCCAGCACGGCCCACGTTAAAGAGCTTCCTGTCAGGAGATCCTGTGCCGTCAGGATGAGCACTCCGGCCAGGCCCATCAGCAGGCCCATGCCGTTCAGCCAGTTAATCCGCTGCTGACCCATGGCCGTTCCGAGCAGCAGAATCCAGACTGGCTCACTCGCTACCAGCAACGCCGCCAGGCCTGATGACACGTATTTTTCCGCCCAGTGCAGGCTGCCGTGGCCGACGAGAAAAAAGAGCGCCCCCAGGATCATTCCGGCCGTCCAGTGCTCACGACGAGGCCGGAAGCCGCGCGACCAGGCAATCGCCAGCAGGATTAGGCCCGCCGTGGTGTGGCGGATCCCGGCGGTCACCAGCGGTGGAATCGTCTCGACAGCGTACCGAATCGCGAGATAAGTCGTTCCCCAAATGAAATAGATTGCGAAGAACGAGAGCGTCATGAGGAGGCGCGAGGGCCGCGTTTGCGGAAGCGCCAAATCCGGATTCAGCGACGTTGCCGACATAACCTTCTATCCCTATGTATACCGGTTATAGTAGCCGGACGCATCTAACCTGTCAATATGGCACTAAGCGGTTAGAGTAGAATATTGGATGACAGGAGCATTGTGGAGTTTCAAATTATCGCCGGGGAACTGTGCCTGGATTTTATTAATACGCTCGATAACCGTCCTTCCCCTGAACGTCACACAGAACTGCTGTCAACGTATGGGAATCTCGCCGACTGGGCCTTTCAGGCCGGGGCAATCGGTCCGGCACAAAAAGGCGCTCTGCTGGCGGCGGCCGCCCGGCGTCCCCATGCCGCGGTTGCGGCGCTGCGCAAAGCGATCGAACTTCGCGAATGCCTCTACCGGATCATCAGCCACGGCCTGAGGAACCAGCGGCCAGACCCATCCGATGTCAAAGTCTTCAACGGATTTTTGGGTGAGGCTCTTGGCCGCTTGCAGCTGCAACTCAGGCGCGGTGGATATCGCCTGCAATTCCCCGGGGTATCCGGTCCGCGCCTCGATTCCCTGCTCTGGCCGATTGCCAAGTCGGCGAGCAATCTGCTCACCTCTGGCGACCTGAGTTATGTCCATGAGTGCGACTCGCCTTCTTGCCGCTGGATGTTCGTGGACCGCAGCAAGAATCACAGCCGCCGCTGGTGCGACATGAAGGTGTGCGGAAACCGCCTCAAAGCGCGGCGGTTCTATCACAGGCAGCACACCTCCTGAGAAGTCTACAAAGAAAAAGTCCCGGAGCAGGCTCCGGGACTCAGTTGTGAGTGACTGTTCTTAGCGTGATACCGCCATAAACAACTGCGAATGAAGCAGCGACTGGAACTTCTGGTCGTCAGTCTTGAAGTGCACTTGCAGGTTCGAGCTGTCGGAATCGACGGTCATGGCGTCAATGGCGGTCTTTTCGACCGGAGAAGCGTTCAGCTTCTTGTAGAGCATGCCGGCCTTGACCAGCGAGGAGAGCGTAGCCGCCGTCATCGAGTCGGACGTGACGACGTTCAGGTCGAAGTTCACGCCATTCTGGAAATTCATCGTATAGCGCGAAGCAAGCAACCGCTTCTTGACCGTGTCGTAATCGGCAACCTTGGAAGCATCGCCCAGGGCAGACCGCAGCATGGCCTGAGTTCCCTGCTGGTCGAGAATGCTCCACACGGGGGCGGAGTCGACTGCCGCCATCTGGTCGTTCATGGTGGAATTCGAGTCCAGCGTCGGACGCTTCCCGTCGCGGGTATCTAGCGCGCTTTGCAGCGAGGCCTGCGTCCCAAAGGCGAGCGTGTATTCGTCGAGAAACGTCATGACCAGGCCGTTGTTCATCGGATAGATCACGGCCGTGCCGTATTTCGTCCCGGTGATCTTCTTGAGCTTCATTCTCTTCACGACGGCCTTCGCCGAGAATGACCCCTGCGCCACGCTCACAACCTGGATCCCCTGCTTGCCGGAACGGAACGAGGCGAAGGTGAGCTGGTCGAGGTCCCGGTCCGCGTCGATGCCGATGCCCTTGAGCGCGGCTTCGAATTCCTTCAGGTTGTCGGGCAGCACCTGCGCCTTCAGAGCCTGCGCGGTGGGCGAATCTTTCAAGGCACGGTAATCGACACTGATGATCTGCTGAATTTCAGCCGGCACCATCGAACGGGCCGAAGTGCCCATGGGCATCGAATAGGCGGCGGTGGCGCACAGCAACAAGATGGCGAAAAACCAGTTCTTCATACACATCCTCTAAAGAGTCTGCATCATTGGATGCCGACGGTCACTTGTGTGTTGATGGTCTGCACCCATTTTAATGCCGAACCCGCTGACAAGATTGGTACTAAAGTGCATAGCCGGGTTCTGACGGTAGAACGGGGCGAAAGCGGGAGCTTGCGCGCTCGCAAGCGATCTCACACCTTCAGTGTCATTGCTTTCTTTCGCGTTTCTGCTACGAACCCGTCATCCTTCAGCGACTCCAGGTTGATCTCTACGTTGGCCAGCGCCCCGGTCAGGGCGGCCTTGGCCAGAGCGACCGCCGTAGTCAGGTCCGACTTCATGTTGGGATTGGTGATCGGTGCGAGTTTCTCCGCGATCTGGGCAACTTCGGTCACGCGTTCGGCCACTCCCAGCGGAACGCTCGTGGCTTGCTTCAGGGCGGCTGTGATCGCGGCCTCGCCATTGGACGCCTCTTTCGCCGCTTTGTAAGCCTTCACGACCATGGTGTAGGAGTCGGCGTCGGCATCGATGGCTGCCTTGAGTTCTTCGCGGAGCTGGCCCAGGTGGGCGATCGCCTCGCTGAGCTGCGCCTCATATTGCACGTACGCCTTCTTGCCGCGTGACATGGACGCGACCATGTTGGCGAGACCCGCGGCCATGGCGCCGCTGGCGGCGGCCGCGCTCCCTCCGCCAGGAGTCGCGGTTGGTGCGGCGAGTTGTTCGATGAAAGGTTCGATTCCGGCACGCAGCCCACCGACGGCCATCTTTCCTCCCGTGACCGCGGCGAGGCGATTCTCCAGGATCAAGGTTGAATCGAAGTTCTCAACCTGCAGGAACCATTCCGCTGCCTGTTCGAGAGCCTTCTTGGGAATCAGGCCCACAATCTCGCTCGACACCGGAGCCACCCCGTAGCGCGCGGCTTCGCGCTTCACGTATTCGAAGACACGGTGGATCGGCGTCTGTTCGAAATCGGTGAGGTTCATCGAGACCTGCGCCATCCCGCGCACCAGAAATCCGGCGCCCTTCACAAAGCGCAATCCGCCGCTCGAGAAGCGCACGGCCTTCGCTATTTTCTTTGCAATCTCAACGTCGGGTGTATTCAGAAATACGTTGTAGGCAATGAGGAACTTCCGCGCGCCGACTACGGTCGCGCCGGCAGTCGGGTGCACGCAGGGCTTGCCAAAGTCGGGCTTACGGGCGGGATTGGTGGCAATCTCGTCGCGGATGCCTTCGAACTGCCCGCGCCGGATGTTCTCGAGGTTCTGGCGCTCCGGTATCGCTGCGGCGGCTTCGTAAAGGTAGACCGGAATCTGGTAGCGCTTCGCGATCTCTGCGCCAACGTGCTTCGCCATGGCAACGCAATCTTCGATCGTCACGCCTTCAATCGGGATGAAGGGAACGACATCAGCCGCTCCCATACGCGGGTGTGCGCCTTGATGCTTCGTCAGGTCGATCAATTCCGAGGCTTTCCCCACCCCGCGGATGGCGGCCTCTTGAATCGGTTCGCGCTCCCCTACAAGAGTGATCACACACCGGTTGTGATCGGCGTCCATTTCACGGTCGAGGAGATAAACGCCGGGTATCTTCATCGCGTCGACGATGGCATCGACTTTCGCTTTATCGCGGCCTTCGGAAAAATTGGGCACGCATTCCACAAGAGTGCTGGGCATACGAGGGAAGGATAATGGCGCAAGGCTGGTACCGCAACTGACTGCGCCCTTGCATTCGCCCCTGACAACGGCCGGCCGGCGAAACCTGTTAGAATCCGGATTCCCTTTGCGGCCGATGATCGGCGACGACCGCGGAGTGATGCTGCCGTCCGTGCCTGCTTCCAGGAAAACAACGATTGGAGTATTCGATTCCGGCGTAGGAGGACTTACGGTCCTGCGCGCTCTCGTCGACCGCATTCCCGTTGCCGACTATCTCTACTTTGGTGATACCGCACGTCTTCCTTACGGCTCCAAGTCCGCTGCAACGGTTGCGCACTATGCGACGGGGGCAGCACACTACCTGCAGGATCGCGGCGCCGAGATGCTGGTCATCGCCTGCAACAGCGCGACGGCGCTGGCATTCGACGAAATTAAGGCAGCTTCGCGAGTCCCCGTGATTGGGGTCGTCGATCCCGGCGCTTCAGCGGCGGCGGCCGCCAGTCGCCAGAAGAAAGTTGTCGTACTCGGAACCGAGGCCACCGTGACCAGCCATGCGTATCGCCGGGCCCTCGAAGCCAGAGGAGTCGCGGTTCGCGAGAAGGCATGCCCGCTTTTTGTGCCCCTGGTGGAAGAAGGGTGGGTGGAACATCCGGTTACCGAGCAGGTGGCAAAGATCTATTTATCGGAAGCTTTTGCCGCCGATTCCCAGGACGCCGATGTTCTCGTCCTCGGCTGCACCCACTACCCCCTGATTAAGCCGCTGCTGCGGCGTGTGGCGCCTGCACACGTGACCATTGTGGACTCGGCCGAATCGACGGCGCAGGCCGTCGCCGAGCATCTGCAAATTCAGCCCTCAGGCCAACGTTCTCAGTCGAAAGAGACTCCCCTCCTCAGGTTCTTTGCAACCGATTCCGTGGAGAAATTCAGAAAGATGGGGACGCGCTTCCTGCGTTTGCCGGTCGAGGACGTAATCCACGTCGACCTGAAAGAGTAACGCCGGCTCTGGGGCCGGCGTTCAGTAGCGTTCGCTATTGGATTCCGCTTTTAGTACAACCGGAACTGCACTTCGACGTTGATCTGCACAGCCACGGGCTTGCCGTCTTTCATCGCCGGCTCGAAGCGCCAGGTCTTCACCGCCTCAATCGCCTTCTCATCGAGCCCTAAGCCGAGCGTGCGGGCGACCTTGATATCGCGCGGCCTGCCGTCGGGACCGACGATCAGCCAGAGAACGCAGACGCCCTGATACTTCGCCTTGCGCGCTTCTTCGGAGTACTCCGGATCCGGCTGGAAAATCACCCGTGGCGCTGATACGCCACCTCCGACTCGGAACACGCCGCCGCCAGTGCCGCCGCCGCGACCCTCACCAAAGCCGGGACCGGTGCCCACTCCCACGCCGCCGCCTGATCCCGATCCAATCCCTCCGCCCGATCCGATTCCATTCGAGGGCGGACCAGGGATGTGCGATAGCGGATCGCCCAGGTTAGGCATGTTGGGCTGCGTCAGGTGAACTTCCGGCGGAATCACAACCGTCGCCTCCATCGGCAACTTCGGCTTCTCGTTGCGAACCACCACCGCCGGCGGAGTGAACTGCTGCATCGACTGCTTCGGCAAACGCCCCTGCGACGCCTGTAGCTTGTCACGGTCGCCGCCGCCGCCGCCACCGCCGGAAATTGTCTTCGAAGGCTGCAGCGCGGGAATGTTGTCGGGCGCAATCAACTCCACCGTCTGTTTGGGAGCGATCACTTCGTTCACGACCCGGCGCGCTAACAGTGTGCCGGCAATGATCAGAGACAGCCCGATGATATGAACGACAGTCGATCCAGCCGCCCCCATCCCCTTGTAGTTGTAGAAACCCCAGATGTCTTTGACGGGAACAGGCTTCGAGGTCAGCACGAGCGGCGGAAGTTTCTTGGGAAAGAAGAACTCGTCAAGCCCTCGGAATAGGCGCTTGTAGAGCGGTTCGTCCAGAACCTCGTCTTTCAAGAGCAAATTGAGTTCAGGCTCGGGTAGAAGATTCTGCTCTTCTGTTTTCCGCGTGGTTTCTATGGCACTCATGTTGTCCAAGGATTCGCCCAACTGCACAGTTCAGGGAGTTAACCGTTATTGTCAGGGCCAGCCCACGCTGACCTGTGACTGCACAGTCCGCCGTGAAGCACGCAGCGGCAACCCTTTGTCTTCCATTCCCTTAGATGCGCGAATTCTTCGATCTGACAAAAATTGTACACGCTTTTTCTCAAACCGATACAGTACTTTTTGAACTCAGTCGCCTCCAAGGCCTCTCCAATAGACGTGTCCTTCTGCGCTCCCTATAATGAAAAGATTCAATCATTTGGAGAACGCTGCTCGTGCCGATGGAGCTCAAATCAAGTATCAACCTGCCCCGAACTGACTTCCCCATGAAGGCAAATCTGCCTCAAAACGAGCCCAAAATCCTGGCTCGCTGGGAGGACCGGAAGATCTACGACCGCATCCGGGAAGCGCGCAAGGGGGCGCCGGTTTATGTCCTCCATGACGGCCCCCCGTACACCAGTGGGCCGATCCACCTCGGCACGGCCATGAATAAGTGCCTCAAGGACTTCATCGTCAAGTCCAAGACCATGTCCGGCTTCGACGCCCCCTACGTGCCGGGCTGGGACTGCCACGGGCTGCCCATCGAAATCAAGGTCGATAAGGAACTCGGCGGACGCAAGCTGCAGATGCCGGCCTCAGCGGTGCGCGCCGAGTGCCGCAAGTACGCGCAGAAGTACCTCGATCTGCAACGGCAGCAGTTCAAGCGCATTGGCGTTTTCGGGCGATTCGAACGCCCCTACGCAACCATGACGCCGCAGTACGAGTCAGTCGTGCTCAGCACTTTTTATTCGTTTTACGAAAACGACTTCGTCTACAAAGGCCTGCGTGCCGTGTACTGGTGCATGCACGACGAGACGGCGCTCGCCGAAGCCGAAGTCGAGTACGAAAATCACACGAGTTCGACGGTCTGGGTGAAGTATGGGTTGCTTGACGACCCGGCTAAGATCGATCCGGCTCTCGCGGGCAAGAAAGTTTCGACGATCATCTGGACCACCACCCCCTGGACGTTGCCTGCCTCCATGGCAGTTGCGTTCCATCCGGATGAGGAATACGTCGGGATCGAGTCAGGCGGCGAGGTTTACATCGTTGCGGCGAAGCTGGCGCAGGACACTGCTGCAAAGTGCGGCTTGGCTGGTCCGAAGGAACTCGCGCACTTCCCCGGCCGGAAACTGGAGCGGCTGAACTTCCAGCATCCTTTCCTCGATCGCAAGGTTCTTGGCGTGCTGGCTGACTACGTCACCATGGACACCGGGACCGGCGTGGTCCACACGGCACCCTCGCATGGCGCCGAAGACTTTGCGACCGGTGTGAAGTACGGACTCGATGCCACAAGCAACGTCGATGAGAAAGGCATTCTGCGGAACGGATTGCCGGAGTATGACGGCAAGCGCGTGTGGGACGCGAATCAGCCCATCATCGACCTGCTGAAGAAGCGCGGCGTGCTGCTGCACACGGAGAAGACCGAGCACCAGTATCCACACTGCTGGCGGTGCCACAATCCGGTGATCTTCCGCGCCACCGAGCAGTGGTTCATTTCGATGGAAACGCCGATGCCCGGCGGCAAGGGCAAAGACGACACCTTGCGCACGCGCACTCTCGATCGCATCAAGGACGTGAAGTGGGACCCATCCTGGGGCGAAGAGCGCCTCTCAAACATGATCGAGACACGGCCCGACTGGTGCATCTCGCGCCAGCGCGTGTGGGGCGTGCCGATCGCCGTGTTCCTGTGCGAGGGCTGCGGCAAGCCGCTCAACGATAAAGCCATCAACAAGAAAGTCGTTGCGTTGTTTGCGAAGTCGGGTGCAGATGCGTGGTTTACTCCGGAATCGGACAACATCCTGCCCAGCGGAACGAAGTGCCCGCACTGTGGCGGAACGAAGTTCGAAAAAGAAACCGACATCTTCGACGTGTGGCTGGAGTCGGGTGCGAGCTATCTGGCGCTGGTTGACGATGAGCCGACATATCCGTGGCCTTCCGATCTCTATCTCGAAGGCGGCGACCAGTACCGCGGGTGGTTCCAGTCTTCCCTGCTCTGCGCGATGGGAGTGCACGCGACGCCTCCGTACAAAGGCGTGGTCACACCGGGTTGGACGCTCGACGAAAAAGGCCAGGCGATGTCGAAGTCGCGCGGCAATGACGTCGATCCGGTCGACATCGCCAGCCGGTTGGGCGGGGAGATCGTGCGCCTGTGGACTGCCTCGGTCGACTTCCGCGAGGACGTGGTAGGGTCCGAGTCGCTCATGCAGCGCGTCGGTGAGAATTACAAGAAGATTCGGAATACCTTCCGCTACGTGCTGAGCAACCTCGGGGATTTCGATCCGGCAAAGGATGCCGTTCCCTTCGACCAGATGGAAGCGCTCGATCAGTACATGTTGCGCCAGACGGTCGCCTTCGCGGCCGATCTGCGCACGTGGTATGACGAGTTCGCATTCCATAAGATCTACCATCGCGTGAATCATTTCGCGATCGTCGACCTGAGCGCCTTCTATTTCGACGTGCTCAAGGACCGGCTCTACATCTCGGCACCCGCCTCCAAAGGCCGCCGGTCAGCGCAGACGGCGGTGTGGCGGATCGGCGAAGCGCTGGTGCGCTTGCTGGCGCCGATCCTGAGCTTCACCTGTGAAGAGATCTGGCAGTATCTGCCGAAGGTTGCCGGTCGCGCTGAAAGTGTCCACTTGGCGGCGTTTCCCACTAGTGACGAAACGCTTGGTGGGGTTCCCGCCCAGAAAGACGAAAGGCAGGAACAGGATTGGAGTACGTTGCGATCAGTGCGCGATGAGGTTCTGAAGGCGCTCGAAGAGGCCCGCAATAGCAAGCTGATCGGTGGCGGGCTGGAGGCTCAGGTACACGTGAAGGCCGCTGATCCCGTATATGGCGTGCTCAAGCGCTACGAGGACCAATTGCGCTACGTCTTCATCGTATCGGCGGCAAAGCTGAGCCAGAGCCCGGGCAATGGCACGGGCAGCGTCAGCGTCGAAGTCAGCAAGGCCGGCGGAACCAAGTGCGAGCGCTGCTGGAACTACTCCACGCACGTCGGCGAGGACAAGACCTACCCCACGGTCTGCGAGCGCTGCAGCGCGGTACTGAAAGAAATTGAGCCATTGAATCATTGAGCTCATTAAGCGATTAGACGAGCCGGCGAATCAATTTCTCAATGACTCAATCTCTCAATGATTCAAATGACTGAATAGAAAACGCGGTAATCTATAGGTAAGCACCCAACTCATGCGCAAGTACCATTTTCTGATTTCGGTGGCGGTCATCGCCCTGGACCGCCTCACCAAGTGGATGATCGCGCAGAAGCTCGCGCTGCACGACGGCATCCAGGTGATCCCGGGGTTTTTCCGCATCATCCGCACGGAAAACCGTGGCGCCGCCTTCGGCCTCTTCGCCGATTCGCCGTCGGAGTGGAAAGTAGCGCTGCTGATCCTCTGTTCCCTGATCGCGCTGCTGATCGTCACCGCTCTGCTCTGGAAGAACAGCCACAGCATGACCATCACCGGAATCGGCCTGGCGCTGATTCTCGGCGGCGCGATCGGCAATCTCTGGGACCGCGTCGCCAGCGGACACGTCGTGGACTTCCTGCTCTTCTATGTCGGGCAGTATCAATGGCCGGCGTTTAATCTGGCGGACAGCGCGATCGTGGTGGGAGCTGGGTTGCTGGTGTTTGAGATCCTGTTTACGAAGCCGGCAGCGCAGAAGACGGCCTAGGAGTGACGGGTAGGCCGCCGCTGCGAGAGTTCGTCCTACTCTCATTTCATGAAGGTGCTCGGCAAAGCGCTGAGGTTGGTTGGCGGACTAGTTATTGTTGCCGTCGTTGCAACATACGGCTGGTTGTACCTTTACACTGCTGACTTACCTTCAATAGCCGAGCTTAATCAATACAATCCTTCGTCGAGCTTTGAGATTCACCCTGAACCTGATTCGACAAGACACGTGATCCCAAGCGACCAGTTTGGGAAGTACCTCGTGAATGCACTTTTCGCAGCTGAAGGGCAGCCCGAGTCGCATGGGCCGATCCGGGCAACGGTTGCCAGCTTCTTTTCCGGTGTTCAGCCTAATACTCAGATGTACTCATGGCAGTTGGCGCGATCGCTGGTCAGCAGAAACAGCGCGCTTCGCAGGCAGATCGATGAACTCCGACTGGCCGAGCGCATCCAGAGGCACTTCGACCAACGACAAGTGTCAACGATCTACTTGAATCGTGTCTACTTGGGGGAAAACACATACGGCGTCGAAGATGCGTCGGTGCAGTACTTCGACAAACACGCAGCTGACCTGTCCCTGGATGAGGCGGCACTCATTGCCGGTTTGATTCGCTCACCCAACCGAGATATCCCAATCGCCCATCCTGAGCGCGCTCTGCAAAGGCGCAATTGGGTCATCGACCAGATGGTCAGACAGGGCTCAGTGTCGCGAGAAGATGGTGAGCTGGCCAAAGGAGCGCCACTGATCGTCAAACA
>Ga0335084_10001103_pt1 | contig 24718 bp, 28 predicted proteins | sample Lox_Sample_44_FD_206721 | JGI IMG/M metagenome (GOLD analysis project Ga0335084, IMG submission 206721) | Soil microbial communities from Loxahatchee National Wildlife Refuge, Florida, United States - Lox_Sample_4.4 | ecosystem: Environmental > Terrestrial > Soil > Wetlands | place: USA... | reverse complement strand
TACCTTCAGGAGTAGGACTTGGCTCATCATCTGCTGCGTGTGTAGCTGCAACTGCATCAGTTAATGGATTATTTGGTAGATTGACGAAGAATGAGATTCTAAAAAGAGCTTTAGAGGCGGAACGTACAATCTTTGAACAAACTTCTGGTGCAGATTCGTCGGTATCCACGTTTGGTGGCCTCATGCTATATAATGGAAAAAATGGATTTGAACAAATTACCTCAAGAAATGATCTCAGTTTTGTAATTGCAGATTCTGGTAAAACTCATGACACAAAAGAAGTTGTAATGGGAGTCAAGATATTTAAAGAAAAAAATGAGAGTCTTTTCAGTGATTTATGCCAACAGGAAAATGAGATAGTAAATCAGGCAATAACTGCTTTGAAAGAGGATAACTTGAGTAAACTTGGCAGCCTAATGTCAAAAAATCAATTGTTATTAAAAAAAATTGGAACATCAACCAAAGAAATAGATGCATTAGTTATTGAGGCAGAAAAGACAGCTTACGGAGCCAAGATAACTGGAGCTGGAGGTGGAGGTTGTATAATTTCACTGGTAGATGAGTCAAATGCCAAGAATACAATGGCTACGTTAAGAAAGCTTTCAAATTGTTTTATTGCAAAAATAGATTACACTGGTCTAAGATATGAATAGTGCAATATGTTTACTATTTTATACTAATTATAAATGGGACGTTAGCAAATGAAGTTCTTTTTGCCCTTGACCTATAAAATACATATTTTAATTGAAAAAGATGTTTTGTTGATCTTAAATGATGCTATGAGAAATACTTTTTAAAACCGTCAATATCACTGGTACAAATCATGATTTTATTGAAACTTGGAGGTTCAATCATTACCTACAAAGAAAAACCTTTGACCCCCAACAGGAATGCAATAAGAAAAATTGTCCACAGTCTAAGAGGCTCAAGTGAACCACTTATTGTCATTCATGGTGGTGGATCTTTTGGACATTATTGGTCAGTCAAATATGATATGCATACCAAACCTGATCGGTATGACATAAAAGGAATATCTTTTGTAAAAAATTCTATGATTCAATTAAATAGTATCATAATTGAATCGTTTTTAAAATCCAATCTAAGACCGTATAGTTTGCCTCCAAGTGACTTCATGTTGGGAAACAAACCAATTAGCAGGAAAATCCATGAAATTCCTAAAATTGCTCGACTAGGATTGATTCCTATTTCTTATGGAGATGCAATGTGGTTTGGTAAGAACAAATTTTTCATATTATCAGGAGACAGAATCATGGGCATTTTGTCAAAATTATTGAGACCTCGTCTAGCAATTTTTGTAACAAATGTGGATGGAGTATATTCAGACATGAAAAGTAAGATCCTTTTAAGAGAAATTACCAAAGAAAAGCCAGTAACTTCAAACGCTGTCATGGATGTCACAGGTGGTATGTCTCGTAAAATAAAAGAAGCACGTTTCATATCAAGTGAAGGTACCAACGTATTCTTTGTTAATGGCAAATTCCCAAATAGGATTGTAAATGCCATAAATGGCAAGAGTTTTGAAGGAACAATTTTCAGAGTATGATATTATGGAAAATCTAATTCTTGTAGACAGAAATGACAATCAGATCGGAATAGAGGAAAAAGTAAAATGTCATTTGCCAAATGGAAAGCTTCACAGGGCTTTTACCATATTATTGTTTGATAAAGAAGGAAGGCTCTTGCTTACTCAACGAAGTGAAAGTAAAATGCTGTGGCCAGGAGACTGGGACGGAACTGTTGCCAGCCATCCAAGACAATCAGAGACGTATACCTCCTCTGCAGAACGAAGATTACCCGAGGAATTAGGCGTAACCTGCAAATTAGATTACTTGTTCAAATTTGAGTATCACGTTCCATACAAAAATGTCGGATCAGAAAATGAAGTCTGTGGGACTCTCATGGGAATACTAAATGATCCTTCTAAGATTAAGCTGGTAAAAGATGAAATTTCTGCTATTAGATGGGTTACCCTTGAGGAGATCTTAGAAGAGGTTAGGAATTCTCCCCACCATTTTTGTCCATGGATGTTAGTCGCGCTATATTTTCTGTCAGAATCAAGAAACGACATCAAAGACAATCATCTACAGATTCTAGAAAAATGGAACAAGGAAAATCTAAAAAATGAACTAGAAGAACCATTAAAGTATCATTTTCCCGATCATAGATGGGAGTTGAAGAAAGAATGAACATGCAAGTACTTGCACGAAACGCATCCAAGATTGATTCATTTCTTTTCTCTAGACTTCAAGGAGAGCCAAGAGATCTTTACAATGCATCAAGATATCTAATTGAGCATGGTGGAAAAAGACTGAGGCCATATATGGTCATCAAGAGTTGTCAATTGTTGGAAGGGGTCATCAATCAAGCCACTCCTGCAGCAGCTGCAATTGAAATGATTCATAATTTTACTCTTGTTCATGATGACATCATGGATAATGATGAATTAAGGCATGGCGTACCAACGGTTCATATAAAGTTTGGAGTACCAATTGGAATTCTTGCAGGAGATTTGTTATTTGCAAAAGCATTTGATACTGTTTCACAATATTATCTTCACAGATCAATGAGAACAGGATTGAATTTACTTGCCACTTTAGCAAGAGCCTGTACAGATGTTTGTGAAGGTCAGGCAATGGACATCAGCATGGCAAAGTTAAGAAAATTACCAAGTGAAAGTCAATATATTAAAATGATTGAGAAAAAAACGTCGTCACTTTTTGTAGCATCTTGTGCAATGGGAGCAATTGTGGCAAACAAGAGTTTGAATGATGTCAGAAGATTATCCACATTTGGGAAAAACTTGGGAATTGCCTTTCAGATAGTAGATGATTTAATTGGAGTCATAGGAGATCCTAAGATAACAAGAAAACCTGTTGGGAACGATATCAGGGAGGGTAAAAAATCTTTACCAATTTTGATGGCCATAAACAAAGCTGGAAGGGAAGAACGTAAGATAATCCTCAAAGCGTTTGGTAAATCATCTGCTTCAAAGAGCGATGTTGAAAAGGCAGTATCCACTATTTCTGCGATGGGCATAGAGAAAATAATAAGACAAAAGGCCGCTCATCATTCTAGTACCGCTAGGAAATCAATTTCCATTTATGACGGGCCGGCAAGAAATGAGTTACTCTCATTATTAGATTTTGTTATAGAGAGGAGTCTGTAATTGGATGAAGAACTAAAAAGGATAATTCGTGGAATTGCCCTTCTCAATGCGTCTGAACATGATGGAAGAACTAGAAATGATTCTATAATCTCCAAAGTAATTGGTACAAAGCCTGAGCTTCGATCCATCATAAAAAAGGTAATTCCCATCATATCTCAGGTTGTACAAGATGTAAACGAATTACCTTTATCGTCACAAAAACAAGAACTTGAAACTAAATATCCTGAATTACTTGCAATAAAACGAAAGCAAGAAAGAATTGGTCTCCCTCCTCTAGAAGATGCGGAACGAGGCAAAGTAATAACCCGTTTTCCACCTGAACCAAATGGATATCCTCACATAGGACATGCCAAGGCCTCAATAATTGATGAAGAATATGCAAAAATGTACGATGGAAAACTTATTCTAAGATTCGATGATACAAATCCCGAAAAAGAGCGTCTAGAGTATTATGCCGCAATCAAAGTAGGTCTTGATTGGCTTGAAGTCAAATATGATTCTATAAAGAATACTTCTGATGATATGGAAATTTTTTACAAGAAGGCAAGTGAGCTTATTCAATCTGGTTATGCCTATGTGTGCACATGTGATAAAGAGGCAATAAGCAAAAACAGACGGGAGATGAGATCTTGTAGTTGCCGAGATGGTGATGTTTCTCAAAATGAAGAACGTTGGGAAAAAATGTTTAAAAAATTTAAACCAGGTGAGGCAATCGTCAGATTTCTTGGAGATATGCATTCAGATAATACAGTAATGCGAGATCCAACACTGCTGAGAATAATCGATGAATCACACCCAATACATAAAAATAAGTATAGGGTATGGCCAAATTATGATTTTGCTGTTGCCATAGAAGATAGTATCGATGGAATTACACATGCCTTCAGAACTAAGGAATATGAATTAAGAACTGAGCTCTATTATGACATTTTGGACAAACTGCAAATGCGTAAACCAAAAATGTTAGAATTTTCTAGATTAGAATTTGAAGGAATGCCTGTTTCCAAGAGAGTTTTAAAGCCTTTAGTCGAAGAAGGCAAAGTTTCAGGATTTGATGATCCGAGACTTCCTACTCTTGAGGGATTACGTAGAAGAGGAATTGTTCCAGAGGCTATTCGAAAATTCGTTATTTCTCTTAGTTTTACAAAATCTGACACATTAGCTCCCTTTGAAGCCTTGGAATCATTTAATCGAAAAATAATTGATCCGACTAGTATAAGGTTATTTGTTGTATTTGAGCCGGTAAAATTAACCATAACCAACAATAGTCTTACTGAAATTGAGATTTTAAATCATCCACAAAATGACATGGGTAAAAGAAAAATCAAAATAGACGGAACTTTCTACATTTCAAAAAATGATGCGAATATGTTCAAAATAGGTGATGAAGTAAGATTATTAGAATTGTATAATATAAAAATAACAAAGACCTCGCCAGATATAGAAGCCGAATTTACTGATACTAATTACAAATCAGAAATTCCTAAAATACAATGGATCCCAAGAAATAATGCGGTAAACATAGAGGTTTTAGTACCAAATACGCTTTTCCTTAATAACGATTTTAATGAAAAGAGTCTGGAAGTTAGACAAGCTTTTACAGAACCATACTACTTAGAATTAAATGTGGGTGCAAAAATTCAGTTCATAAGATACGGATATTGCAGAAAAGACTCTGCAAATCAAGTGGTTTACACACATAAGTGAAAAAAATGAAGATTGCAAGATTACTACAACAAAATATGGAAACATATGGTTTTGTCAATGGTGATGAAGTCTTGACTAGAGAAAGCATGACATCACAGACTGGAATTCCTATACCACAGAATATTAAGGACTTCTTGTTTGATGGATGGTACGATGAAATCAAGAAAAACATAGGAAGTTTAGATTATAACAACAAATTATCTTATTTTAAATTTCTTCCCCCAATTCCAAACCCCTCTAAAATAATTTGTTTAGCATTTAACTATAAGGATCATGCAAAAGAACAAAACTTGATTCCTCCGGATGAACCAGCCATCATCATAAAGCCGAGAACAACACTCAATGGAGCTACCTCTGACATAATTTGTCCCTCATTTGTCTCAAAACTTGATTATGAAATAGAACTAGCTTTGATAATTGGAAGAGATTGTAAGAACATATCTGAAAAAGAGGCTAAAGATGTTATTTTCGGTTATATGGTTTTAAATGATGCCTCTGCTCGTGATATTCAAGCGAAGGATAAACAATTCACTCGGGCAAAAGGCATTGATACTTTTGCCCCTTGTGGGCCGTGGATAACTACAGCAGACGAAATACCTAATCCACAGAATCTTAAAATGATGACTAAGGTCAATGGGCAAATTAGGCAAAACTCTTCTACATCAAATATGCATCTTAAGGTCCATTCCATTGTATCCTTGTTAAGTAAGGCAATGACATTGGAAAAGGGCGATATCATTTCCACTGGGACCCCAGCCGGTGTCATGCTAAATAGGCCTGATGCAGTCTTTTTGAAGGACGGAGATAAGATAGAAATGGAAATTGAGGGTCTTGGCCAGTTACAAAATACTGTCAGATTTGTGTCGTAAACACAAGTTCTGAGGTTTGCACTTAAATTATTAAGAGTAAAAATATCGCTTTCTACATGGGAAGGATAATTATTGGTAAAGTCAACGATATTTGCCCAGGTGAAATGAAAAAGGTTACCGCTGATGGCAAGGATTTACTTATTGTAAATATTGATGGAAATTATTATGTCATAAGTGATACTTGTACTCATGCCGGTGCAAGTCTTTCTGAGGGAAGTTTAGATGGTGAAATAATAACATGTGGCTGGCATGGAGCCAAATTTGACTGTAAGACAGGTAAACTTTCCGCTTTTCCAGTCAGGATAAAGGATCTGAGCTCCTTCAAGGTGGTTGTGGAATCAGAAAATATCTTTCTAGAAGCATAGTGCAAACTTTATAAAATAAGCACAATTAGCATAGCATGAATGGTACAATGGTCGAGAAAAAGAATGAAAATGCAGAAACGCTCAACGCGGCCATTATTACATTAGAGGAAATTGCTGCTAATCCCTCTACTCCAAAAAACATTAAGAAAAATCTAACTGACCTTATTTCCGAATTAAAAAAGCAAGAATATTCTGTTTCTGTAAGAGCGGCAAATGCCATTAGTGCTCTTGATGACATAACTCAGGATCCAAATATGCCATCATATGTGAGAGTCACATTATGGCAGGCAGTTTCTACTCTTGAAAGAATAAGGGAATAAATTTAGTATCAATATTATACATAGTATGAAAATAGAAGAGTACATATCATCTCTTCCAAGTGCAATAATCAGTGGTGAAGACGTCGAATTACCAAATGAGACCCTGCGAGAAATCTTTTTGTTTTCGGGATTATCTGAGAATGATGTTTTTTATCATCTAGGATGTAGTGGTGGCAATGCAATTAGAATTTCTCTACAAGAGTTTAAGGTAAAGAAAGCAGTTGGAATAGATAATAATATAGATAAGATATCGCGAGCCCGTGAACTTCTTGAGAGCAGTACATCTTCCAATTGGTCATTCAGGTGTGAGGATATTAGAGAATCGAACGTTAGTGATGCTACTGTTATTTTATTTTGGTTTTCTGATGAAAAAATTATAGAATCAATGCTTTCAAAATTTTCGCAATTGAAGGATGGTTGTAGAGTCATAACTATTTGGGGTCCATTAATTGGCTTTTTGCCAGACAAAATAGAGTTTCCTTACATACTAAACATCACTCCCTTTAAAAAAGCAAAAGACCTTCGCGATCAGATTCTTGCAGTATTTCAAACCGAATGCATTGACTTTTCTATTGCCTGGGAATTCGCTGAAAGATATTCAAAAGCTGTAAGCTCAAATGATCCCAACAATGATAGATTTCTTACCATACTTCAAACACTTGTGATATGGATAAACGCAAAAAATCTTGGATTAGCATGCGGAGATGAGATTCCAGCACCGGTGAAAAATTATATAAGTATTCTTAAGACATTTTTCGATATAGAAGTTGAACATTTGATTGATCTGAAGAAGCCTAAATAGTCATATTTTTATTTGTAAATAAATAATATGAGTATAGATGGAAGCAAGAATAAACATAAACGTATCTGCAGTAGATTATGAAAATACAAGTAAGGCGATTATTTCTACATTAAGTAATCTGGAACAGATGGTACATGCTGAAAATGAATTTATTGTAACTGATTCGGAGTTTGCGTTTGGTTGGCATTTTTACGTTGTGTGTGTGAATAGGTCACTTGTACAAAAGCTTTCAGAACAGATGGGTACCGATTTCGACCGAATCAAGGGCAAGGGATTGGAGCATAAGTTTCTTACATGGTTAAATGAAAAGGTAAGTCAAAGAAATGTAAAGGTAAAATTTGCCATTAAAGAAGAAATGGAATCAAGCAAATTTGGCATTTTTTGAGTGCAATCTATTGACTTGAACCTTTGTACATTGTATAATTGAAGATCTTGTACTAAATTTAACCTTGAGGAACTTTGGTGGAATTAATATAAAACGAATGTCTTTAGTTCTGAAGCTACCACCAAGGAGGAATTTGCTCATGTTGTGACAAGTACCGGTTGTAAGTCACACATAACTTATGACCATCAAGAATCTGGAATACGTATAATCCAAGATAACCGGTCAGTATCAGAGGGATAAAAAATGGATTGATAGATGACGGTATGTCATCTTTGGTTATTATTCCCATAAAATAAGAGAGACCAACTGAGGATAATAATAGTGATAAGGTAAGGATCCCTAGTCCTCTAGCAATCTTTCCTATGTACATATGTCCGATTCCCTGCAAGGAGATAAATCCGAGGACTACTGACAAGACCAGAGTAAGATTCTCGTTCTTTGACCCGTTTTGATATTTTTCTCTTAAATTTTGATCATCTAGAGAGCGCATGTGTTCTGAAGTTATTTTTATTTGATCTTTTTGTTTTGATTTTATTGTATTCTCGAGTTGTTCATTAAGACTTCTTAGATTGTTCTCAAATTTTTTGAGGTAGTTTACTTCGATTTTTGGATCTGTAATTACAGGTTGTTTATTTTGATTTGATAGTAGTAAATTCTCAAGATATTTTTGGTCAGATAAGAAGAGGTATTTTCCACTTTCTAGCCTATCTAAAATATATTCTAATCTCGGAGTATCACCAACTCCTTGCATTATTAGATCGCGAACAGATTTCACCAAATCATAAGACATGTGCTACGCCTGCCTAGTACATCTAGATGTGTAATAAATTGACATCAAATAAAAAATAAATTTAATCTTTCTTCCTAATATCAAAAAATCCACCTATTCTAAACTCAAAAGTTCAAGATTTCTTTTTAGCTTGGTTATTTCATTATTTAGTGAGTTGAGAATTTGTTGATCAGATGCTGTATAGTTTGATGATGTGTATCGCGCATCCCTATTCTTATATTCGGTAATTTCAGCTTTGAGTGAGTCGATAACACCATGTGTAATTTCCGGTATGATTTTGTTTAATTTTTCTTTGTATTCAGAGATTTCTTCTCTAACTGAGTCATTGCCTTTCTGTTGGCTGGCAAAGGCAAGCATATCAAGTTTGGATTTGTATTCAGAGATTTCTGCTTTGAGTGAGTCGATACTCTTTTGAGTGGTTGAACTGATCAAAGCGTTAAGCGCTGTTTTGTATTCAGCCATTTCTGTTTTGAGCGAGTCTATACTCTGTTGTTGATTAGTAAAGGCAAGCATATCAAGTTTGGATTTGTATTCAGAGATTTCTTCTCTAACTGAGTCATTGCCTTTCTGTTATTTTGTTATTTCAGGTATGATAGCGTTAAGCTTTGATTTGTATTGAGAAATCTCTGTTTTGAGTGAAAAAATTACCTCATCATTTTTACTAGAATATATCTTCTTAGTTTCTTCATTCTCTGACGTAGACCACTTATTATCGTACCCAGACATGACCTACTAATTAAATGAAGAACATGTTCTTATAAAGATGGCGAGTTGAAAAAAGCTTTTTTGAGAAATAGATCCAAGTTTTGATAATTGGAAACGTCTGGATTTATCAATAGACCATATTAGAAAGTAGTCCCAATTAGCGTCATTAAAAAGAGTATTATCTTTACCATAGTTTCCGTTTATGGTTTTTGGCAAAGCAAAATAGAAGGCCCTTGAGGGGAATCGAACCCCTGTCCGGGGATCCACAGTCCCCTATACTCGCCACTGTACTACAAGGGCCACATAATTGGAAATCCTTCTCAATCCAGTATTAATCTTAACTCTACCAACAAGGTTTAGCTAGAAATGTAGTAGTTATTTTTTCATCGATTATACAATTTTATGGATTAATAATGCCTCTGCCGATTATCTTTCCTTCTTTTAGCATTGTTAGCGCCTCAGTTGCCTGGGTAAGTTTGAACCTATTTGAGATCATTGGCTTGATAATACCTCTGTGAGTTAATGAGATTAGCTCTATCATATCTGTCATTGAGCCTGTGTATGATCCTATCAATTTGTATGCTCTAGTTGGCATACTTACAAGATTTAGCTGTAGGGCACCTCCAAATAGACCAACAAGAACAACACGTCCTCTCCTCCTAAGTAACTGCATATCAGTTTCTACTGTCTTGCTGGCATTTACAAAATCAATTATGGCATCAGCGCCCAGATTATCTGTCAATTCCATAATTGCTTTTACAATATCTTCTTTGGATGAATTGACAGTGAAATCTGCTCCACTCTGCTTTGCTACTTGTAATTTGTTATCGTTTACATCTAATGAAATTATTTTTGCACCACTAATTGCTTTAGCCAGCTGAATACCCATCAATCCAAGACCTCCTGCGCCAACAATCACAACGTTGTCGTTTGGTTTGAGATGAGCATTTTTTATGGCACCGTAAGCTGTTAGTGCAGAACAAGAAAGAGGAGCACTCACATCAGCATCTAATTCATTTAATCTTGCAAGATATTTGTAATTCGGGATTAGCACATATTCTGCATATCCACCATCATTGTAAACTCCTAAAGATCTTGGTTTATCACAAAGATTTTCTTCGCCTACTCTACATGCAGGACACAAGCCTTCTCCTATCCAAGGAAAAACAAGTACTTTCTCATTCTTTGCAAATCCCTCCACATCTTCTCCCATACTCTCAACTACCCCAGCTATTTCATGACCGGGTGTTAGCGGGTATTTTACGCCTCTATCAGTTGTCTTCATAAATTGACCTGCTGGTCCCTCATAGCCACCATCCCATAGATGGATATCGCTATGACATACTCCTGCAGATTGAACTCTGACGAGAACTTGAGATCCTCTAGGCTTCGGGGTTTCAAGAGATTGAATTTCAAGAGGTTCTTTTACTTTAACAATCCTTGCCGCATTCATGTTTGGTGGATAACAACATGTCATATAAGATAGTTTTGTAACTATCCCACTTGATCGATTACTGCAAATTACATAGAATCTTTTCCCTGCTTTTGTAAATCAGGTATGAGAAACTTGGTAAATAATTTCCTGAATTCTCAATTGACAATCAAGCGTAAGTTTATTAGCAACAAAAAAACTACCCGGACTCATGAAGTTGAGAAAGTGGTACCTTGCAATGGGAATAACTGCTGCAGTAATATTCTATAGCATGCTATATCTGGGAACATTCCTTTGTGTTCCAATGGAAAATGCACCATGTGTGTCATTCTGGAAGTAGTAACTTTTGCTGTAGATTTAATTAAAACCAAGCCGAACCGTTGACATGAGTTGTTCTGGAGAAACAATGGAGGCAGAAAACGAGTTTGTTCAGATAAAACCTATGATACAAAGTCAGCTAAAGAAGGCAAAGTATGGAGTTTCGGATCATGGTACTGTAGAATTATGCCATTGGACAAAAAAATCATTTAAGGATAATGGGGATTGTTACAAACACAAATTTTATGGAATCTCAACTCATAGATGTATGGAGTTTTCACCAGCAGGAATGTTTTGCGAAAATAGATGTGTATATTGTTGGAGACCAATGGAATTTTATAGTGCAATGAAAATGCCAGCAGAAAATGTGGCTCCTCCCGAGATCATAATATCCAACTTAATGGAAGAACGCAGTAAGTTGATAATGGGTCACTATGGAGATCCCAAGAGTAACAAAAAAAGGCTTGACGAATCGTTACTGCCCAGTCATTACGCAATATCACTTTCAGGGGAACCGACAATGTATCCCAAGCTACCTGAACTCATCAAATATTTGAAAAATTTGCCTTCTACCAAATCGATTTTTCTTGTAACCAATGGACAAGAGCCTGATATGCTAGAGCGATTAAGAGATGAGGATGCCTTGCCTACACAGTTGTACCTCTCAACAAACGCTCCAAATCAACAGATATTTGATTTAGTAAATAAACCAAAATACAAGGATGCTTGGAAAAGATGGAACAAAAGTCTTGATCTGCTTGCGGATTTGAACACCCGAACGGTTTTGAGATTCACATTGATCCGACATTATAATGCTGATGACAAGTTAATTCCACAGTATGCAGAATTAGTAAATCGAGCAAATGTACATTTCATCGAAACAAAATCATACATGCACGTAGGTAGATCTACCAATAGACTTGAATATTCTAACTCACCGAGCATGTCAGACGTAAGACTATTTGCAAAAGGATTATCAGGAGAGAGCAAGATCTACTCCATAATGGATGAAAGCGAGATATCAAGAATCGTAGTTCTTCAAAATCAGAAACGATTCATAGATCGTTGGATCACTTCTTATGCTGATACCAATTAGCGAATTTTTTTAGTGCTATGTATCTGTGAGACACTTGATTTTTTTCATGTAATTGAGAAAAGGTCTTGTTCTTTCCGTCTGGGATGAATATAGGATCAAATCCCCATCTGCTTCCAATCTCTTTGTTTGAGATTTTTCCATTTACAGCTCCATCAAAAATATGTATGTTTTCCTCATTTTCACAGTAAGCTATGACTGATCTAAATGTAGCTGTTCTTTGTCTAGATAACAGTCTCAAGATGCCCTTGTTTCCAATCGTATTAAATACAAATGAAGAATATGGTCCTGGGAATCCTTTTAGTGACTTTATAAAAAGACCATCATCTTCAACCATAACTGGTTTTGAACATATAGAAAACGCCTGGGTAACTTTATGCTTTGCTATTTCTTCTATGGAATCTGCCTGAATTTCTTCCAGATTAAATTTAAAAAATTTTAACCTCAAGCCAAATTTTGACATAACATTCTTTGCCTCATGAAATTTATTCTTATTTGAGCTCATAAAAAAGATACTAGACGACATTTGCATACCTGCCTCTTTTTTCAATCGACACCACTTGATAAATTACTTTTTCTTTTCTAGTTTTTCCGGATATTTGCTGATATCCATTTAGAAAAGATTGCCAAGCTTCATCAAAAATTTTAGCGTGAGCACTATTTAGAACCTCTTTCAACAGACGAAGATCTATCGCGTGATCCTCAATTTTAGTAGTTTTTTGAGAGAGCCCAAAGTCAAGTGTTACCAAGATTTTGCCAGATAAGATGAAATTTGATGTAGTAAGATCTCCATGCATCACACCGTTTTTGTGAAGAATTCCTACGATTTCTCCAATTTTGTAACATGCTTTTATTATGCCTTTTTCTGATAGATCTCTTACTAATTTACCATTTATGAATTGAAGATAGATTTCGCATTCCTTTAGATTAACAAAATATACAATAGGTGTAGTAATGCCAAAAGATTTAACCTCTGAAATCATTTTTGCCTCCTTGATGGTTCTCAAAGTTCTAATCTTTTCATCAAGAGATTTGTTTCTATACTCCTTTTCCTTTCTCACTTTCAGGATAGATTTTTTATTATTCCATGATGTCAGATAAATATCTGCTTCGGCACCTTTTTTAATCAATCTCAATCTGAATACCAATACATAATCATAATTTAAGTTACAGTCTTATGATTTTTCAATACCAATAAATGAAGACTGTAAGTCAACTTGCTAAATATACAATTATAACATCAATATAACAAGATCACATAACATGGAACCAAATGAGAAAAGAATTGACCAGGAAGACTGTTCCGAAGATTCCCTCGGAGCTGGAATCCTTACATTAACAAATATGAGGATAGCCTTTGACAAAACAGAAGGAAGAATCATTGATTTTTCAAAGAAGTTTGGAAAAACAGTCCTCGAAGTAAACCTTGATCAAATAATTGAAGTAGAGAAAGAGGGTAGATTGATCAAGAAAGTCAGGATCAAGGTCAGGATAGGACAAGATGAAAAAATCTACAAGTTTGGAGTTTATAACACAGGTAAATGGGAAAAGGAGATAAAAGAAGCTATTTTAAAATATTCTCCTCAGTAAGTAATCTCGATTGTATCTAATCTCCAAGATTGTTTAACGAATGCATCTTCTATTTTCGCAGCCAAATTCTTTGATGATTCTAATAATCCTAACCAGGAGATTTGAGAGCCACAGTCTCCTGAATATTCCTTAGGCACGGTGTAGATTTTGCAGTTATGTCTTTTGCATATGCTGGTGAGTATATCTGAGAGTCTCTTGTTTGCTGCTACTCCACCTACAATCAATAGTTCCTTCTTTCCCGTAAATGAAAGAGCCCGTTCAGTAGCTTCACCAATCATAGAAAACGCAGTTTCTTGCATTGAGAAAAATGCTTCTCCAAGCCCTTTCGGAATTATTCGTTTTGTAGCAGATAACAGACCTGAAAATGATACATCATTACCTTTTACAACGTATGGTAAAGGATGGTACTTATTGGATTTTATCGCAAGCTCTTCTATTTTTGGACCACATGGCGAGGCAAATCCTGCATATCTTCCAATTTGATCTAATAATTGACCAAGAGTGATATCTAACGTCTCACCAAAAACTCTCCATTTATTTGAAAGCAATGCTAAGATCATCGTATGTCCTCCAGATACAAGTAATACTAAAGGATCTTTTGCCCCAGTTAACATTTTTCCTAATTCAATATGACCTAATGCATGATTAACAGGATAAATTGGAATATCGTAATAAGAAGCCAAGGTCCTTGCAACAACTGCGCCAATTCTTAAACATGGACCAAGGCCAGGGCCTGCGGCATATGATATAATGTCAATATCGTTAATTCCTAGTTTGGCTTTCTGAAGACAATCTGCAAGAACTCCTGGAGAATGTTCTGCATGATGACGCGATGCTTCACGTGGGTGGATTCCCTGACCCTCTGGTGGTCGATAAATTTTTCTCACATCAGATAGAATTGTACCCTTTTTTCCTTTTTTTTCTATGATAGCACAGGAAAATGTATGTGCCGTACTTTCTATACCTAGGCCTATCATTTTATCCCCTGCTTAGAGTTGACATTATTTTTAAAACATCTCCATTTTTCAGTTGGTATTCTGCCCCTACTCTTTGTTTTGTCTTTGCATCAACAGCATAAAGAAAGCCTTTAGCAAGATCTTCATGGATTAATTTTGCCAAATCTTTTGCGGTAGATCCAAATCGTAAGAGTTTTGCATCTGGTAATACTTCGCCATCCTTGTTAGTCAATTTTGTCTCATCTTCCACTGGGAATACCGTGATAAGTTTAAGCAAATCAAAGCATGCAAAATCTAGAACTTCTTGGATTCCTGTTCCGCCTAATTTTGATGTTACTTTTGCCGCTAGTTCTAGAGCTTTCTGTTGTTGTGGATTTAGATTTATACCGTCTCTTACCTTGAAATTTTTTTCTCCTGGCAAGTATTCAATTATTTTGTTCTTATCCGCTTTCCTCAATAGTAACTCTGTTTCGGCACTACATGCTATGGTGGGATGTATTTTTTTTAGTTCATTTAGGATACCGAGATCCTGACAAAGATCTGCCTTATTTGCAGCTATTATAATTGGTCGAGTTCTTTTTCTAAGATTCTTCACAAATGAAAGAAGGTCGTCTTCGCTCCATTCTGAGGCTCTCTTTGTTTGTAGATTCAGATTATGTAAAACATATTCCACCTCATATTCATCTATCCCCAAACCACTAAACCTTTGAGAAATTGCATTGATAATTTTTCCGCTCTTACTTTCTAACTCTCGTGTAAGTTTCTGCCATTCCCGTTGAAGTATCTGCATCATCCATTGATCAAATTCATCTTCAACGAATTTAACATCTTCAAGTGGATTATGAGTTCCAGGAGGAACTGGTTGACCTGTAATATCAGTAGAGCCAGATACATCTATTACATGAATTAATACTTCAGCCTGACGTGCGTTATCCAGAAATTTATTTCCAAGGCCCTTTCCAATATGAGCTCCAGGAACAAGACCTGCCACATCTATCAACTTCACTGGAATGAACCTTATTCCATTAACGCAAAGAGGATGAACGTGATTTACAGCAAGGTTCTTACAGGCACAATTAGTTTTCACATATCCAATTCCTATATTTGGTTCAATCGTTGTAAAAGGGTAATTACCAATCTGAGCCGTTGTCTGAGTGGCAGCAGAAAAAAATGTGGATTTTCCAACATTAGTTTTTCCTAATAAGCCAATCTGCATAAAAAATAATCATAGTAATGCTCTTATTAGTATTCCAAAAGTGTTTAATTTCGTTTCATGCAAAGATTACTTGTTGAAAATAATAACTGGAAATCCAGGTACAGGCAAACATACCATCTCAAGAATGGTTGCAAGGATTTTGGATCTAAATATTGTAGACATTAACGAAATCGTGATAAATGAAGGAATATTCGAGAAAAATCAGGGCACGTTTGATGTCGATGTTGAAAAATTGAGGAGGATAATTAACAAAAGATCCACAATGAATTCATTACTTGTTGGCCACCTGGCTCCTTATGTGATATCACCTAAAAAGGTCGAAATTGCAGTAGTACTAAGAAAAAGTCCTTACAAACTCCAGTACATTTACAAAAAAAGAAAATATAGTAAGAAAAAATCTGTTGAAAATCTTGGAAGTGAAATATTAGGGGTAATTTATTATGATACAATACATGCATTTGGGAGAAAGAAAACATTTCAGATTGATACCACGGATCAGTCAGTTGCCTCGGTTACAAAAAAGGTGGAATATGTATTCAGTGGAAGAAGAAATGAAGAAAGAGTTGATTGGTTACAGTTAATTCTCAAGAAAGGGGACATGTTTAGATTTTTCCCGTACTAGATTCAAATAGTGTCATGTCAGATCAAATTATAAAATGTTTGAAATAAAAAAATCTGATCTTGCTGGGAGAATTGGAATTATCCATACAAATCATGGAAAAGTTGAAACTCCTGCATATGTACCAGTTGTACACCCAGTGAGGCAGACAATTCCTGCAATGAAGTTAAAAAATATGGGTTTTGATCTAGTGATAACTAATGCGTACATCACGCTAAAACAATACGGCGATGAAGCAATTCAAAAAGGCATTCACAAAATAATAGACTATGATGGAACTATAATGACTGATTCGGGAGGATATCAAGTTCTAGAGTATGGTGACATTGATACAGATTACAAAAAAATTGCCTCTTTTGAAAAAGGAATAAAGACAGATATTGCAATCCCGCTTGACAGACCAACAGGTCTTGGCCTTTCTAAGAAAAAAGCATCGGAATATGTAAAACATACATTACGAGTCTCTAAAGAAACGCTTGATTCAAGTGATAAGAATGGTCAGATCTGGATAGGTCCCATACAAGGTAGCGAATACTCTGACTTGGTAAAGAGCTCAACTAGAGCCCTTGTTAAAGCTGGATTTGGAATGCTTGCACTCGGAAGTCCAGTAGAATTTATGGAATCATATGAATACAAACTGCTAGCAAACATGATTATCTCAGCCAAAAAGGAAATTCCTGATTCTATTCCACTTCATCTCTTTGGTGCAGGACATCCCCTTACCATACCGCTTGCAGTCGCACTTGGATGCGATACCTTTGATTCAGCTTCATACATGTTATACGCAAAACATGGGAGATACATAATGGAGGATGGAACTAGCCATCTCAATGAGATAACATATTTTTCATGTAACTGCGAGGTGTGTAGCAGGTTCAAGCCGAAAGAAATCTTGTCATTAGAAAAGAATGAAAGCATTAACAAAATAGCTCTTCATAATTTGTATTCAATAAAGAGTGAAGTAGATCGAGTCAAAGAAGCAATCAACGAAGGTAGATTGTGGGAGTATGTTTTAAGAAAAGCTCGTTCTCATCCCAAATTATTTGAAACAGTCTCCGTTTTAACAAAAAATACTCAGTTTTTTTTAGAGAAAACACCTAGATTCAAGAAAAGCGCGATTTTTCTTTTTGCAAAGGAGGATCAATTTAGGCCAGAGGTAGCTAGATTTCATTCCATGGTACGCAAATTCAAAACAAAGAAGAAGACACTTGTCATAATACCAGATGGAGGTACAAGACCATTCTACTTGTCTAGTGAATATAACAGACTAAAAAGAAAATTTCGAACAAACATTGAAGATGTACAATTCTGTCAATACAATCCACATCTTGGAATCATCCCCTTAGAACTCTCAGATGTGTTTCCTGCTGCTCACTATTCTACAACTAGGGGCGATATTAATGCACATGATTTCCGAGAGTTCAGCAAAACACTAAGTATTTTTTTCAAACGTAACAAATTCAAGAGCACATATGCTGTGAATGATGAGTTTTTAAAATACCATTCTAGGGTTAATAAATTAAAGATAAAATTTAATTTAAAAAATAATAAAAAGTGGAAGAGCGATTACGCTTAAAGTGCAGCGTCTTCTGCCCAACCTTTTACGAATACTCCGTTCTTGTGGAGAGGAACTGGTTGTCCAGGTGTGTAAGTCATTGGTCTCATCCAAAAGATTGCCTTTGTTGGGCAAACACCGATGCATGCACCGTCTGAGATGCATCTTTCTGGATAAAAAACAAATGCTTTACCTCTCTTCCAGCCTTCTACTGGTTTAACACGAAGAACGTCTGGGCCAAGAGAAGTACAGATCTCTACGCATAGCGCACAGCCTATACATCTCTGCTCATCAACGTCTGGAAGAATTGCTATTGGCATTCTGTTTTTGATCATTCTCCGTTTGCTATTTAAACCATCTGCAAAATCCATAACGGAGTTATAGAATTATTTCAAAATTATAAGAAAATAAAAACAAAAAGAAAGTATAATTGATATTTTTACTTCTTTAGTTGGCGCATTGCTTCAATCTGGCCTGATGTTACCCAATCTAGCAATTCTGCCGATGTAGGATTTAGATCTCCTTTTTGATTCATCATATTGTGAACCCAAATCCAATTTATTTGGTTCAATAATGGTTTGTTTCCCTCATCGCCTCTTCGTACTTTATCTCTAAGGTCTTTTGGGATTGTACTCCACCATTGGTCAAAAGTTCTACCCATACTCGGATCAATTTTTATTGATCTAATTAAGTCTTTTGTAGATTATACAGACAATATAACGAATTTAGACTCTCTATGCTAAAGGTTTAAAGGTGCTTTGAAAAAATTTTGAATTCTTGCAAGTAAGAGTTCTGGGCGCAGCAAAAGAAGTGGGTCGATCAGCATTTCAAATCAACTGTGATGGTGTTAATTTTCTTTTAGATTATGGGGTAGAGTTGGGAAATGAGCCATTATACCCAATTCCAGTCAATGTCCATGAGATAAATGCCGCTATCATTACTCATGCCCACCTGGACCATTCAGGAAACATACCGTCTCTCTTTGTCAATGGGAATGCAGATGTATATGCAACCCCTCCCACCTTTGATCTTTCAAGATTATTAATCGAGGACATGGTAAGACTAGAAAAAAACCATCTCCCGTATGATCTTTCAAGCGTTTCTAAAATGATGATGCATTCAAAGGAAATTAAATACAGGGAAAAGGTGAGACGTGGGAATGCCTCATTTCAACTTCTCGAGTCAGGCCATGTAGTGGGAGGAGCCTCCGTTCTCGTAGAATCTGAAAATAAGAGATTGTTTTATACTGCTGACATCAATCCCAGAGGCTCCAGAATGCTAAGAGAAGCAGATCTTGACTTTGATGAAGTTGACCTGGTGATTACAGAAAGCACCTATTCGCAGACCAACCAAATGCCAAGATTAGAATCAGAAGAAAAATTCATAGAGTTTGCATATGAAGTCCTTGATAGAAAAGGCTCCTTATTTGTTCCAGCATTCTCCGTCGAACGATCTCAAGAGATTGCCTGTGTGTTAAAGAACGCAAATTTCAAGCATAAAGTTGTAATGGATGGCATGGCTGTCAAGGTAAACGAGATAATGCTCAGACATCCAGATTATTTGCGCGATCCTAAAGTTTTTGCAGATTCTGTCCATCAAGCAATTTGGATTAAAGGCGAGAGAGAAAGAAAAGATGTTTTGGATGAACCATCTGTAATAATTTCTCCTGCTGGTATGTTGGTGGGCGGTTCTGCGGTTTTCTATTTGCAAAATCTGGCATTAGATAAGAGGAATGGCATTGCATTAGTGTCATATCAAGGTGAAGGCACTCCTGGTAGGAAGCTACTCAAAACAGGACGTGTTAGTGTGAGAGGTAAAGAGTTCAAGGCAGAGGCAGATGTGAAACAATTTGAGTTTTCTGGACATGCAGATCGAACTAGTCTTTTTGAAATGATTAAGAAACTAAAAGGTAATCCAAAAATTCTCACTGTCCATGGAGATAACGAATCCTGCACAAAGTTTGCTGAGGAAATACATGAAAAATTTGGGTTTAATGCACGAGCACCAGATGCTGGCGAATTAATTACAGTTTAACATGCAAAAGGCCACAATAAACATAGACACCACGATTAATAGCGGACAGGTTTTTCTGTGGAATAAAATAGGTAGCGAATGGATAGGAATTGATGGTCAGAATTTCATCATTCTCCGTCAGTCACCATTTAGTGCCAAATCTTCATTGAATACCATCAATAACTTTCTAAGACAAGACGATGATATAGAAGGAATCTTGAAAAATATTAACAGGGACTCGATTGTAAGGAAAGCGACAAAGCAATCTCCTGGCCTAAGGCTGATTAGGCAAGACCCTTTTCAATGCTACATATCTTTTATTTGCTCTTCTAACGCCTCAATACAGAATATCAAACTAATGCTAACAAAATTATGCAGAAGGTTTGGGTCTCAGGTGGACTTTAATGGATATAAATTATTCACATTTCCAAGGGTAGAAACACTTGCAAATACTAACATCAAAGGGTTATACGATTGCGGACTAGGTTTTAGGGCAAAATATGTAAAGGAAGCGGCTAAGGCAGTGCATTGTGGAAAAATCGATTTTAATTCATTAAGGCGAGCAGATTATAAAATTGCATCCGGTATATTGAAGGATGTTCCTGGAATTGGCAACAAAATAGCTGATTGCATATTGCTATTTTCTCTTGATAAAATGGATGCATTTCCCATCGATAGATGGATGCAGAGAATTTTATTAAAATACTATCATAAAAATTTTGATAATGTTACAGAAAAACCCCTAACAGAAAAAAATTATGAAAGACTTCATGATAGGATCGTTCAATACTTTGGTCCATATGCAGGCTATGCTCAACAGTTTCTTTTCAAGATGGAAAGAGATCTTAACAAAAAAAATTGGTTGTAAAAACCCTTAATATGGCTACATATTGCCCGATATTTGGGCCTGTAGCTCAGCATGGATAGAGTGCTGGACTTCTAATCCAGTGGTCAAGGGATCGAAGCCCTTCGGGCCCGTCTTCTAGATAAGTTGCTTATTTCAATATTATTTACTATATTTGATCCCTAACATTTTATTATCTTCTTTTTAAGACGCATATAACATGAAAGAAATTGAACTAAGATTAGAAAATTTGTCTGTAAAACCTCATGAAATAATCAAAGGAAAAATTCAGGTAAATTACCCGGGAAGGTATGATGGTGTAGTAGTAAATACCCAGATTCTTGGATCTAATCAACTGATAGTTTACAAGTCATATAATAACAAATTGATATCTCAAAATCTTTCAAGATTATTCATAAACAGGAATGATATGCCTCAGAACTCAGTTGAATTTACTGCCTCAATTGAATTCGAGCCTGAAGAACCTCATGAAATTAAATTTAGGGCATCAATAATTCAAGAACATAAAGAGATCAATAGTGATATCATCTTTGCAAAATTGATGTCTTGATTTGCTTCTCTAATTTCTTTGGTGAAATTGCCACTAGGAGGTTGTAGCACCGTGTACGATTACAATCTCACCCTTCATCCAAGGATGTGGTTCGCAATGATATTTTACTGTAGTCTCTTGAGTAAATAGAAATTCATAGGTTTTTCCCGGTTGAATTATTCCTGGAGAGCCAAATTCTCCGCTATACTGTTCCTTGTATTCAGACCCTTTATCTGGTGTAACTGTGTGTCCAATGTCACCCGTGTTTTTCCAAATGACTAGATTATTTATGCCAAGCTGAGCCGTTGTCTGCTTTGGTACAAAATTTTGCTCTTGTGCCTGATTCTCTGCTCCAGGTACTATTACAATGGTGACAGAATCACTAGGATGGGCAACTTTATCTGAGATTATTGGTTTTGCATTAAGCTCTGGTATAAAGTATAATTGATAGTAAGAAACTCCAACTGCAGCTCCTATTATTACTGCAATCAATCCAATTCCATACGCATGACTCGAGGATGGAAGACTCAATTAGTTGTTAATCTTTTTTTTAGTCTTATAAAGCTATATACGAAGATAGTCGATGTTTGATGCATCATAATATCAAAAATTTCACTTTGGGGGATCGTGATAAAATTTGTTTGGAGCCAGTTCTAAGTATGATCTTACATATAACGAGTCATTTAATAGATTTATTTATCAGTCAATGCTTTAGGCGATTCACTTTCTGTTTGCGGGGGTGGCGTTGGAGTCTTCTTTGCTTCATTTAATCCGTGACGATAAAGATGGAACATTCCTGCAAATGCCATCAGAATCAATCCGGTTAGGAACAGTGCAAAGTTTTTCATGCCTGATAGTGCTGCGTTATATGCAGCTATATTCAGATAAACTTGGAATAACAAAAGACCTATGATAAGCCAGTTTATCCATTTTCCTGAGAAATTAATTTGTGATACCTTATGTGGACCCTTTGAGGCAGCCAATTTTGCCTTTCTTTCCGATTCTTTAGCAAGAAGTATCATCATGTATGAGAATCCAAATCCAATTGGAATTAATAATAACATTATTAGATAAAAAAAGATCGGATCAATCACAAGTCTTGCAACTAATGGCTTTGTAATATCGGGTGTAATGTAAAAGCCCCAATACGTAGTGACCATAACCTGTGTAATACCAGTAATACCAAATGCAGTAACTATAGGTCTATCCTTCCAAGAGAATTTCTTGTATCTATCTATGAAGGGTGTCATAGCTAATGCTACGATGAATATTCCAGGCCACAAAACACCTGTAACATACTTGTCATATTGAGTCCTCAGGAATGCATAGATGCCAGTAAGATACCACTCAGGCACAGTAATTCCAGGTGGTACTGTGGGTTGGAATTTGGAACCCAAGTCTACTGGAAATACGCCTCCTGTTAGAAATATTGCACCTGAAATTGCCATGACCATAGGTACATCAAAAACCAGGAATCTTGGCATATGAACTGCCATCAGGCCTAACATCACAATTGGCAAAATGAATACGTGTAACGTATAGAATCGAAGCACAAAGTCTGCAAATCCGGAACCAAACATAGCGTCGCGTATTGTAGGTCCAACTATTGGCATAGAGTTTGTAAGTGAAGCGGCTATACTAATTGCGAGTTCTGCCCGTTCACTAAATATTATATCATATCCGGTAAACGCTTCCAAAATAGTGACAGTGCCCAGTACTACCCCGGTGACCCATATGATTTCATTTCTTATCTTATACCTTCCACTAAAGTATTGATAGTACATGTGAAGTACTGCAAGAAGAACCATTGCATTTGAAGCATGATAATGAATATTTCTGATTGCAAATCCATATGGAACAGTATTATTAATTTTGGCAACGCTGTCCCATGCCCTATCCAATATAGGCTGATAATAAAACATCAAAAGTGCTCCGGAGATTCCAAGGATTATGAATGTAACAAATGTTAGCATTCCTAAGAATCCAAATGGGCTTACGAATCGAGCTGGAAAAGAAAATTTAGTTCCTATGAATACGGTTCTCTCTACTCCATCCCATATCCAGTAGAAAAAATCTACTAGACCGTTTCTACGTTTTAAGGAAACGACCATATCCTATAACTCCATTCTCACTTGGATTCCATACCGCTGGTTTAATCCAGAGATTTCCATCATTATCAGCTTCAAGATAAAGTGTTGGTAAAACATTTGACGGAGGAGCTTGAAGTGAAGCTGGGCCTGCAAATGCCTTTCCCGTAAGTGGGTTATACATGCTTCCATGACATGGACATTCTCCTCTTTTTCTTCCCTCTTGTGGCCAATATTTCCAGAGACACCATAAATGTAAACATACCATACTATATACACGAAAGGCACTTACATCTTCTTTATCTCCACCGAGTTCATCTGGTAATCTAATAAATTGCCATTTCCTGAAAGCTTCCTGATCTAGCACAGTATCACCAGTAGATGGATAAGTAATAACCTCTGAATGATTTTTTGGATAAGTCTTGACGTTTGCTTGTGTTCCGTCTGGTAAGAGCACTTGTACTCTTTCTGAAGCCGCATTTGAGGGGTTTGGCATGAATTTACCCCAGGGAACAAAAGGCGTAAATGTCAAGGCTACACCAGCAGCACCGAGTAATTTAAGAAAATCACGTCTTGAGATGGCACTCTTTGCAGAATCTTGCTCAGACATCCAAAGCTCCGTTCTTGAAAAATTGCATATAAATCTTGTCTAATTTCTTTGTAAAATTCTTAGTTTTTTTAAAGTAATAATGATAACTGTCGATGCAATTATGATTCCAATCATTATTTCAATCAAAGTTACAATATTCTGATCGCTGATATTTAAAAAAGAGGTAGAATATGAATTATTATCAATATTTATGACCAGGTTTTCTTTGGCTATGTTTCCAGCACGATCGCTAGCCATTATTTCGATATTATACGGTCCATTGGCTAGAGATGTGGTATCAAATTTTACATCCTTAGTATCCCGTATTGTCTGTGTTGGTGTTTTTATAATTAGCCAATTTTGAGCAGGATTTGATTCATCTATATCAAGACTCATGTCTAACATACCTGAAACAGCAGAATCATTCCTTGGTGATATCATTACAATTTTTGGAGGTGTATTATCTACCACAAATTTGAAATCTTTTGAAACGGAGTGTCCCACTGTATCCGTTACAACAAGTCTTATAGTATGTTCTCCTTCAGTGAGATTCTTTACTTCTTGAATAAGATTTGTTTGATTTATCGACTGAGATTCCTCATTATCAAGATAATATCTCTCATCTTCAATATTCTCTCCTATGATTTTGGGAGTTATTGTGAAAGTATTATTGATGAAAAGAGGAATATCTAGATTGACTGTGGGTGGAGATTCTTCTGGTAAGAT
>Ga0335084_10001100_pt1 | contig 24742 bp, 13 predicted proteins | sample Lox_Sample_44_FD_206721 | JGI IMG/M metagenome (GOLD analysis project Ga0335084, IMG submission 206721) | Soil microbial communities from Loxahatchee National Wildlife Refuge, Florida, United States - Lox_Sample_4.4 | ecosystem: Environmental > Terrestrial > Soil > Wetlands | place: USA... | reverse complement strand
CGGCCAGCATGCGGGTGAGCATCGGTTCCAGCGTCCCCGCTGGAGTGTTCGTCGTGAGCATCAGGCCGCCAATGAAGTGCGATTGTAGCTCCACACGCGTCATCAGCGGGTCTTTGTAGGGGACGTTCTGCGCAAGGGGAACGAAGAAGGTCGGCCAGAACGGGCGGCGATAGCCATAGCCGGCGAACCTGGCGTTGCGCACGATACCGACAATGCGGAACGTCTTGTCGTATTGTGGCAGGTCGAGGCCGAAGTGCTGGCCAATCGGGTCCTCGTTCTTGCCGAAGAAGCGCTTCGCGAAGGCCTCGTTCACCACGGCCACCAGTTCTGAGTTTTCGTTGTCGGCGCGGGTGAAGTATCGCCCGCGGACCAGGCCGACGCCGAGGTTTTGCAGATAGTCGGCGCTGACGCGATCCCACGATGCGCCGCCGTCTTCATCGAACTTCGGCGGTGGATGGCCCGACACCAGGATCATCTCGCCCCAGTTGTTGGTGAGCGGGTTGTAGAGGGCGAGGCCTGACCCCCTGACGCCGGGCAGGCGGTTCGTGTCGTCCTCGATGCGCCGGTAGAGCGCCTGCAATCGCGGCAGGGTGTAGGTGGTGGAAGGCCGATTGAGCGAGACCATCACGCGGCCGTCGATCGGGTAGCCGAAGTTCTGGTGCTCGAGCCGGTCGAGGCTGCGCGCGAGCATGGTTGCGCCGGCCACCAGCACGATGGAGAGCGCGGCCTGCGTCACCAGCAGCGCCTGACGGGTGAAGGAGGCACGATCTCCGACGCTGCGGCCCACGCCGCGCAACGCCTCCACGGGATCGGTGCGGGTGGCGAACCAGGCCGGCGCAGCGCCGAAGACGATGCCGGTGAGCAAGGACACCGCGAAGGCGAACGCGAGGACCATCGGGGATGGCAACGGGCTGATGGGCACGAATTGCGATCCGCTGAATGCGAGCGACAACAGCAGACGGCCCGCCAGCACGGCCACGAGGAGACCGGCTATGCCCCCGGCCATGGCCAACACAATCGCTTCGGCCAGGGCCTGGCCGACGATCTGCCTGCGGTTCGCACCCATAGCCAGCCTTACGGCGATCTGCCCGCGCCGGGCCACCGCACGAGCCAGCATCAGATTGGCCACGTTGGCGCAGGCGATCAGCAGCACCATGCCACAAACCGCCAGCAGAATCTGGAGGCTGCGGCTGTACCACTCCTTCATCTCCTCCACGCCCCCGCCGGCCGGAACTACGTTGATGATCTCTTTCGGAAGCTGCCGAATCACGTCCGGCATCCAGTTGGCGGGGTAGCCGGATTCGTGCAGGAGCCACTGACGCAGCACGCCAGTCAGACGGGGCGCCATGCCCGCCGTCGTAGCGCCCGGCCGCAGGCGACCAATTGCGCGCAGCCATGCACTGGAGGGCTGACGCAGCAGCGTGCCATCGCCGGCGATCATCGGCTCCTGTTGCAGGGGAACCCAGAGGTCCGGTGGATCGCCACGCAGCGTCTCTCCGAAGAAACCCGGCGGCGCGATGCCGATCACCGTGAAGGGATGTCCCTCCAGCACGAAGGTCGCGCCGACAATCGAAGGATCGGACGCGTACGTGGTCTGCCACGCCTGGTGGCTCATCACCGCGACGGGCGCCGCCGAAGGTTTGTCGTCTTCGCCGGAAAACAACCGTCCGCCCCAGGCCTTAACGCCGAGCGTGGAGAAGTAGTTGCCGGTGACATACTCGGAACGCAACGGCCGGGCCGGGGTAGGGCTGCCCTGCCGGCGCGCGCTGAATCGCCCGCCCCACGACTGGAAGGCGGCCATTTCCGTGAACTCCGGAGCGGCGGCCTTCAGGCGCTCGAAGAGCGGCCAGGAGAACATGCCCCAGCGCTCCTGCGGACCGCTCTGCACGCAACAGTCCGTGCCATCGCCAACGCGGAACAACAGCGCCGGATCGGCTACTGGCAGCGACCGCAGCATCACTGCGTGGATCATTGTGAAAATGGCCGTGGTTCCACCGATTCCCAAAGCCAGGGTGAGCGTGGCCGCCGCCGTGAACACAGGCGCCATGCGCAACTGCCGCAAGGAGTACCGCAGAGTTCCGAACATCCGTTGAGCCCCACACGTTATTACGAACGCGGGCGGCCGCGGTTTCCTGGAAAACACCGGGCGCGCAGACAATCGGCGACTTACCTCTTGACGAGGGGCTGGCGCCGCGGGCACCCGCCGTGCATGACGGGAACGCTTTAGTCTCGCGGCGGAATTAATTCGTTGAGCGGCGGACGGCCATGATCGTAATGTCGTCGGACTGCGGAGCTCCGGCGGTGAACGCCAGCACTTCAGAGTTCACGGTGCTGACAATCTCGCGGGTGGGCAGCGTCGCGGAAAGGCCCAGGACCTTCTCCAGACGCTCATTGGTGAAATCCTCGAGCTCGGAGTTGTTGGCTTCGGGCACGCCGTCGGTGTAAAGGAAGAGACTGTCCCCGGGAGCGAGTTGCAGGGAGGCAGACTCATAATTCTTCCACTGGAACATACCGAGCGGAGTACCGCCGGCCGATTCCAACGGCTCCACCGCACCTGCCGCGCCGATCCGGTACGGAGGATTGTGGCCGGCGCTCGAATACTGCAACTGACCGGTGCGGGTGTCCAGAATGCCGTAGAAACAAGTTGCGAACATCGACGAGGCGTTGTCGGCAACCAGCACGCGATTCACTTCCGCGAGGCACTCGCCCGGCCCCAGGCCTCGCAACGCGGTGGACCGGACATGGGTGTGGGTGACGGCCATATACAGCGCGGCTGGAGTCCCCTTTCCGGAAACATCGCCGATCACGATGCCGAGGTGATCGTCGTCAATGAGAAAGAAGTCGAAGAAGTCGCCGCCCACCGCGCGGGCGGACGTCATTTGCGCGTGGATGTCGAAGTCGGTGCGCGCCGGGAACGGAGGGAAAACGCGCGGCACGAGGGAATGCTGAATGGCGCGCGCCGTGTCGAGCTCGCGCTGGATCGCCGTCAACTGCTCGCGATACCGCGCGGCGTTCACCATTTCCGCGCACAGAGCTGCGTTTTCGATGGCGGCGGCGGTTTGCAGGGCGACGGTATTGAGCAGTTGCAGGTCGGCGGCCTTGTAGGGATCGCCGGTGTCGTTCGCCAGCACAATCATACCGACCGTCTGCTGTTTCGCCCGCATTGGGGCGAAGATGAGCGAACGCAGACTGGCGGCAGTTCCCGTGGCGCCTGCCGGGCTGCCGGCGCCGGCGAACATCTCCGCGACATTGACGATCTCCGGCACTCCACGCTCCAGAACGGAGACAGCATACGCGCTGGCCGGCTCCGGAAGCGCCTCGGCATCGCCGAAATCCGCCACGTAGCGCAACGGGGCGCCAGCGTTTTCCCGCACCAGTATCCCTCCGGAAGAGGCGGCAATCATCCGGCGAATCTGATCCAGCGCCGCCCGGCTGACGGCGGAGACATCCAGCAGGGCAGTCAACTCTTCCGAGAGGTGTTCGATCAGGTGAACTTCCCGGTAAAGGTGCAGCACCTCACCGGCGAGAGCGCGGCGCTCCGCCTCTTTGTCGGCCAGGTGAATGAGCATCGCAGCGATCGCTTCGGCGCCGGCGCGCGGCCCGCTCACAGTTCCCAGCACACTGTCGGCGTGGACTACTTCGATGCGCGTCGAGCCCGCGCTTGTCGTTCCCAACAGCACATTGCCGTCGGCATTCTCGATTGCGAACGGACCTTCGAGCGAGGCCAGCAATGCCGACAGGGGCGCAAGTGCGCCCGACTTCGCGCCGAGCAGCGTCCTGAGGGTGAGGCGGGCCATTCTTCGTTCAGAGTCCCAGCACCGAACGCGCCTTTTCCAGCAGGGCGTCCGGATCGAACGGCTTGGTCATGTAAAGGTCGGCTCCAACTTCCTGGCCGCGCTGCCGGTCGAACTCCTGTCCCTTGGCGGTGAGGAGGATGATGCAGGTGCGATTCAGCCCGTCATCCTGCTTGACCGCCTGGCAAACGTCGAAACCGTTCTTTTTCGGCATCATGACATCGAGCAGAACCAGTTCGGGCTTTTCACTGCGGATGGTCTCCAGCGCCTGTTCGCCGTCGCCGGCGGTCAGCAGTTCCACGCCCTCGTCCTCCAGCTCCTCCAGAGTCTGGTGGATCAGCATCCGCAGATGCGGCTCGTCGTCGACAATCAGGATCTTCATGGCTTATTTGTCGTAAATCAGAAACAGGACGTTCTCCAGACCTTTTTCGAACCGCAGCGAATGCACCGCTTCCTGCCGTCCGGAAAGCACCGAATTCAAAATGATGATGTCGGGCCGTGACGACACGGCGCGGTCCATTAACTCTCTGCCATCCGATTCGACTACCTGGTAGCCGCCCTCCTCCAGGACCTGAGTGAGCGTACGCACCGTGGATTCATCCTCGTCAACGATCATGACCTTTTTGTGGGACTTGCCCTGATCCAGCAGCTGGCCGACCTCGCGGAACAATGTTGAGGTGTCGATGGGCTTGGTGAGGTAACGGTCCACGCCGATCCGATAGCCGCGCTCCTTGTCCTCCACGATGGAGAGAATAATGATCGGAATGTCCATGGTAACCGGGTCGTTCTTGAGCACGGCCGCAACGTCGAAACCGTTCATCTCCGGCATCATGACGTCGAGAACCACCAGCCCCGGACGCTGCTCGCGGATTCGCTGCAGGGCCTCACGGCCGTCGGCGGCAAGACGCACGTGATAACCGGCTTCGAGGAATTCCTGCTGCAGCAGCGAACGAATATTGGGATCGTCGTCAACGATCAGGATGGACTTGCCCGCCGGCTGATGGCTGGCCACCCTCTCCCGCAGTTGGCGCACCAGGGATTCGAGCGTCATCGGCCGTTCCGGCAGACGCGTGGCTTCCCGCGCCGGGATGCTAAAGGCGAACGTGCTGCCGTGGCCGAGAGCGCTTTCCACCCAGATACGGCCGCCGTGGTGCTCCACAATCTCTTTACAGATAGGCAGTCCAAGACCGGTCCCGTGGGGCTTGTCGGTAAGGGTATCGCCCACCTGTTTGAACTTCTCGAAGACCTTCTGGTGATCGGAAGGTGCGATGCCAATTCCCGAATCGGTGACGCTGACGGTGATCTCGCCGCCGCGCGCGTTTGCCGCCACCGTCACGGCGCCCGCCGGCGTGAACTTAACGGCGTTCGAAATCAGGTTAATCACCACCTGAATCAGCCGGTCTCGATCACCGGTGATGACGGGCAGATCGAGCTCGACGTTTTGCACCAGTTGGATGGGCTTGCCTTCGAACAGCGATGACGTGGCCGTCACCGCGCGATCGATCAGCTCGGAGACGGCCAGCGTTTCCATGTTCCACGTGAATTTACCGGCCTCGATCTTGGCGAGGTCCAGAACATCGTCGATGAGTTTGGTCAGCCTCTCGCCCTCGCTGACTACGACCGTGAGGTTGTCGAGGACCTGCTGTTTGGCCTGGTCCACCTTGCGGTCGCCGCCCGGAATCAGCGGCAACAGGCGCTCTTCGAGCCGCCGCCGGATGATCTTCGCGAAGCCCAGGACCGACGTCAGAGGCGTGCGCAGTTCGTGGCTGACGGTGGAGAGGAAGGAACTCTTCGCTGCGTCGGCCTCTTCGGCGGCGGCGCGCGCCTGTCTGGTTTCTTCGAAAAGCCGCGCGTTGTGCATCGCCACTCCGACCGCTGAGGCGATGGTCGAAAGCAAGCGCTGGTCGGCCTCGTTGAACCGGTTTTCCTCGCTGGTGGTCTGGACGCTGATAACACCGATGATCTCGCCGCCCGCGGGGATGGGGACGCCGAGGTATGAGGCTGCCGGATTGCCGAGCCGTTTGACGCCCAGGCGAGACCGCTCCGACTCCATGTCGTGATTAATGAGGAGCGCCTGCCCGGTGCGGATAATCTGCGAGGTGAGACCCTGTCCGAAAGGGACCGGCGTGAGATCATCCCCGTGCACATACGGGAAATTCACCATCTTCGCACTGCTGTCCAGCAGGGCAACATAAGCCATCGGCGCGTGGAACAGGTCGCGTACCTGATCTCCAACGAGCTGAATGACGCTATTCATGTCGAGCTTGGCGGAAAGGGCATGAGTGATGCGGTTGATGGTGGCCAGCTCCGCGGCGCGTTCGCGCACTTCCATTTCGCGTTCGTTCACCAGCCGATAAGCTCCGGCATTGTCGAGCGCGATGGTGGTATAGGATGCCAGATTCTCGAGCAGACCGATGTGATGTTCGGTGTAGGCGTTCCTGCGGAAGCTCTGCACACTGATCACGCCGAGGACGCGGTCCTGTGCGACGAGCGGCAGGTAGATCATCGATGCCGGCGGCCTGGCGACGGTGCCGTCCTCCAAAGTCCAGCCGACATGCTTGTACTCTGCGATGTATTTCGAGTACTCGTTTTCAACGTCGTTCAGAAGCACCGGCTTGCGATGGTCGATGCACCAGACCGCGAACTGATTCTTGTCTTTGGTGTCGCGCGTATAGGGCGTGTAGCGCTTGCCGTTCTCGATGGCCAGCGTGTACTCAATCACGTGCTTGTCAGGCCGGTATAACCCCACGCCGAAGATGCCTGCGTCCAGCAACTGGTTGACACGCTCATACAGCTTGAAGAGGATCGTATCCAGATCGAGCGATGCGGTGATTTCGCGACCGATGTCGCTCAGCAGTTCGACCGTCTCATAGGCGTGTTGAATGCGGTCCTTCTGGGTGGCGATCTCCTGGGCCTGCTCACGGATCTCGCGCGTGCGTTCGGCAACGGTCTCTTCAAGCGCCTTTGCCTGCGCTTCCAGTGCCTCCCTCTGCCGTCTGGCCTTCTCACGTTCGTGCAGCACCAGACCGCGGCGGCCGCCGACGATGGCAAACAGCAACGCAAACCCGAACAGAGCATACGCGAGATTCGTGCGATACCACGGCGGAAGGACGGTGAAGGAATAATCACCCTCTTCGCTGGTGCGGCCGTCGAAACTTCGCGCCCGCACACGGAACTTGTAATCGCCCGGCCCCAGGCCGCTGTAGTTCGCCTCGTGCTGCTTGTCCCATTCGTTCCATTCCTTGTCCGCTCCCTCGAGGAAATACTGGTACAGCGTCTCGGACTCGTTGCCGAACACCGGGGCGCCGAACACAAAGCGCAGGGAATTGTGTTCGTAGGACACCTGCCCTGGAACCGCGCCGGCATCGCCACCGAACAGAATGTCTCCCGAGGACGGGCGAACACTCCGCACCAGAGCCGAAAACGGCAGCCGGGACTCGCCTTTGGCCTGGGCGCTGAACGCTACTACGCCTTCGTTCGCGGCAATGACGGTGCCACCGGCTTCGCCCTCCTGGAAGTTAGCCACACTGAATGTCGAGAGCTGGCGGATGGAGTTCTCGTCAAGTTGAAAGCCGCCATCGAGAGTTCGGTGGAAAACCCCAAGGCGCTCGATTCCGTTCGCGAAGGTCGTGGACCAGACGTCGCCGTTCGGATGCTGCCAAAGCAGGCTGGACGGACGTGCGTCGTCCACCTTGAGCCAGAAACGATCGTCGCGTACGAACCGGTGCGCAGCAGCGTCCCAGCGGTACATGCCAGGAGCGGTCTGGGGGACAGCAAAGAGCTGTCCGGCAACCAGACTCACGTTGAACGATCCGGGAGGCAACCCGTCCTTTTGCGTCAGGACTTCCATCTTCGATTTGCTGAGCCCCGACGACGGAGACTCAAAGCGGAGAACGGTTCCGGCATCCAGCGTCCCGGCCCACACCGTTCCGTCAGGATCTTCCATAATCGACTGGGTGCCATACGGCGCATTGGCCACGATCCCCTCGTCGATCCACTTTCCTCCCTGCCAGCGTATTGAGGAGACACTGCTGTTTCTGCCGATGTAGATGCGGTCCGGGAACTTGCGCGACTGATAGACGTCGTAAGCACTGTCGGTGGCGCCCAGGGCGGCTGGCAGCACCGGCAGCACCTGCTCGCCTTCGACACGCATAATGCCGCCGCCAGTGGCAGCGAGTAACTGGTCGTGACCGCCGGGAGAGGGATCGTGAAACACCATCAGCTTGAAGGCCTGGGTGACAGCCGATTTCAACGGCTTAACAACAACGGAACCGGTCCTCGGGTCTGCCACGAATTGGAACAGCGCGCCGCCACCGGTGGCCGCGCCGCCGTACATCGATCCTCCGAAAAACGCGATACTGGAGAACTCTCGCTGCGAGAAAATCGATATCGGCGAATTCAGTTCGACGCGCGCGATTCCGGGACCGAGCCCGAGCCACAGGGCGCCCTCGTCATCCTGGTAGGAGGTGTACACAGCCTCGGAGAGCAATCCGGAGTCGGGCGCTATGATCCGCCGCAGACTACCGTCGTGCTCCAGGATGACGGAGCCCCCTCGCAGAGTGTTCACGCAAATCCCACCGTCCGCAAGCAGGCTTGACGTGTAGATCTGATTCTCTTTCAGGTAGTCGTCAACGGCGGTGTGCAACGGAGAAACGGTCTGGCCGTCGTACAAATACACGCCTTCGGCGCGTGCGGAGATGAGAATCCGGTTGTTGTCCCAGGGATAGAGGAGGAGCTTGGTGGACTGGCTCAGCGCCGCGCCGCCGGGGGAGGGACGCAACTCATCGCCCACAATCTCCTCGATACCGATGCCGGTCTGGGCCGTGAAGATGTGCCCACGAACCTCCGAGAGCGCCTGAAAACGATTGGGGGACGTCCACACATGCATGTGGGCGCCGTCCCAGCGAAAAAGTTGTTCGAACGCGCGGAAATAGGTCGTGCCGCGGGTGTTCACAATTTGCCAGACGTCGCTGAACGTGCGCTGATCGGCCGGCACTTTTTCCAGAAGAGAGACATACTTCAGGGTGCCGCGGGCATCCGGCTCAAGGTACCCGAAGTCGCCGCGCAGCCCAACCCAGATCCGCCCGTCGCTATCGACCGTCAAACAACGGGTTACGTCTGAGGGAATCGCGATTCTGCGCCACACCGCGCCGTCGAACTGGTGGATGCTGACGCCGCCAGTGCCAACATAAAGAAGCCCGCGGTGGTCGCGCACCATACTCCAGCTCTGCAGATCGCCGCCATACTCTTTGGCCGGATAGTTGTGCACCAGCGGCATCCCCGCATAGCGGGGCTGGGAGCCGACTCCAGCGTGAAGCGCGATAGACGCGAGTGCGACCGCGACGGATCGGACGAGGGGCGGCATCATGACGCGAAATCTGTGTAGTGTAGCACGACGGCGCGGTTGTGGGAAGCGGCATATTACCGCCGCACCGTTGTCGAGGCCTGTTGGAACCGACATGGGGAGCCTGCTCTCAGACTCTGCGCGAGCGCACCACACCGGAATACCAGTGAGCCGAGTCCTTGGGGATACGGTGCGCGGGGTTGTCGAAATCGACGTACGCGAGACCGATGCGGTCCCTGAAGCCGTCCTGCCACTCCCAATCGTCGATCAGACTCCAGACGTGCGCGCTGCGCACGTCGGCGCCGTTCAGCATAGCCCTGCGTATGTCGGCAAATGTGGTTCGAAGCCAGGCGATGCGGGCGGGATCATGCACCTTTCCGTCAGGGGCGACTACGTCGGGCTCTTCAAAGCCGGTCTCAGTGATCACCACAGGCCTGCGATAGCGCGCCCACATCCACGTGCAGGCACGCTCCATCGCGCCGGCATATTCGGAATCCTGGCCGGATTCGCGGGCGTTCAGCCCCTTGAGGAGCGCCGGGCCGTCGCCTGCTGAAACGAGCGAACGCCCTCCATAGAAGTTCATGCCGGAGAAATCGAGAGGGGCGCGCAGGCGATCTTCGTCGCCCGATTTCCAGCCCATGGCCTCGAGAGGCGGCCCGCTCTCGAACGCAGCGGGATATTTGCCGGTTGCAGCCGGATCGAGGAACCACAGATTGCGAAAAGAGTGAAAACGGCTGCAGGCCCGCCGATCCGCGCCCGATGCGGTCGCCGGATCGAAAAGGATCATATCGTGAGCGATGCCCGCCTTCGCGCCAGGCCGCTCCGCCTTCAATGCTCGGCACCCGGCCCCCTGGGCCAGATTGGACGTGTGGATGGCACGCAGCATCAACCCTCGATCCTTGTAGCCGGGCGCGTGCACGCCCCACCCGTAGCCGGCCACCGTGAATGCCTGCGGTTCGTTGAGCAGGCACCACCAGTTCACGCGGTCGCCCAAATGGCGGGCGAGTATTCGGACATAATCTCCAAAGCGTTCCGCCGTTTCACGGTTGGGCCAGCCGCCCAGGTCCTCCAGCTTTTGTGGGAGGTCCCAGTGATACGCCGTCACCAGCGGCTGAATCTCCGCCTTCAGGAGCGTGTCGATCAGCCGGCTATAGTGTCCGACGCCTTTTTCGTTCGCGGGACCTTTGCCATCGGGCTGGATGCGGGGCCATGCGATCGAGAACCGGTATGATTGCAGACCGATCGATTTCAAAAGCGCGAGGTCCTGCTCCCAGCGATGATATGAGTCGCAGGCGGAAGCGGGAGTAGAGCCGTCTTTCACGGCGCCCGGCTTTGCGGAGAAACGATCCCAGATGGACTCGCCTTTGCCGTCCTCATGCGCCGCGCCCTCGATCTGCACACACGAAGTGGCCGCTCCAAAGCGGAAATCGGCGGGAAATGGCGGAAGCGGTTGGCTCGTTTCGGGGGAGTGAGCATTCGCCGATGCCAACGTCCCGCCAACCAGCGCGGATGCGCCCGCGCCGAGGAATTGCCTGCGGTTCATTAATCGAGTTTTCCTCTGTTCAGATCATGGCGCAACGGGGAGGATCGGCTGGGCGGCGTTATCCGAGGCTACCGGCGAATCGATGCCGCGCGCCAGTCGATCGCAACATGCTCATTCCAGAACCCGTAGCGAAAATCCACAGACAAACGAAGCCGATTCCCGCTGGTATTGGGAAGGGAACAATGAAGGGTGTGGGGCCGGAACAACACGACGTCACCACATCGAAAATCCGTCGTGCTCCAGACCGAATCGTCCGGCACCTTCACGCCTCCATCAACTATGCCCTGCCCTGCGTGCTCTAGCAGACCGCCAAGATGCGAGCCAGCGAGAAGCGCCAGCGGCCCCAGTTCGCGCGGGCAATCGCCAAGAGGGATCCAGGCGGTCCAGAAGTCCTCGATCGTCCGCAGGTAGTTCCCGTCCTGGTGAGGCTGGGTGGCCATGTCGGGATGCGGCGAAAAAACGCGGCAGGTGTTCGCGGTGCTCAGGCAGAGATAACTGGAACGGCTTTCGACCGCGTTGAGAACGGCGTGGATGGCAACTGCTTCTCCCAACGCCCACATCTCGGGGCGATTCTGGACATGCGCCTGCAGGTTCACCCAATCCGGGTCCTGATAGTAACCGACGCGTTTGCCCCGCGCGGCGCGCCCTTCGCTCACAGATGCGCCGGGATCCAGCCAACCCGCGGCATTCGCGTAATCGAGGACGACCTCCCGCAGCGCCAGAACGGCATCGCCCGGCACCAGGCCGCGGACGAAAAGAAAGCCGTCCCCATCGGCTCTTTCGCGGAGCTGCCGTGCATCGCCGACAAACGGCGCCGAGTCTTCCAGCGGACGAATCTTCCTTCCTGTCAGCCCTTCCATGCCGTCCAACCCTTCCATCGCTCCCACTTCCAGGACGAACGATCCGCCGCTTCCAGCGCCGCGTCGATTCGCCGCGCTCTTTCCCGCGGCGTCAGCCCAGCCAGCATTCGATCCGTCAGGACCGGGATCTTCAGCCAGTCTGCGTACGCTTTCTGCGTCAGGCGCACGCGGAATGACCACGATTCGCCGCGCAGCCCCGCGGCGTCGAGCCATTCCTCGATACATCGGCGACTCAGCGCGGCTGCGGTGGGAGGCTCCATGGGCTGACAGGCAAACGCCCGGTCCGAACCGGCGAACAGACGTTCCGGCAGCGTCAGAAGCAACGGATCGCTCCCGCCGCCCGGCTCGTCGGGCTCGAGCAGATAGAGGGCGGGGATATTGAAGCAGAGCGTTCCGCCGGGTTTGAGCAACCCGGCGAGCACCGGGAACGTTGGCGCGAGTGGTTCCATTTGCCAGATGGACGCGCCACAGAGGATCACGTCAAAGGTCCCCGCGGCATTCGGAACTGCCGCGCTCCACGCAACCCGGCTGTCAGCGAGTCGTCGCATCCCCGCCTCGCGCATCGCCGCGGAAGGCTCGACGCACACGATGCGTCCGTCACTTCCCAAACACCGCAGCGCGTGTTCAGCCGTTCGGCCAGTGCCGGCTCCGAGATCAAGGACGCGCATTCCCAACGCAATCCGCGCGTGCCTGATCAGTTCGCGATTGGCGCGGTTGTAGCGGGAATGACGCCGGCAAAATGCCTCGTAATAGGCAGCGGTTTCCGGATCGTCCCAGCCGCTCATCGCACACCCAGCGCCGGCAGCAGTCCCATTCGCGCAAGGTTGTGTTCAGCCTTGAAGCGCAGGCATTCGCGAATGCAGGTCCTCGTCTCCGCCGAGTAGCCGAAGAAATCGAGTTCGAGGTTGGCGTCATCGATGTAGTAGCGGTAATAGCGTTCGATGTCCTCCAGGGGCGGAGGCGGCGTGTAGCGGCTATAGTCGGCGCGGAGCCACCAGTTCGTGAAACCGTGCAGAAGGTGATACTCGTCGTAGATTGGTGTGCCCGGAAAAGGCACCACGACTCCCATGGTGCTGAACGAGTCCACCATGGGCGCGATGCGCTCCATGAAGCGCAGGGTCCGCTCCAGTTCCACGGGCGTTTCCTGCGGAAACCCGAGCATAAAGTTGCACGCCGTGATCAGGCTCTCTTCCTTCGCCCATTCCAGCGCTCTCACGACATGATCTGTGCGAATGCCTTTTTTGATTGCGCGCAGAATTCCGTCATCGCCGCTTTCAACGCCGAAATTGACGTGGACCAGGCCGGTGCGCCGCATCGTGCGAAGCAGGTGGGGCGTCACCATGTTCGCTCGCGTGATTGCGCCGAAGGAGAACGGGAACCGGACGTCCCGTTGGATGGCGGTACAGAGCTCCAGCAGGCGCGAGGCATTCGCCGTAAAGGCGTCATCCCAGACCGGGAAATAACTCATGCTGCATCGTTCGTGCCAGGCATTGATTTCGGCCGTGACGTCCGCCGCGGACCGGTATCGGAATGACCGTCCGGTTACATGGTTCGCGCAGAAGGTGCAACGCGCCGGACAGCCGCGGCTGGTGAGGATGCCTCCGGGCGCCGTGTCCCGTCCGCCCGGATCGTACCAGCGTGAATCGAACAGAGACTGTGCAAGGTATGGAGGGGGAAGCTCGTCGAGGTTCTCCAGACTTCGCGAAGGAGGCCCGTAGCCAGTCATTCCATCGGTCCGCCGGAACACTGAGCCGGGGATCTGGCCGATGTCATCTCTGCCTTCCACCCATTCCACGACGCGGGTCAGACTGTATTCGGCTTCGCCGGTGAGCGCCACGTCGAAACCGTGCTGGAGAGTCTCTTCCGGGCGAACCGTGGTATGAGCTCCGCCGGCGACCAGGAGCCACGGACCCCGCTTCAGGCGTTCCACCAGCGCGTAGGCGTGCCAGACCCAGCGCGTAAAGAGGCTCACGCCGACGATCTGCGGGGCAAATGCCTCGGCTTCTCCGGCGATCCACTCGGCGTCGTTGGGGAAGTGGCGCGCGGCAGCATCGATCACGCGGACCTCGCAACCGTGAGCGAGCAGAGACGCCGCCACGTACTGCAATCCCAGCAGCGGCGAGCCAAGTTGCTCGGGTGAAGGCGGATTAATCAGCAGAACCCTCATGGCGCGGTCCGCTACGGAACGATTTTTCCAAATCGCGGGCCAGCGAAAAGCGGCCCTGTGCTCATGTTGTCTCCGGCAAGAACCGGCCCCACTGGCACGTACGGCGGCGCGAATGTGGGAACCGGCCCTTTTCCGATCAGACCGGTCAGCCGCACCGTGCTCTTCCACTCGCTGAAGCTGCCATCGACCCAGTGCGCCAGAGTCTTCAGGGCGTTATCGGGACTTCCTCCAGCAGCCTTCAGATGCGGCCGGAGCGCCGAAGTCAGTCTGTTCAGGAGGACCTGCGCCTTCAGCGAGGATTCGCCCGGCGAGCTCCCCTGGGACAACGATGGCGCTCCCGCCGCCGGCGTGGGCGGAGCAAAGGGTCCCGGGACAGCGACAAAGGTGGGATAGGCCATGGGTAGTTGGATCTGGAACCCCACTGCCCACTCGTGCCATGCGCCGCCCAACACCTTCGCGAGAGCCCCCGCAATGCCATTCGGCACCTTTGACGCCACAAGGGCCTGGTTCATTCTCAACTCCACATTCGTTTCACTGACCAGGGAGCCGGGCGTGAGCACAGCGGAAGCTCCCTGCACCCTGCCGCCCTGAATCCGCGCCTTGCCGATCCACTCGTTGACTGCGGTGCGGAAGGCTTCCTGCACAGCTCTGGCGATGGAATTCCAATCCACGTGCGTCCTCCAGAGATACGCTAGCAGAATACGGAGGACTGTCGCGGGGCCGGGGGACACCGCCGGTACTTTTGCAGCGGGCAGGATTCGGACGCGAGACGCCCAATGCTATCGGCTACGCGCTTCCACCCTGCGCCGACCGTTGTGTCTGAGCCCACGAAGCCGCATACGCCAGGTTCAGGGGCAGCGTCCACCATATTTGAACCGGAGATCTCCACAACCTCCGGGCCACGCTCGACAGGGAGTAGAACCTTCGGTTGGCATACCGGAACCCGGCCAGTAGTTCGTCCACGCTCATTCGATTCGGCCGAAACACCACATCCGTGCGCGCGTTGTATTTGCGCCAGTCGCGCGTCAGAATGCGCCCCTGGGCTTCCAGCCGCTGGAACAACGGGGTGCCGGGGTAAGGCGTCAGGATATTGAATGTCGCATTCTGCACGCCGGCGTCTTCCAGAAAATCGAGCGTCTCCTTGAATATCGCCGGTGTGTCGTGGTCAAAGCCAAAGACAATCCCGGCCTGGACGGCGATCCCGTGCTTGTGGACGCGGCCGACGACGCGCGCATAATCTTCCACGCGGTTAAAGGCTTTACCCACCTCCTTCATGCTCGACTGCGAGATCGACTCGAGGCCCAGGAAGAGCTGTTTGCAGCCGCTCCTGGCTGCCGTATCGAGAAGTTCTTCGTCCTGAGCCGCCTGGACGGTGGCCTGACTGCTCCACCATTTCCGGTAAGGCGCGATCGCGCGAAACAACTGCTTCGCATACTCCTTGTCGGCTGTAATGTTGTCGTCCCAGAAGATGATTCTCCTGCCTCGGAAGGAAGCGTACTCCGCCGCAACTTCAGCAACGGGCCGCTTCCGCAGCCCTCGCGGGTACATCACGCGGATCGAGCAGAAATCGCACCGGTTTGGGCACCCCCGCGTGGCAAACAGGACACCGTTCGTGAAGTCGCTTCGGTGAAAAAGCGATTTCCGCGCCATCGGAGTACATTCGAGAGATGCCGGACCGGTCTGCTGGTAAACGCGGCGCCGCGCGCCTGCTGCAAAGCCGTTCAGAAACTCCTCCCACAGGCCTTCGGCTTCTCCCACGAAGATCGCGTCGGCGTGTTGGGCGGCCTCCTCCGGCAGCAGAGTCACGTGCGGCCCGCCCAAAACGACGCAGGCTCCCCGCCTTCGAAACCGCGCCGCCAGATGGTAAGCGTGATAAGCGCTCGGTGTGTGAAATGTAATGCCAACCACGTCGGGTGTAGTGGTCCAATCGACGCTTTCGGCCTCTTCATCGACGTGAGTCACGTGCCAGCCGGCGGGAACCCTGGCGCCGAGGTACGGCATGGTGATCTGCTGGAAGTTCAGGAACCGCGACCTTCGGGCCCTCCGGATGTCATCCGACGAAGCGGTAATCAGCAGGAGCCTGGGCATTGAGTCTGTACCGGCTTCTGGGACGGTCTGTTGGCGACGCCGGCAGGCGACACCGACGAGCCCGGCTGCCTGTGTCATCCCTCATCACTGACACCCATACCACAATTATCGATTTAGGGACATTGCGAGGCGCCGTGCGCTGTAGCGCCGCGATCGGGAGCTTTGCCCGCGATCACAAAAGTTGCTAGCCTTTCTCAGTGAGTCACCAGGGCACTTCGGCGGCTGGAGAAGCTTCGCGCCGAGTTGTGTGCCGTATCGAACTGTTCGGGAAATTCCGCATCAGGCGCGGCGACGAGATTGTCGCCACCGTCAATACGAATCGCCTCAAGTCGCTCCTCAGCTATCTGATTCTGCACGGCGATTCGCCGCAGCCCCGCGAACATCTGGCCTTTCTTCTATGGCCCGATTCTGACGAGGCGCAGGCTCGCACAAATCTCCGCCAGCTTCTGCATCATCTGCGCCGCGCACTTCCGGACGAATGCGGCTTCCTCGAAGCAGACCATCAATCCGTGTTCTTCCGGCGGGACGCGTCCTGCCTTCTCGATGTCTCCGGATTCGATGCTGCGCTCGCTGCCGCTGAAGCTGCGTCCCGGTCCGCTGACGCCGCGTCGGAGATCCGCTCGCTCGAAACGGCGGCTGATCTGTATCAGGATGATCTGTTGCCTGGTCTGTACGACGATTGGCTTCAGAGCAAGCGGGACCAGTACCGTCAAATGGCGGCCAGTGTTTTCGGCCGTCTAGCCGCGTTGCTCGAGCAGAATCGCGACTTGCCATCGGCGATTCGATATGCCGAACGTCTCGTAGCCCTCGATTCGCTGCGGGAGGCGCACCATCAACTCCTGATCCGGCTTCACGCGGCCAATCACGACCGCGCCAGCGCGCTCCGCGCGTATCACCAGTGCATGCGAATCCTCCGCCGCGAACTGGGCGTGGAGCCTTCCGAGCCGACTCGCGGCCTGTTCGAAGCGGTGCTGAAGGCCGATCTCGCAACCAACGCTCCTGTAGAGGCCCCGTCTGCTCTCTCGGATGCGCCGTCGCCAATGATCGGCAGGAAGAAAGAATGGCTGCGTCTGGTCGAGTATTGGCACATGGCCGCCGCGGGCGATATACATCTCGCCGTGATCCCCGGCGAACCGGGCATCGGAAAATCCCGCCTTGCCGAAGAGCTGTATACGTGGTGCGTGCAACATCAGATCCCCGCGGCGCGGGCGCGATGTTATGCCGCACAGGGCCGCCTCGCCTACGGACCCGTCGCCGAGTGGCTGCGCTCCGAGCCTTTGCGCGCCGCGCGTGCTCAACTCCCGCATTCCCAGATGGCCGAACTTGCGCGCGTTCTGCCGGAAATCCTCGCCAGGGATCCCGCCCTCCCGCGTCCCGAGCCGTTGATCGAGGGCTGGGAACGGCATCATTTCTACGACGCTCTCAACGCCGCCTTCCTGAAGGCTCGAAAGCCCCTGCTGCTGGTCATCGACGATTTGCAGTGGTGCGACCAGGATTCGTTCGAGTGGCTGCACTCACTGTTCCGCATCGGGCGGCAGGAGGGCGGAATGATGGTCCTCGGCACTGTGCGCACCGAAGAGACCGGACGCGATCATGGGTTCACCAGGCTGTGGAGCGAACTGCGCCGGTCCGGTCAGGCTGAGGAAATCGTTCTGATGCCCCTGGACGCCGAGGAAACCGCTACGCTCGGGTGCCGGATCGCCAACCGCCAGTTGAACGACGCGGAGCTGGCCCATCTTTATCGCTCCACCCAGGGGAACCCGCTCTTCGTGGTGGAGAGCATTCGGGCGGGTCTGTCGGAAACTCCGGCCGGGGTCGCGCCGCGAGTGCATGCGGTGATTGTGGCGCGCCTTGCTCAATTGACGCCGTCCGCCTATGAGCTCGCGGGATTTGCCAGTGCGGTCGGCCGGGCGTTTTCCTTCGGCCTGCTGGCGAGGGCGACCGATTGGGACGAAGACGGCCTCTCGCGGGCTCTGGATGAACTGTGGCAGCGCCGCATCATCGAAGCCAAAGGCGCGGGTGAGTACGACTTTACGCACGACCGGCTTCGCGAGGTCGCGTACGCAGAGGTGAGTCCGGTGCGCCAGCGTTTTCTGCACCGGCGCGTGGCCCGCGCCATCGAGGAGCTTCACGCCGGACAACTGGAGGACGTGCACAGTCAGCTTGCCGCGCATTATGCCGACGCGGACATGGCCGAGGAAGCGATCCGTCATTACCAGGAAGCCGCCCTGGTCGCTCGTCTGCGCTATGCCGACCGGGAGGCCGCCGCCGACCTTCGTCGCGCCATCGCGCTCTGCGAGGACCTGCCGGCCACCGCCCGCCGCAAGGAACAGGAACTCGATCTTCTGGTAGCGCTGGAGCGCACACTTCTCACCACCGCCGGTTACCCGGCGCCGGAGGTCGGCGAGATCTCGGGGCGCGCTCTTACGTTATTCCGAGAGCTGAAGGCAAACCACTACGGCGTGCCCGTATTGACTTCCGCGTGCGTCTATCACCTGGTCCGCGCGGATTTCGAAAATGGCGCACAGCTGGGGGAAGCACTGCTCCGGCTCTCCACGGGTGACCGACGCGCCATCGCGGCCCTGGGCGGCCATTTCAATCTCGCCGCAGTGTGTTTTCACACCGGGCGGTTTCCGGAGTCACAGAGCCATATCCAGACCGCGCTCATTGAACGCACCAGATGTACGCCGACCGATCTCGCCCTGTTGGCCATTCCTGAGACCGCGGTGTTGTGCCGGGTCTATGCGGCTCATATTCTCTGGCATCTCGGATATCCGGACCGGGCGCTTACCACCGGCACGGAACCGATCGATGGCGGAGGCGACGCACATCCGTTCGGTCTGGCCATCGCCCTGAGCTACGCAGCCATGATGTATGTATTCCGGAACGAGAGCCGAGAAGCGCTGTCGCTGGCGCAAAAGGCCATCGAGCTGTGTGCGCATTACGACTTCGCCTATTACCTCTCGATGGCCGAAATCGTTGCAGGCTGGGCTCTCACGCTGCGCGGTGAGACGGAACCCGGATTGTTGCAACTGCGAAAGGGCATAACTGCCCTCAAAGCAACCGGCGGAGAACTTCGTCTGCCTTTTTACCATGCGCTCCTCGCCGAAGCCTGTGCCAAAGCAGGCCGGCTCGAAGAGGCGATGGCGAATATCTCGAACGGGCTCGCGTTTCAGAACAAGAACTCGGAGGTGTGGGCCGCGCCGTATTTGCACCTGGTCCACGGCGACCTGCATCTTCTCGACGGCAGACGCGATCTGTCGCGTTCGAGTTATCTTCAGGCGCTCGACTCCGCGCGGCATGTCGGGGCCCGCCTGCTGGCGCTGCGCGCCGCCGTCCGCATGTGTAATCTGGAATACGAAACATCAGCGCGGCAGACTCTTCAGAGTCTGTACGGCGAGTTCACCGAGGGCTTCGACACCACGGACCTGCAGGAGGCGCGTCGCCTGCTCGACCGCTCTCCCCACGCCTCCAAAACGCAGGCAACCAGTTGATACGGAACATCTTCGCCGCGCGGTAAACGGCTTTCTCACCACTGCAGCCCCGCGGAACGCCAGTTTCGGCTCCCTCAGAACGCTCCAGGAACGCCCGGAATGAGAACCTGAACGTGCTTCCCGGCAAACGGAGCCGGGGCCAGAGAGGATGAAGATGCTCCAACAAGAGAATATCGCTCAGTTCCGCGCCCAGTTGCGAGGAGAGTTGATCGCGCCGGCCGATCCCGCTTACGCGAGCGCCAGAAAGGTCTACAATGCCATGATCGACCGGAAGCCCGCCCTGATCGCCAGGTGCGCGGACGAGGCCGATGTGATCGCGGCGCTCCGCTTCGGACAGGAAAACGGCCTGCGCGTATCGGTTCGCGGCGGCGGCCACAACGCCGCCGGACTGGGCGTCTGCGACGACGGTCTGGTGATCGATCTTTCCCTCATTCACTATGTGCACGTAGACCCCGTCGCGCGAACGGTGCGTGTCGGCGGAGGCACAACCTGGGGAGACGTTGATCATGCAACGCACGCTTACGGGCTGGCAGTCCCATCCGGCGTCATCTCGACCACCGGAGTTGGCGGACTGACCCTCGGCGGAGGCATCGGTCATCTCACAAGAAAGTACGGCCTGACCATCGACAACCTCCTGTCTGCCGACGTGGTGCTCGCCGATGGCCGTGTCGTGGCCGCGAGCTCTGAGGAAAACAGCGATCTCTTCTGGGCCCTCCGCGGCGGCGGCGGCAACTTCGGTGTCGTCACGTCATTCCTGTTCCGGGCCCATCCTGTTCATACCGTCTGCGCCGGGCCCATGTTGTGGGAGATCGATCAGGCCGCCGACATCATGAAGTGGTACCGCGAATTCATCGTGTCGGCTCCGGAAGACATCAGCGGTTTCTTTGCATTTCTGACAGTACCGCCCGGGCCGCCGTTCCCAGAACCTCTTCACATGAAGACGATGTGCGGAATCGTCTGGTGCTGCACCGGTTCACCGCAACAGGCAAACCAGATCCTTGACCCGATTCGCGCCCATCGCCAGCCGGCGTTCGAGTTCTTCGCCCCCATGCCCTTCCCGATGCTGCAGGGCATGTTCGACGGTTTGTACACGCCGGGGTTGCAGTGGTATTGGAAAGCTGACTTTGTCAGGGAACTAAGCGACCGGGCCATCGACCTTCACGTGGAACATGGCCGGCGTTTGCCTACGTTGCATTCGACCATGCACCTTTATCCGGTGAATGGTGCGGCTCACCGGCCCGGGCGCAACGAAACGCCATGGATACACCGCGACGCCACCTGGAGTTCGGTCATCGTGGGCGTCGATCCGGACCCGGCGAATCGCGACCGAATCACCGCCTGGGCCCGCGATTACTGGGAGGCGCTGCATTCGTTCAGCGCCGGCAGTGCTTACGTCAACTTCATGATGGAAGAAGGCAACGACCGCATCCGCGCTACCTATGGCGAAAACTACCGCCGTCTGGCCGCGATCAAAGCGAAATACGATCCGGCCAACTTTTTCAATGTGAACCAGAATATTCAGCCCGCTGGGGGGGAAGCCTCATGACCTCCCGGCAAAGTGAGATCCGCCGCGTTGTTCCGCATCCGCCGTTGTGTTTTGTCGCCCCCCCCGATGAGACCACCGCATGGCTGGCGGTCCCTGAGGATGGGCTATGCGCGGTTTGATGCTTTTCGTGACGATGGTTGCCTGTTCCGGCCTCGCCTGGGCCGCGCCCGCGCGGGTTGATGTGCACGTATGCCAACAGGCTGAGGTTCCCGCCGCCGAACTCGCCGGCGCTGAAAAAGAGGCGGCTTACCTGCTGGGCGAGGCAGGCGTCAGCGTCAACTGGCTCGGTTGCACGTGGGCGGAAGGAGACCATCCTGCCGCGCCCGTGGCGGAAGTCGTGTTGCTCATTCGCGAACGCTCACCCTGGCAGGTTCCGGACGGGCGGCAGGTCTGTGGCGCCGCGCTGATCGATCATGATCGCACCGGAACCTATGGGCTGGCGTTTTACGATGAAACCCGGCGGCTCGCCCTGAAAGGGACGATTGACACCGACATTGTTCTCGCTTACGTGATCGCCCACGAGATCGGGCACCTGGCGGGTCTCCGCCACGGGCCCACGGGGATCATGCGCCCCCAGTGGGGCGAGCACGAAATGGAACTCATGAAGAAACACTGGCTGGGTTTTACCGTACAGGAACGCAGTGTTTTGACTGCCGCGCTCGCGTCTCGTGTCGAGGCGCAGACATCCGCGGGTCCCGCCGCTATGACGGGGGAACCGCCATCGGGCGGGCTTCCTCAAAAGGAAGCAGAGAATCCGGCTCGCTGAGGTGAGTCGCATCGCCCCGGAGAACAGAGAGGAGAACAGATATGGAGTTAGCTGACGAGAGATTGATTGACGTCGTTCTGGGGAATGGGCACATGGGAAGTTACTGCCACTGGCCGCGCCGGACGCGCACCGAGGCGCCGGGTCTGGCCGGCCTGAAGTCGCGGCTCAAAAGAATCTGGATGGCGGGCGACCACGACCGGCTGTCCCGTTACCTGGAGCCCGCCGCGGCGGATTTCTTCAAGCGTTTGTCCGTGCCGCGAGGCTCCCGGCTCCTCGATGTCGGGTGCGGCTCAGGCCAGTTTGCTTTGATCGCGTCCCGCAATGGCATAGCCGCCACGGGCATCGATATCGCCGAGAACCTGGTCGAACGAGCGAGGGAGCGCGCCAGAATCGAGCAACTGGACGCGCAATTCCGGGTGGCCGACGCCGAGGCGCTCCCATTCGCCGACTCGAGCTTCGATTTCGTGACCAGTCTCACCGGCGCGATGTTCGCTCCGCGCCCCGACGTTGTTGCCGGCGAACTTCTGCGCGTCTGCCGCCCCGGCGGCACCATCGCCATGACGAACTGGACTGCGCAGGGCTTCATTGGAAAGCTGATGCATCAGATTTCCGGTTTCATTGCGCCTCCCGGAATGCCGGACCCGGCCCTGTGGGGAGACGAAAGCATGGTTCGGGAACGTCTCGGCCCCGGCACTCGCGGCGTGCGGATCGCGCGCGGGAGGGTTGAATTCAGCTTTCCGTTTCCGCCGGCTGAAGTCGTGCGCTTCTTCCGCGAGTACCACGGGCCCGCCAACCGGGCTTTCGCTTCGCTCAATCGGGCCGGCAGGAAGGTTCTTCAGGCCAACCTGGAGGCATTGTGGTCGGAATACAACGTTGCGCGTGACGGCCTCACCAGGGTCGACGCCGAATGGCTGGAGGTTATCGCAGTCCGGGCGTGATTGCGGCGGCCAGGGGAGATGTGTGCGCCATCCGGTGCATGGTTTCTCAATGTTGCCGGCCGCTGTCTGGAGCGAACGGCGGAAATCGCAATTGCACGTTTACTGCCTCCTCGCTGGTAAGTCGCCGGCGGGGAGACAGGCCGTGAGTCAGTGAAACTCCTGATTGATGTTCAGGCAGGGGTGCCCGATGATGGGAGGGTTCGCTGGGGGCTGACGGTGGGAAGAATATCGCTCGCATTTGTGTGGGTTCTAAGTGTCTGGGGTCAGCCGGCGGTGCTGACGTGGCATAACGATAACGCGCGAAGTGGCCAGATTATCAACGAAACGCTTCTCCAGCCGGCCAACGTGAATTCTTCAACGTTCGGGAAGCTTTTTACAATTCCCGTCGACGGACATGTCGATGCTCAGCCACTCTATGTCCCCGCGGTCAACATCGGCGGAGCTCTGCACAATGTACTGGTCGTTGCTACCGAAAGCGACTCGGTATACGCGTTCGACGCTGATACCGGCGCCGTCCTCTGGCATGCGTCGCTTCTGCTGCCCGGCGAGACAACCTCTGAACCTGTCTATGGTTGTGGCCAGGTTTCTCCACAAATCGGTGTGACGTCCACGCCGGTCATCGATCCTGGAGCGGGACCGAATGGCGCGGTGTACGTGGTAGCCATGTCGAAGGACTCGAACGGCAACTACTTTCAGCGCCTTCACGCTCTTGATCTGGTGACCAAAGCGGAGTTGTTCGGCGGCCCGGTAGCGATTCAGGCCACTTATCCGGGCAGCGGCGACAACAGCAGCGGTGGAAAAGTGGTTTTTGAACCCAAAGCTTACAAGGACCGCGCCGGGTTGCTCCTGCTCAATGGAATCGTCTACACATCGTGGGCTTCCCATTGCGATATCCGGCCCTACACTGCGTGGGTAATCGGCTATGACCGGCTGACTCTCCAGCAGGTCAATGTGATCGATCTGACGCCCAACGGATCCGAGGGATCCATCTGGGGCAGTGGGGCCGGCCCTGCGGCCGATGCCGGCGGGAATGTCTACCTGCTCATGGCGAACGGAGCGTTCGATACTACCCTGAACGCGAGTGGGTTTCCTAATCAGGGGAATTACGGCAACGCCTTCGTGAAGCTGTCATCCGCCGGCCGGACGCTTACGGTAGCTGACTACTTCGCCATGGACAACGACATCAGCGAAGACGACGGAGACGTCGATCTCGGCTCCGGTGGCGCGATGCTGTTACCGCCTCTCACGGATAGTCAGAAGCGCTCACGCAATCTGGCGGTTGGGGCGGGCAAGGACGGAAATCTCTATGTGGTCGACACCGGCAATATGGGCAAGTTCAGCCCGTCGTCTAACCAGGTCTATCAGGAACTGACGGGAGCGCTCCCGGGTGGCATATGGTCAGCGCCGGCCTGGTTCAATGGGAGCGTCTACTATGGCTCGGTGGGCAGTCATATACAGGCATTTCCCTTCGCAAATGGGTTGTTCACCGCGAATCCCGCAACCACCGGTACTTCATTCGGATATCCTGGAGCGACCCCGAGCGTTTCGGCAAATGGATCGAACTACGGAATCGTATGGGCGTCGGAGAACACGAATCCAGCGGCTCTGCATGCTTATCGGGCCGACGACCTCAGCACCGAGCTCTACAACAGCAATCAGGCAACAGGCAGCCGCGATCACTTCGGTGCGGGGAACAAATTCATAACTCCCACCGTCGCGAACGGCAAGGTGTACGTCGGCACGACCAATGGCGTGGGGGTTTTCGGCCTTTTGCGCTGCAGCTATTCGATAGACCAGCACGCATTGTCGTTTCTGCAGGCGGGCGGAACCGCATCTGTCAACGTGACAACTTCTTCCGCGTGTGTATGGAGCGTCAGCACCGACGCGTCTTTTGTCACCATCAATGGCAGCATCGGAGCCACCGGGAGTGCTTCGGTCTCTTTCAATGTGGGGGCCAATGGCACCGGTTCCACTCGCATCGCTCACCTGACCATTGCGGGGCAGACCCTGACCGTTAGCCAGGGCACTGCAGGAGTGTCATATACCCTGACAACGGCCGTTGTTCCGGCTGGGTCGGGGATGGTAACTGCATCGCCGGGCGCGTCCGGGTTGACTTATCCCTCTGGAACCCGGGTGTGTTTGACCGCGACACCGGCCTCGGACTGGATGTTCACTTCATGGAGCGGGGCCACGCTGGATACT
>Ga0335084_10001099_pt1 | contig 24744 bp, 19 predicted proteins | sample Lox_Sample_44_FD_206721 | JGI IMG/M metagenome (GOLD analysis project Ga0335084, IMG submission 206721) | Soil microbial communities from Loxahatchee National Wildlife Refuge, Florida, United States - Lox_Sample_4.4 | ecosystem: Environmental > Terrestrial > Soil > Wetlands | place: USA... | reverse complement strand
TCTCCACCGGTGCCGTTCGCGCACTCCCAAAATCTCGCTAGCTACTGATGGATGCGTGCCGCCCAGCCTCCACCGCCTGCGAGCGCGAGTTTTACTTTCGTGTTCTTGTTCACCTGCATGGTCGTCTTTTTGTAGTCGCTCGCGTTGCGATCGGCGTTGACTCCATCCTGATACGCATCCATCGTGAAGTTTCCATCCGGCAGGAAAGAAAGATCGATATCCAAACTGCGCGGTGTCCAGTCGCTCATGGCTCCTACGTACCAATCCTTGCCATTTCGTCTAGCGACCACAACGTACTCTGCGATGCGTGCATCCAGCACTCTCGTCTCATCCCACTCGGTCGGAACGGCGGCCAGAAACTCCATTGCTTCGGGCTCACGTAAGTAGTTTGAAGGGCTATCCGACAACATCTGGAGCGGGCTTTCAAACACCACATACATCGCGAGCTGATGGCAGCGGGTTCCTAATGCCATTGGCTGTCCGAAGATCGGAGCAAACGTTAGCTTGGTGGCATTCCGCATCGCGCCCGGAGTGTAGTCCATCGGACCAAGGAACATTCGCGTGAACGGCAGCGTCACGTTGTGCTTAGGCTCGGAATCAGCGCTCCACTTGCTCCACTCCATTCCGCGGACTCCCTCGGTGCTGATGAGATTGGGCCAGGTGCGAGTCATGGATGCGGGCTTTTGATCTCCATGAAAATCGACAAGCATCTTGCGCTTGGCGCACTCGCGGCTGACTTTGGCGTAGTAATCCATCAGAATCTGATCGCTACGCTGCATGAAATCGACTTTGATTCCCTTGACGCCCCATTTCTCAAACTGATCGAGTGCAGGAATAAGCTGATCGTCCAGCGTTTTCCAGACGACCCACAGTATGACGCCGACATTCTTCTGTTTACCGTATGCGACTAGTTCTTCAACATTAACCTCGGGAACAACATCCAACACATTTCCGAGTTTGTACCAGCCCTCATCGAGGATGATGTAAGGAATACCGTATTTCGCGGCAAAATCGATGAAGTACTTATATGTTGCCGTGTTCACCCCAGCTTTGAAATCCACTCCGTAAACATTGTTCGCATTCCACCAGTCCCATGCGACCTTGCCTGGCTTGATCCACGAAGTGTCTTGCACCTGCGAAGGCTTCTGCAAGAGGTACACAATCTGATTAGTGATCAGGTCGCCGTCATTCTCCGCAACGGCAATGACGCGCCAGGGGAACGTACGCGTACCCGCAGTTGTAGCGATGTATTCGGCGCTTTCGACGACTTGGTAGTCGCGATCTCGCGTCAGCTTTTCTTTCAGCGGATACGGAGGAAACGTGGCCGCGAGTCCGTTTCCTCCCGTGCCTCGCAACCATAGACCGGGATAGGAATCGACGTCGGATTCCGCAATTGCAACCTTTGCTCCCTCACCGACATCCACAACGGCCGGCAGTGACGCGAGGAATTCGGGAGCAATTTCGTTCAGATGTTGCGGAAGGTACTTGCGTTCGTTGTGCGAGAAGAAACTATCTTCCTGCGGGTAGTAAACCAGGTGATTCGAGGGGAAATTGAAAACCGCGTCTTCCCCATAAATCTTTATGTTTTCCGCGGAAAGCAATGTTTCGAAGCGGTAGGCTACGCCCTCGTTGTATGCGCGAAAAGTGACTGCATAGTTCCCATCCATCCGCATCCGCAGTTCGTTGTAGTGATCGCGAATCTTCGCGAACTTCTGGCGGACAACAGGTTCGACCGTCTGATCGTAAGAACGCGTCTTCGCGTCGACCACTTTTGCATCGATCCCCAATTTCTTATGCTCTACATCCAGCGAGAGCGTGGAGTTCTCGAGCAAAGATCTACCCTGGAGTAATACGTCATATCGGAGTTGTCCACTGGTGCGTACTCTGACTTCGATTCGACCATCGGGAGAACGTAGCGTATGGCTAGACTGCCCAACGCAGTTTTGAACGAGAACTGCCGCAAGAAAAACAACCAGCACCAAGACTGGGGATGACTTCATTGACCACCTTCCACAAGAAGTGTCGTTGTAAAGGAGGAAATCTTACTCGCACGGGGAGAGAGAATACAAACTTTCTAGCGCTGAATAGATCACCGCATTCAGGAGCGCGCTACCTCGAGTGCATCGAGCGGCTTTTGTCGAGTCAAACTCTTGACTGGATCTACCACAAGCCAACAGAGAGCGCCCACGACACACAAGCCCGCTGCTACGAGAAAAGATGCAGTCCAACCATATCGTGCACCAATCCAAGCCGTGAGGTACCCAGTCAGGGCTCCGCCGATCTGTCCCCCCATGTTCATGAATCCGGACACAGATCCAGCGGAGGCGCCCGCGATGTCCGCAGTCACTGACCAGAATGAGCTTTGCGCCAGATAAAGCGCACCCGCTCCGCCGGCCAGCACAAGACTTGCCAGTCGTACACCCTGAACTTGCGACCCAAAGGCAATGAATATTCCAGCGACTCCCATTCCAAACACAGCCACACCGCATCGACCGATCCTTGGCCCACGCCATTTCGTGAGCCGATCGTTGGCAACTCCACCGATCAGGCAGCAGACCAGCATCGCGAGAAATGGGAGCATGGAATAGAAAGCGCTCGCCTTTAGATCGAGGCCACGTACCTTCGCCAGGTACCGATAGAACCAACTGAAGAAGATCCAGGCAACATAGCCGTAGCAGAAATAGCTGACCGTTGTCGCCCACACCTCGCGGCTGCGTACGATTCGGTTCCACGGAATAAGTTCGCGCTCTAAGGCATTTGACGTGTCGGGCACGGTCAGGCCCGATTGAATCGTAACGAGTTCTTGGCCAGAGACCCGCGGATGTTCGGACGGAGTGTCGCGAGCTGCGAGGAACCAGACCGCACCTGCTAAAAGACCGATGATCGCGCACACCCAGAACGATGAACGCCATCCGTAGTGAATCATGAAATAGGTGATCAGCGGCGGGGTGAGGCCGGCGCCTGCGCCTACACCGGCGAAAATCCAGCCGTTGGCAATACCACGCTCGCGCACAGGAATCCACCGCGCGATGAACTGGTTCGCTGACGGATAGATCACGGCTTCGCCGGCTCCAAGGAGAAACCGAACAGCAATGAAAACGTACAAAGCGCCATCAATCTTGGCAGGAACGAGCGCCGTCAGCGCCGTAAAGATGCCCCACCATAACACTCCCGCCGTAAGCACGAGTCGTGGACCCAAACGATCGGCGAGGTAACCTCCTGCGGTCTGAAACAGCGCGTATCCCGCTACGAGGGCACTGAACACCTTGCCCAGTTGCACATCGGTGAGATGATACGTGTCGACAATCGAACCGCCTGCGATGGAGATGTTGACGCGGTCCAGGTAGGACACCGCGCTGAGCACGAACAGCCACAACACAAGCAACCAGCGCACTGATGTTTTCACTGCGATCATGTTTTGAAAATCCCGGCTTATGCCGAGTGCTCACGAAGGATACGGGACAGCTGCTGAGCAACGATCTTGTCTTCTCCCGGTTGGAGCATGAACGAGCACATGCTCAGGCCAGGCCTGCCTTCTCCGCCGCCAATCACAATCGAGGGCTTGGATTCTCGCAGGAGTTTTGAAACAACCTTGGGCTCGACAGAGACTCTTGAATCCCACTGGATTCGCATGTGGGGAACGTGATTTGCAATATCGGGAACAAAGAAGCTTGTGCTTACGCCGGGAATTTTGGTCAGTTCGCGCGAGATTCGTTCGAGGCTGCCCTGCCATTCCCCCTGCAGCCCCTCGTGGTCTTCCTTCAAGTACAGCTCCAAGGCCTTTACCATCCCGACAATTTCTTCTTTGCCGACCTTTTGACTTCGGCCAATCGTATCTTCGTGCGGACTGTTGTTCAGCAGCGCATTCGCAACCAGATCTTTGCGTCCAACTAAAAGTCCGGCGCATTGCGGTCCGCGCATGGCCTTCCCTCCACTGAACGTGACCAGGTCGTACCCCATGTTGGTGTAGTCCCACAGATGGGAAACAGGAGGTGTGTCTGCGGCGGCGTCATTCATGCAGGGAAGGTTGTATTGCTTTGCCAGCTTTACCCACTCGTCAACCTTGATCTGCCCCTCTGCATTGGCAAAGTTCGAAAAATGCATCATGGCCGTGCGGTCGTTAACGGCCTGGCGAAGGTCGTCACGTGTTTCTACTTCGATTAGCTTCACTCCCGTGGTTCGCAATTGATGATCAAACGGATTGCGATGCGATTTCTGAATAATTACTTCCGACTTCATGCCCGCCAGATCCGGAAGCTGCCGAATCAACGCTTCATTGTCGCCGGTAAGGATGCCAGCTAAGCCGGACTGAATCGCGGCCGCCGCGCCGGATGTTACGAGTGCGGTGTAGCCGTCCGGAAGTTTTAGCATCTCCGCGATCCGCTTCCCTGCCGCGACTTCGAGGTCAGGAATACTCACGAAGTGCCGTCCTGCCATTGCCATGACGGTTTCGAGTTCCGGACGGAGTACCGAGCCGCCCAACATCGTCATCGTGCCCTGGCAATTGATGACGGTCGTGACTCCCAGCTCTTCGTATGGGTTCCCGGACTGACCGAAGCCACTCACTGCGTTGCTTGCTGCGACACGGGTTTTTGAGAAAAGTTTATTCGGCGTTGCGATTGATGCCATCACGGCCGCGGCTGTCCCCAGGAATCCTCGTCGATTCCATATTGAGTTCGCTCCCATACTGTCGCTCCTCCCGTTTATTTGTGCGCGACGGCGGCGATGCAATTAATTTCCACGAGCGAATCTCCTGGCAAAGCAGCGACGGCAACTGTCGTGCGCGCGGGCCCACCGTGCGGAAAATAGGTCGCGAACACCTTGTGCATTCCATCCCAATGCTCGATCTTTACGAGAAACACATTGGCCTGAAGAACCGTGTCCATCGTTCCTCCGCCGACTTCTACCAGCTTCTTCACTTTGTCGAGCACATTGGTTGTGTGAGATTCAATCGTCCAGTCCTTCTGATCTCTTGTATCGTGCGCACCCTGGCCTGACACGTAGATCAAACCGTTATGGACGATCACCGGCATGATGACATCTTTTTCACTACCTGGCTTGCCTTCTCCGTTTAATTTTCGAATGGCGTTCGCGTCCGACGAACTCTGCGCAGTTGCGCGAACCGGGGCTACTGCGCTCGTAACACCAATCGCAGACAGGATCGAACCTAAGCGTAGCGCGAACGTCCTACGGGTCGAAGTGAAATCCATGTTGATGCTCCTTTCGTTGTAATGACTTTAGTATTCAACTTTAGTATGCCGAGAAACACACGCATCGAACTATCCGAACCCCATCTAAACTCTGACTCACTATAAGCGCCCGACTTTTTTCACTGCCTGCACAATCGACTTCCATTGCTCGATCAATGCGTACATGGTGTGTTCCTTGTAGTCCATCTGTTGGGCCAGGATGAGCACAGCCTGCGCCTGGGCCTTCGGAACGACCGCCACGCCATCGCTATCGGCTACGACGATATCCCCGGGATTCACTGGCACTCCATTACACACTACAGGAACCTGTGAGCCGCCAAAACGGTAGTGGTGGACCGAAGTAGACGGAACAATCCCGGTAGCAAATACTGGGAACGCAATCTTGCGCAGATAGGCCACATCCCGCACGCCGCCATCAATCACCGCGCCCGCATAACCACGTGCCGCCATCGCTGTACCCATCAGGCCGCCCATGCCTGCGATGTCTTCGCCGTCCTCCACCACCATCACGTACACCGAATCCGTCGACCCTTGATCGATGGCCTCCAGCATTCCCGTGAGCGCTTCGGGATCATTGTTGCCTTCGTCCTTCTTCAGCTGTACGGTGCGCGCGAATCCCGCAAACTTCGCCGTGAAGATGGGCTGCATGCGATGGCTCATGTACATCCGCTTGTGGAGGATCTGCTCGATTGCATCGGAGACGGATGCGACCTCGACGTGCCGGAATTGGGCGACCAGTTCGCTGTCGCTCAGCGGAGCTGTCGTTGTTGAATTCGACTGCGCATCTGCGTACCGGGCGTAGGTTGCAGCAACGGCGACAATTCCAAGCGCGGCAACTGTCGTTACCAGAATTCGTATTTTCGAGAACCTCTGCAATCGATGCATTCCTTCCTCCCGGCCTCGGCACGCCTGCGCAATTTATCATTTGCCGATGCTGTCTTTCAAAACGACGGTTTTAACATTTGCACGAATGCGCCACTTTCCTACGATAGAATATCGACCGTTCAGCCATGTCCACGAAACGCAGCACTACGTCTCTACTGAGCTTCCTTGTCGCACTTTCACTTTCGCAAGCATCTCCCGGGCAGGCAAATCGAAGTCACCCCTCCGATACTGCTCTTGACCCACCTTCCACTACTGGACGGAGTACTTTTAACGCGTCCTGCGCTCCGTGTCACGGTCTCGATGGCAGCGGGAGCGACAAGGCCGTCAACATTGCGTCAAGTGTGCGGGTGCAACATTTCACTGATGCCCAAATCGCAAGCATCATCTCGAAGGGCGTACCCGGCACGGGCATGCCCGCCTTTGCTGAGCTTAATGAAAAACAGCTTCAAGGCATTGTTATTTATGTGCGGTCGCTTCAGGGAAAAGGCGCGAGAGCCGCCCTCTCTGGTGATGCACAACACGGCCGGAAAATCTTCTTCGGAAAAGGTGATTGCTCCAGTTGCCACACCATCGCAGGCGTGGGGGGATTTCTTGGTCCGGACCTGACAAACCATGCGGCCACTTCATCATCTAAGGCTCTTCGTGAAGAAATCACGCGATCCCCTCGCTCTCCAGTACCTGGTTACCGGCCAGCCGTGATAACTACAATGAGCGGTGATCGGCTGGAAGGGCTGATCCGCAACGAAGACAATTTCTCCATTCAACTCCAGACCGAAGATGGAAGTTTCCATCTCGTTAAAAAGTCTGAGCAACAGCACCTTGAATATTCGACCTCCTCGTTGATGCCAAGCGATTACCGTGACCGGTTGAATGATCACGAACTCGACGATCTCGTCAGCTTCTTATTGAAATCCGCAGACCCAGGCCAGGCACCTGTCCATAAGAACGACGATTTTCAATAAACATTTCGCGCCTTGTTCCAAACGCTTCAGAGAACTTTGTTAGCTCAGTGCGGTAATGCGAAGCTAAACACATCGCTTCCCGCCGCGATCGCAACGTACTGCACTCCATCGAAGGCGTAGGTCATCGGAGATGCGCTGAATGACTGGCCCGTATTGAAGTGCCACAAGGCACGCCCAGTCTCGGCATCGACCGCCTCAAGCGACTCTGTATCATCCGCGAAGAAAACAAGTCCACCCGTTGTCGTGAGAGTTCCTCCCCAGGAGTTACCGCGCCCTACCTGCGGATATTGCCAGACTTTCTTTCCGTCCTTGGGGGAAAGCGCGAGCAGAACCTTTCGTGACTCTTCACCCACCGGGTGCTTCGTACCCGATCCGTAGAAAGTTTCCCCTTGAGTGAACGGTTTCGGTTTGGAGAAATAAAGATTACAGTTCTCCAGGGCCATCACATAAAAAAGACCGGTATCCGGATTGTATGAAGGAGAAAACCAATTCGTGGCCCCTACGATGCCGGGACAGATGTACGCGCCATCCTTCGTCGGTACTCGTCCGGAAAGGAGTGGGCGCCCGTTTGCATCGACGCCTGTCGCCCAGTTCAGCTTGTCCACAAACGGAGTGGCCCGCAGATACTTCCCATTGTTGCGGTCGAGAACATAGAAAAATCCGTTGCGATTGGCCTGCAAGAGCAGGTGTCGCACGCTTCCCTGCTCTTCCAGGTCCACCAACACTGGAGTCTCGTTGGCGTCGTAGTCGTAGACGTCATGCGGCGTAAACTGGAAATACCATTTCAGCTTTCCGCTGTCAGGATCAATCGCAAGCACGCAAGCGGTGTAAAGATTGTCTCCAGCGCGTGAGGACCCGTCGAAATCCGGCGCTGCGTTGCTGGTCGTCCAATACAAAGTGTTGAGCTCTGGGTCATAAGTGCCAGGCATCCAGGTCGTGGCGCCGCCGTGCAAGTAGGAATCGCCCAGCCAACTTTCATGGCCCGGCTCTCCCGGCCCAGGAATCGTCCACAACTTCCACCTCAGGGTCCCCTTTCTCGCGTCGTAGGCGGCGAGAAATCCGCGAACTCCTGAATCACCACCAGACGTTCCCACAATCACCTCATCTTTGACTACCAGGGGAGCGCTGGTCGCGCCGTAGTGCTTGACTTTGTCTGCATATTGCACGTCCCACAGCAGATTTCCCGAGCGCGCGTCGAGACACAACAGATGTGCGTCGTCGGTTTCTGAATACACAAACTGTTCCCACACAGCTACTCCCCGGCTCTTGTGAGCAGCTGCATCATCGAGCAGGCCTGAACTTACGGGGCGGGTGTAGTGCCACAACGTCCTGCCAGTGCTTCCATCCAAAGCGAAAACGTCATTCGCCGAAGTCACATACATTACTCCGCGAACCACAACCGGGGTTACCTCCAGCCTCTGCGAATTTCCCGGGTGAAACACCCATGCAGCGCGCAGTTGGGCAACATTGTTTCGGTTGATTTCGCGCAAGCTGCTGAAGCGTCGGCCAGTGTAGTCGCCATTGTAGGAGGTCCAATTCTCTCCGATCGGCCTCGCCAGCAAATCCTCGGCACTCACGTGCAAGGCAGAACGAGTATTCGATCCACTCTCCTGACAGACGCCCTTCGGCCAGGATCCAGCAACCAGAAGATAGAGAATGAGTGCTGCGCAGGGCCGTTTCATTCAGTGAGTTTCCTGGTCGCCCAACTGAACTTCCTGAAGTGCTCCGCGGTCGATGTCGTTTTCGTCAACCAGGTGAATCGAGACACGCGAAACTTTTCCCGGTGAAGCCACCTCGGTCTCTAACGATACGGATTCAGTTGGACTGACGTCGGCGACCGGCACGCCTGCAGGTGCATGCCCGTGCTCATCGTAGAGGCGCGCAACAAGGCGCCCGGAGTAGAACACTCCGAATCTCCCCGAAAGGCGGACCTTCCCATTTTTTGTTGTTGATGCCCTGAGCGGTTGAATGAGAATTCCGGCATCGGTCGCGCCGTGGAATTCTTGTCCGGCTCGCGTTGGGAACCACTCCGTCTCAAGCGAACAACTCTCGCTCGGACGAAGCTTGCACATGGGACTGTTGATCTCCGCCTCGAGATAATAAGGGCTTGCATCTTGATCGGCGCTCAATGCCGGGTTTCCGTCTTCGCCTAAACGCATCTCTGGACCGTTGGTCCAAAAGATGACCGAAGCTTTTCCGGGATACACCTCGTTTGACTCATACTGAAAGCGCTCGACCATGGCATATTGACTATTCCCATCCACGACGGCCAGCCAACCTTCAGTCGAATCGAGCCACAGCTCTGCCGCCATGTGAACGTAATGCACCGTAAACAGATCATCCTCTCTTACCCGCACAGCCGGATTTTCCGCCGGGCCGAAGCGCACATGATAGCGGTTCAGGTAACTGCTTGATCGATTCGCGGGCGTGAAAGTCCAGAAGTCCCGATTCATGTGAGTCTGATCGGAGCCGCTGTCCCCGGCGATCGAAGTGTCATACTGCGAAACCGATTGCATCGCCCACTCGACGATGTGCCCGCTTACGTTCTTCATCGTGACACGAAATGCGATGCGAGGCGAACCGACATCCAACGCAATTGTGCGAACAAATTGAATTCCCGTCTGTGGATCGGATGGCCCCGTCAATTCGATCTCACAATGTTGCCCTTCCGAAACTTTCCGAAACGTGAAATGTCCGTCGTCCAGAACATCCGAATTGCCCGGCCAGTGTTGCTCATCGTCATTCCCTTCGGGAAGCAACCAGATCTTATCGCCACCATAGTTGAACCAGTGGTTGGTACTGGGCGGGAAGTACTTGCCCGCCAGCTTCGGATTCACGAAGAGGTAGGAGTGTTCCGCAAACATGACTTGCATCAATCGTCCGCCATTCTGAGGCACGACGATTAGCTGCACCCACTGATTCGAAATTCGCTGAGCCGCCCAGCCCTTGTATTCCGCCGCTTCCACCCGGCAGTCCGAATGTTTTTGAGCATTCGCCTGGCCGGCCATTGGAGTAAGCCCCAGCACCAAGACAAGGAGCAACCGCCAGACCTCTTGGAGAGATTTCCCTACTACAGAATTCGCTTTCTTCATTGTTCTTCCGTTGAAACAGAGCTGCGGCGATTGAGACTACCACGCAACTTTTGGTCTCAAGCTGGAACCGACTAAACGAAACGAATCCTAATCAAACGAAAGATTTCGATTGGCGTCAAGAATATTCTGTGGTATACCAGCGTTCACGCGAAGACACTCACTCTTACGATGAGTTGCTCTGTTCGATCCCACATTCCCTTCAGTAATAAGGAAGGTTGATGCAACGCGGCTTCAACATGAGTTCGCGGTCGTCATTTACGCGCAAGAAATTCCCTTTGAGGAGACTTCATGGCCATCCGGAATGCTAACCGGAGATCCTTTGTAAAGTTATTGGCGGCCACACCGCTGCTCACGCAGATTGCTGCTCGTGATCTGTACGCACAGGCGGCGTCTGCCGTCGGCCATGACCCTCGCCAGAACGTCTACACACGGCTCGGGGTAAAGACGGTCATCAACTGTCGCGGCACCTGGACGTACTTGAGCGGCTCGCTGGAATTCCCCGAGGTTCGCGCAGCCCAAGTTGAGGCTGCACAGTATTTTGTAAATATGTTGGACTTGCAGCGCGCCGCCGGAAAGCGCCTCGCCCAACTCACAGGCGCCGAATCCGGCATTGTCACCTCAGGCGCCGCTGGCGCGATGGCCGCCGCTACCGCCGCGTGCATGGCCGGTTCCGACGACAAGCACATTTGGCAACTTCCAGACACAACTGGTCTAAAGCATGAAGTCATCATGGTCGGCGGAAGAAGCGCCTTCGATAGCGCGATAAGGCTCACCGGCGCGAAACTTGTCCTTGTTTATTCAGCTGACGAACTCGCCAACGCAATCAACTCACACACCGCGATGATCTACACCACTGATTTGGGCGATAAGCTGCAGAAGAATCTGTCCGTCGCCAAGGACCACAATGTGCCAATGTTGCTCGACGACGCTGCGGGCATTCCTCCCGTCGAAAACGCCAAACTCTACGCCCGCATGGGAATTGACCTCTATTGCTTCTCGGGAGGCAAAGGTCTGAGCGGACCGCAGTGCAGCGGATTGCTTTTGGGACGCAAAGATTTGATTGAATCTGCGCTGTTGAATTCCAGTCCGCGGGAAGGAGCCGTCTGCAGACCCATGAAAGTGGGGAAAGAAGAAGTGATTGGCTGCCTCACGGCGCTGGAAACATGGTTCAAACTCGACGACAAGAAACTCTACGCCGACTGGAATGACCGGCTCGACCGCATTCGTAAGTTAGTTGAGACTGTGCCCGGGGTCAGAACCGACACATTCACGCCCGATGACGGCAATCGGTATCCCACCCTGCGTATTTATTGGGATCAGGCACATTGGAATTACAAGATCTCAGATTGTGTGCAGGAATTGCGCTCTGGAGACCCTGTCATCGAAGTGCTTGGAGCCGACAATCCCAGCCTGGTTACAGCGGTGCGCGAGGGCAATCCCAATCGAAAGGAATTGAAGGAACCGGATCACATCGAACTAGTCTCCATGACGATCAAGCCAGGGGAAGAAATGATTGTTGGACAGAGGCTACGAGCCATCCTTGGCAGTGCGCAGAAGAAAGCAGCCGCATAGTAGCGGGAGGCGAAGTTGAGAACCTATCTCATCAACGCAGTGATGCGATTGTTCATGTGCGCTGTCTTGATTTCTCAGCTCTTGCCAGCCCAAACAGGGGTGCGCGCCATCGCTCCGAAAGGCACAACCACACAACCGAACCGCTTCGGCTCTCCGGGGGTTGACGCCGGCGATTACCTCTACATATCGGGGCAAGGTCCTCGCAAAGCCGACGGCACTCTCCCGGCCAGTCTTCGAGATCAAGTCAAACAAACTCTCGACAACATTCAGGCCGTCGTAAAGTCTGCAGGTTTGAGCGTGGATCACATCGTTTACGTGCAGGTTTACCTGGAAGAAATGTCGAAATGTAACGAAGTGAAGAAGGTTCTGTCTGAATACTTTGGAAAGTCTCAGCCTGCACAAGCCGTGCTGGGGGTGGCGCGAACTCCTGATGGATCGATTCAGATCAACGCCGTCGCAGTCCACAATCTGGAAGGCAAGAAACCAGTTTTCCCCGCGAATTACAAATCCAGCGATCCCACTCCTCCAGGAATGCTCACCTACGATCGACTGTTTGTATCGAGCATGGCTGGCGCGGACCCTGCGACCGGTCAAGTGCCTGCTGATCCGGCCACCCAAGTGGATCTCGCGCTTGATCGCATGGAAGCAGTACTAAAGGCAGCAGGTCTCGAACTCAAGAACATGGTGTTCGTGAATCCTTATTTGACGAGCGATATTCCCTCTCGCGTAATGAACGAGCGCTATGCGAAGCGCTTCGAGTTTGGAAACACTCCGGCGCGTGCCACGATCCAGGTATCGAGCCTTCCCGGGGGCGCGCATATCGAGTACACCGGAGTCGCCGTGCGTGATCTCTCACAACGAAGGGCGGTGCGCCCGAAAAACATGCCGCCCAGCCCCACCGCGAGCCCCTGCGTTTTCGCTGGAGAGACTCTTTACTGCTCTGCCAAGGATGGCTTTATTCCAGGTCCGCACGGTGGGGTCTATGCAACCACCACACCACACCAACTGCGGCAGACGTTTCGCAATCAACTCGACAATCTGGAAGAAGCGGAGATGAAATTCGATCAGGTCGTCTCAACGAACGTCTACCTGGATGATCTCTCAGACCTGCCCGCTTTTGATGAGGTCTACGCACAATATTTCGGTTCGGTGCCCCCGGCTCGCACAACAGTCCAGCAGATCGCTCCGACGGAACGCAAGCCAGACAAGGACGATCACTTCCCCGGATTGGAGCAAATCTCACTGATCGCGGTCCGGAATCGGACGAGTCGGTAACACCAATCGTCAGTCCCACCTCTGTCAACCCTGACAGTATTTGGCGTCTGAAACGCAACGTGCAATGGGGCTAGTGCATTTCAATTTCAACCCACAGTCGGTGCGTTCTAAGATCTGGATTGCTCAACACCCGCGCCCACTTACATAGCTGACGCTGAAAGGCTGTTCTGAATAATATGCGCCTGTGTCTGGGATTATTGCTCCCGCTTCTGCTTCTCGCTAGCTCCGATGCTCAGGAGCAATCGCCGAGGGCAGCCTCCGAGCTTGGTGGCACCACCTGGCAGCTGGTCGTGTTTTTGGGTGGTGATGGTTCCAAACTCAGCCCCCTCGATAAGACCGGATATACCGTCACTTTTGATGCAGCGGGCAGTGTGAGCGTGAAAATCGACTGCAATCGCGGACGCGGAACCTGGAAATCTGCAGGCGCCAACCAACTTGAGTTTGGTCCACTCGCGCTTACACGCGCCATGTGTCCACAAGCGCCATTAAATGACCATATCCCAAAGCATTGGGAATATGTGCGCTCGTACGTCATCAAAGACGGTCATCTTTTTCTGTCGTTAATGGCAGACGCCGGCACTTACGAGTTTGAACCCATGCCGCGGGAAACTTCCCTCCCCAGCCTGCCGGCGACCTTCATGGGTACATTACCCTGCGCTGATTGTCCCGGCATTCTCTACCAGGTAAATTTGTTGCCCGATCACACGTTCCTGTCGCGAATGATCTACCAGGAACGATCGAGGCACCTCGACGATCGCGGACGCTGGCACATTACGGATGACGGCAAGACACTGACATTGCGAGGCGAACACGGACCTGCCAGATTCGCATTGGCGGACTCCGACACATTGCGCATGCTGGATAGTAGTGGCCACGAGATTCCCTCGAAGCTGAACTATGACCTCAAGCGAACGCCAACTTTCACGGCTATCGAAGCGGGTAATCCGGAGACCGGTCAGGCACCCCTCGAACACACTTATTGGAAGTTAACGATTTTGGGGGATACCAAAATCAACGCAGCATCCGAAAAGCAGGCGGCTCACTTCATCCTCAACGCAGAGACTCATCGCGTGAGTGGGGCGGGCGGATGCAACCGGCTGTCGGGCAGCTATCAGATCGACGGAGAGCACATCACTTTCATTCAGATGATCAGCACAATGATGGCCTGTGTAGACGGGATGGAGACCGAAAAAGTATTTCGTGACGCATTGAGCGAGGCCCGCACATGGAAAATTACTGGCCAGAAACTTGAGTTGTTCGACGCCTCCGGGAAACTGCGAGCCACTTTTGAATCACAACCGATGTGACGGGTTTCTGCTAGTAATGACAGTTCACGCGCATCGGCTTAAATGGTCCTCTATCTTGGAAACTCACTGCCGCAGTAGCGGCCACGCCACCGAAGAACTCAAAATATGTGTGAAAAAGAGGCGATCGAGAGAGCACAGAAGGGCGATCCAGCCGGGTGGGGGCGCTTGTATGAGTTGCACCGCCGCAGAGTCTTTTCGTTTTGCTTGCGCCATACTCGAAACAAGTCTGATGCGGAGGATTTGACGCAAGATGTTTTCATACACGTGTTTCGCAAACTCTGCTCCTTCCGCGGAGATTCTGAGTTCACTTCATGGCTGTACACTCTGACTCTGAATTTCGTGCGTTTACATGGAAGGCGACAGCGACGGAATAGTCAATTCTTCGTTGCTGATCCCGGCGAAGACTGTCAGTACGTGGCCCAATCCCGACCGTTTGCTCCGTACCGGCGGTTGGCGATAGTCCAAGCCCTGGACAGACTGACCGCGGCGAGGCGAAGAGCGGTTCTTCTTTACGACATTGAAGGTTTTACGCATAACGAATCCGCGCGACGGCTGGGGATCAGCGTAATCGCCAGCAAGTCACGAGTGCATCATGCGCACGTCGCATTGCGCATGTTTCTGGGTACTGCCTCACCTCATAGCAATTAAAGAATGCACTTCGACCGTCGTACCGTACGCAATTGATCGAGCTGAATAACCGAGGAACAACCAGGAACCCGTCCTTGTGTTTCACACCCGTCCATCGAATGTCGTAGCTACAATTGCGGTTTGTCTAGCCTCACTGCCCAGCGTGCTCAACGCACAAGCCCCGTCGGGTAACGAACAGCAACAAACTAAGCCTGCCGTCGAGAACCCTGGCCTGGAAAAAAAGAAAGCTGCTTCAGTTCGATACGACCCTATCCCAACAACGGTAATGCCGACTCCTACAACAGTCGAAAGTGGTTCTCCGGGCCTCGTTGGGACTGTCGCCAATGGCGACTCGGCCGGCAAAGAAGGAAAACGCGGAGAGATGGTAGTTGCTCCATTTCCTATCTCCAATCCGGCAATCGGTTCAGGAATTGTGGTCGTAGGCGGTTATCTGTTTCCGATTTCCAAGTCAGACAAGATTTCTCCTGATTCCATGATCGGCGGCGCGGGCTTCTATACGAGCAATGGAAGCTGGTTGTGGGGAGCAGGAACAAAGCTCTATCTCAAACAGGATCGGTTCCGAATCACCGGAGCGTATGGACGAGGAGCCATCAACTACGATCTGTACGGAATCGGCAATTCGGCGGGTGACGCGGGACTGTCAGTGCCCATCGATCAAAACGGACGAGCGCTATTGCTGGAATCCCTCTTCCGCACCAAAGGTAAGTTGTTCGTAGGTCCTCGATACCAATGGCGGAAACTCGATGCACGTTTCACGGGCGATAATATCCCACCCAACCTCAACATTGATCCAGGCGAATTGAAGTCGACCACGTCATCGCTTGGATTTCACATTCAGAGCGACCTTCGCGATAGCCAGTTCTATCCGACGACTGGTACCCTCGCGGATGTCGTGGGTGACTTCTTTGAGGGAACTTTTGGTGGCGATTTTTCTTACCAGAGCTACACGTTCGCGTTCAACAAGTACTCTGGATTCTCGCCCCGGCAGGTGCTTGCTTTTCGTGTTTTTGGTTGCGCAACAGCGGGGCACGTCCCCTTTTATGACCTTTGCTTGCTTGGCATGCACAATGACATCCGGGGCTACAAAGCAGGACAGTATCGTGACAAGTTGATGCTGACCACGCAAGTGGAATATCGACTGCAATTACCGAAGAGATTCGGATTGGCTGCTTTCTTCGGCCTTGGTGAAGTTGCTCCCGACATCGCCTCATTCAACAATGACAATCTGAAGCCCGGAGGCGGGGGAGGCCTTCGCTTTTTGCTTGCCAAGAAAAATCACGTCAATCTTCGCGTCGACTATGCTGCCGGACTTCAAGGAGGAGGTTTGTACCTGGGAGTTGCCGAAGCTTTTTAGCATTCAGAGACTCTCTTTAACCACCTGCTCTGGATTCAATATGTAAAGAACAACTGCTGAATGTCGGCATTAGTGCGCGCCTTGAGTAGAGCCAGCGTGAGTAGGATTCTCGCCTTCTGGGGATTCAGTTCGTCCGAAGCTACCAGATTCAGCTCGTCATCATTCACCTCAACGTTTCGGCCCACAGATCCGGTGACAACACGGCTGCTCCTCACCACGATGACACCCTTCTTTGCAGCCCTGGCGGCCGCGTCCAGTGAGGCTTTGTTCATGTTGCCATTCCCCACCCCGGCGATCACAATCCCTTTTGCTCCATCGGCCACAGACGCATCGATCAGATCTGACGACATGTCTGCGTACGCGTAGAGAATGTCAACGCGCGGCAACTGGATGACATTGGTGATGTCAAACTCACTTGCAGTCGTATGCTTCCATGAGGGTCTGCTGTAGTAGTCGTTCTTGCCGTAGCTCGCAACCCCTACCAACCCTCGCAATGGGGACATGAAAGTCTGGACCGCAGTCGTGCTCGTCTTCGTTAACGAATGCGCGCCATGAATCCAGTCGTTCATCACGACAAGCACTCCACGTCCGGCCGAGTTGGGGTCAACCGCCACGCCGACTGCATTGTAGAGATTCAGTGGTCCGTCGGCACTGACCGCAGTTGACGGACGCATCGAACCAACCAGCACGACCGGTTTTTTACTCTTCACCACAAGGTTCAGGAAGTACGCAGTCTCTTCCATCGTGTCGGTGCCATGCGTGACAACGATCCCATCCACATCATTTTGTGCAAGCAAGGCGTTGATGCGTTTCGCCAGCTTCAGCATGATTTCGAAACTCATGTCCTGCGACCCAACATTTGAGATCTGTTCACCCTTGATGTCTGCGAGCTTCGATATTCCGGGGACAGCGGCCAACATCGTATCGATTCCGACTGCGCCTGAGGTATATGCCGCCTGCGTCCCGCTAGCGGCGGCCCCCGCGATCGTCCCTCCAGTTGCAAGGATCACAACGTTGGGAAGTTTGCCAGCCTGGGCAGAGGACAACTGTGCAGAGATCAAGATCAAAAGGAAAATCACACTAAGCCTGTGTAGCTGTTTCATGACAGCCTCCTGGAATACATCCGGTAGAGTCCGGTTAAGACATCGATGGATCCGAACGTACAACGGTACCGCCTGGCGCGCGTGCGTAACTCCTGAGGGGAGCAGACTTCGGTTGTGGAACATTGCATTGCTGCAGCATGTTGCCAGGCAGCGAGTGGACTCTTTGCATTCGAATGCGGCAGGGAGCCCACAAGACAACGCTGCCAAGAACCGAAACTGCTGGGAACTGTCATTAGTTGTAGTCAAGCCACAGAAGTGTCAGCAGCCCTGCTGCCGATTGCGGGTTTCAGCAACATAGCAACATGTGCTGCTTCGGAGACTTTCTGAAACTTATGACAGTTGGATACTGCCGGTTGAGCCGGTACCCTTCACGAGCAGGAGGCCTCATTATGCGCACTGAACACGATCTTCTTGGAGAAAAGGCTATTCCCGACGAAGCTTACTATGGCATCCAGACCGCACGCGCGATGGAGAATTTTCACATTTCCGGCATTCCAATTTCCCAGTACCCAGACCTGATTCGGGCACTAGCGATGGTGAAACTGGGTGCTGCCCGTGCGAACTACGATTGCAAGCAATTTTCAGAACAAATTCTCCATGGGATCGAAGCAGCCTGCGACGAAATCATCTCCGGCCGTCTGCACGATCAGTTCAAAGTCGACGTCTTTCAAGGCGGCGCCGGCACATCGACCAACATGGCCGCCAATGAAGTGATCGCGAATCGCGCACTCGAGTTTATGGGATTCGCAAAGGGCCAGTATGAGCATTGCGACCCACATGACCACGTGAATGGCTCGCAGTCGACCAACGATGCATATCCGACCGCATTGCATGTCGCCATCTTTCTGCTCAACGAAAGACTGCTCGCAGAGCTTCGAAACCTCGTGAATGCTTTTCACACAAAGGGAAACGAGTTCAAGGACATCGTGAAGATGGGTCGAACACAACTGCAGGATGCCGTGCCCATGACCCTCGGACAGGAGTTCCACGCTTTTGCCGAGAGCCTGGACAACGAAATCTTCGCTTTGGACCGACTGGAGACGGTGCTATACGAGATCAATATGGGCGGCACAGCCATCGGGACTGGATTGAACGCTCCCGCTGGCTACGCGCAACGTTGCGCGGATCATTTAGCCAAGATTACGGGCAAACCCATTCGACTGGCTCCCGACCTCGTCGAAGCCACGCAGGATACCCAACCATTCGTCTTGTTCTCGTCGGCCCTCAAGAGCCTTGCGATCAAGCTCTCGAAAATCTGCAATGACTTGCGCCTGCTCTCATCCGGACCTCGCGCCGGCTTGGGAGAAATCAACCTTCCAGCGAAGCAGCCGGGCTCCAGTATTATGCCGGGCAAAGTAAATCCTGTAATTCCGGAGGTAGTCAATCAGGTTTGCTTCCGGGTGATCGCGAATGACCTTGCCGTAACCTTCGCGGCCGAAGCGGGTCAACTGCAACTCAATGTGATGGAGCCTGTCATCGCAGGGTGCATCCTGGAATCACAAACATTGTTCATGAATTCTGCTAAAACCCTGAGACAACACTGTGTGGACGGGATTACCGCGAATCAGGATATGTGTCGCCGATATGTCGAACACAGTATCGGCGTAGTCACTGCTCTCAATCCGCTCCTGGGATACGAAACAGCTACGAAACTCGCGGCCGAGGCTCTGAAGACAGGCAAAGGTATCGTCGAACTGGTGCGTGAGAAGAAACTGCTGTCGGAAGAGCAAATCAGCATGGTGCTAGATCCTCAAGCGATGACGGGCACCGCAGTCCGCTGAGCGATGAAACCATGATCTGGCTCGAATTGCTAATCGTACTCGTCTGCATCTTTTTGGGCGCTCGTCTGGGCGGAATCGCTCTCGGCACCATCGCCGGGATTGGTCTCGTAATTCTGGTTTTCATCTTCGGCCTTCCGCCCGGAATGCCTCCTCGCACCGTGCTGGGAATGATTCTGGCGGTGATCACGGCTGCAGCCACGATGCAGGCGGCGCGTGGTCTTGATTATCTCGTCATCATTGCAGATAAGGCCCTGCGGATTTGGCCTGCCGGAATCACGATCGTTGCCCCGGTAATTGCATATTTGTTCACGTTGGCGGCCGGCACAGGGCACATCATCTACGCCTTACTACCAGTGATCGCCGAAGTGTCACGTAACGCTGGGGTTCGTCCGGAACGCCCACTATCAATTTCGACCATCGCCTCGCAACAGGCGATCACGGCGTCACCGATATCTGCGGCAACTGTCGCCTTGTTGGGACTTTTGGCACCGAAGGGCATCCAGTTGCAGACCATACTCCTCATCGCTATACCCGCGACGTTCATTGGAACGTTGATCGGGGCAGTCGCTGTGATGTGGAAGGGGCCCGAACTCAAGGACGATCCGGTATATCAGGATCGTCTCGCGAGAGGCTTGATCGAACCTCCAGTGGCCCGGACAGCTCTCACTGGAAAGGAGCTAATGCGTGCACGGGGATCCGTTTTTGTGTTCTTGTTCGCTGCTGTGCTGGTTGTCGCGCTGGGATTGGTTCCTTCTCTCCGCCCGACTTACTCGGTTGCCGATGGCTCAGGAGAGCACATTGAGCAAGTCGAAATGGCTCCCGCCATCATGATGATCATGATAGCGGCTGCCGGCCTAAACATGCTGGCATTTCACGCCTCGCCGGTAGCGACGGTGAAAGGTTCGATCATGAATGCTGGTGTGATCGCATTGATCTCCATCGCAGGACTGGGTTGGCTTGGTTCATCCTTTTTCGAGGGCAATCGCGCATTCATCATTTCCAGTATTTCCGGGCTAGTTCAGCAACATCCTTGGATTTTTGGGTTGGGGCTTTTTGCTCTATCCATCTTATTGGCCAGTCAGGCTGCAACAATTGTCACACTTGTACCCGTTGGCCTCGGTCTCGGCTTGCATGCCCCGCTGCTGATCGCTTTGTTTCCTGCCGTGAATGGATATTTCTTCTTGCCAACCTACGCGACACTGCTGGCAGCGATCTCGTTTGATCAGACTGGTACCACTCGAATCGGCAAATACATCTTGAATCACAGCTTCATGCTTCCGGGATTGGTCACCACCATGTCTTCTATCCTGGTGGGGTTTCTGATGGCGAAAATTGTGCTTTAGAAACGAAATACAGGACCAACAGAAATGTCAGACTGTGATGCCACCGTTCCTCCGACAGTTACCAGACACGTGCCGCCACAAAGTTCAGCCTGTTCCGCGGAATGAAATATCGGCAGCCACTCCGCCCGCACTCTAAATCCCAAATGATGGCTGACCAGGAATCGAACGCCGCCACCAACGCCGACCGAGAGGTGGGTAGAGCTCGAACTCGTTATGCCAAAGGACGTCGCGCCAACGCTACCTACGAGAAATGGCCGAAGCCAAGGTACTCGATGCCCTAGCCCATATTCTTGACTGAAATTGCAATGAATCTGGTTCAGAATCGCTCGCGTCGATGGGAAGACGCTACTGGAGTTTTCGATTCTCGCATACGAGTCTTGCCTGGACCACGTAAACTCAAGCAGATTGCTGTTGTCGATGCGCAACCCTAATCCAATTCCGAAGGCCGGGCTGGAGTCCAAGACCACCTTGGAATTCAGTCCCTCAATCCCCGCCTGGACCGGCAGCGACAGATGGCTGCGATAGCTAATCAGGGGGCTAATCTCGAAGCGGCTGACCGCTGGCTCCGGTAGGTCCTGAGCGACCAGCGGGAACGACCTCATTAGCATCACAATCAGAAGGAGTATCGGAAAACGCGCCGGAGGCGGAAACTTCGGGACTCTCATAACAGGATAGCGGTACGAGAAAAGGACAAGCGCAATTAGAAGATCATCTGGGAGAAGAAGCGAGAACTGGCAAAAACTGCAGGGGCTATGAATGCTTTCGCCAGAACTCAATGAATTCCGCGCATCATATTGAACCTTCGATCATTCCTGATCGGAAAGCGCTGACCACGTGTTGTCTGGATTGAACAATTCCATCTTCTGAAATTCGTCAAGAGTCTTCGATCCCAAATCTTTCTCATAGATGACCCCGTCATGACTGACGATGAACGTCTTCACTCCAGTGACGCCATACTCAGCGGGGGCCGCCACTAATGCAAAGCCACCGATCATCACACCGTTTAGCACGAAATTCATTTCGCCGAGCGGAGCCGCCGGACCTTGGCCTTTGAGAATTTTGAAGAAGTACCCATGATACGGATCGGAACCAGCTGAGTACCCCTGCTCGATCGCCCGGGCGATTTTTTCGCCAATAGGTCCACCCCAGGTACCATCCGAATTCTGCCACGCCAAACCGTCCTGCTTGCCGGGCGTGCTAATGATCCTTTGGGCGTATTGATTTACTTCATATCCCTCATGCGGCTTAAGAGCGTATTCATGTTGTGCCTCGACGTAGCCATGACATATTTCAATTGCGTCGAGCTCATTCGCTCCGATGCGGCGGTATGAGAGTTCTTGCCGGCCGGCCGGGGTATCAAAGAACCACCTCGTGCCGCTTTTTACGATCGGCACCGGGAAGGGCCACTCTTCTTTTCCAACGAGAAGGAATGCGCGAGTATTGGTGCGAGGATCGATAGACACTGAATTCGCCTCGCGGGCCTCCGCTGCGAAATCGGCAGCGTGCTTTCGATCTTGCGCGAACTCGCCGCTAAAAATCACATCTTCAACGTCGTGGCCGAAAATATGCGTGAGCTCGGGCACGTCAAATTTGTCGGCCGCCTCAATCAGACTTGCAGCAGCTTTCTGCGGCGTATCAAACGTGAGCACACCGGCCGGAGCTGTGTGCGTAGCAACGGACGCATCTTTCGAAGCTGCTTGCGCCACCGAGACCGAAGACAAGGCAAACGCAATCATCAGATGAAAAAGCAGTGTAGTCCTGCAACATGCGGTGGACGATGTCGATTTCATTCGTGCTCCTTTCTTTATCGGTTGCGTACTACCTGCGCCGCCCACCACCACCTCTGGATCCGCCTCCTCCACTGCGAGATCTCATACTTGAAGATCCGCGGTTACTCCCGGCGCGAGCACTGGAACCGTCGTATCCACGGGAACCGCCCCCGAATGCATCGCGGTTGCCGCCGCCGCTGCGGGAGAGATCACGACTGCCAATACGATCGGGGCCGCCACCGCCTGTTCCAGCCCGGCCGCCCACTCCTCCTCCGCCACTTGCACGATTGGTTGCTCTCGGTGCACTTCCAGCGCGAGTACTCGCCAGGTTGCCGCCTTGCCGGCCCACCTGTTGTCGCGCGCTGTTTTGTCTTCGGGCTAATGAATCACCCCGTGCTGTGCCCCCGAACCTGTCTGCCGTGGCTCGATCTCGATACGGAGCTCCGCCGCGATGTTCCGGATTGTGCTGCCAATTGCTCCGGTTGCCAGCTCCGCCTGCAGGTTGCGTCGAAGCGCGGTTTCCACTGTTGTTACGGTTTCCAGAGCCACCTGAGGGCAGATTGGACGGACGATCGCCTCGATTGATGTTTGTATTGCGATTGAAGTTATTGTTGTTGTTAATGTAGATGTTATTGTTGCCACCCCACCCGCATCCCCATCCCCACCCGCCACTCCAAAATGCTCCCATCATCACTCCAACGCCGAATGAAATCGCCATCCCCGCGGCGTAGTAGCCTGGCGGAGGATAGTAGATCGGCGGATATGGATATATTGGAGGACCGTATACCACGACCGGATTGTAGGCAGGCACATATACGACTTGCGGATTCGCTTGCTCGATTACGATGACGCTCTTGCTCTCGATGACCTTGGTCTCAACGTTCTGCTGTTCCGAGGACTTTAAATTGCCCGTTTCTTGAGCTTTTTTTCGCATGCGTTGTACTGCATCCATCACATCGTCCTGCTGCGCGAGGAATGCATTGCCCAAGTCCGTTGTCCACCGAATATCGTCTGCCAGTCGCTTAACTACATCTGGCAGCGCCGCCAAAGCTTGCACACTCGGATCCCACGGTTGCTTTGCGACAGCATCGGCAAGCGCTTTATCTTTCAAGGTCTTGTTTTTCTCGAGCCACTGCTGGAGCTGGATGATCTCCAGTGGATAGGTCGAAGCTGCCAGAGTCTGCGCAAGTAATGGATCCGGATACAATGCGATCGGCGCCACCAGAGAATCGAGCTGGTCGGGCGGGATCTTTGCTGATTGATTCGCTGAGGACGTAGTGGAGGTCGCCTGCCGAGAAGTTGATCCGTAGGCGAGAGTGTCGCCCGGAGCCAGGCACAAGATGCAAATTATCGCGGCAATGAACCGGAGCCTTGCAACGTACCAGCAGTCATTCATGCGCGTTCTCCGCTGAGCGTCATCACTGGAACCTCTGATTTCCAGGGCAACTCTGTCATTTCCGCCTGCTAAGTCTTGCGGGATTCTCAATCGAATATGTAAAAGCGTCGCAGGCAACACTCTAGTGAGTAGCAATGTTCTCGTCAGCTGTTAAAAGGTCTAGTTGAGTCTGACATTCAAACGCGCCTAAAACGCTGGTCGGCTCTTCAGCGAAAGCTCCATGCAAAACTCCGTACTTTCTCATTCTCATTTTGCGTTCACCTCGCTCGAACGCGAGAAGCAGTTCCAGTTGTGGCTGTAAGTTGTGGCTGTAAGTTTTGTCAGTATTCTGGAGTCTTCTCAGCTCGTAGCCTCTAAGCAGGAGAGGATCTCCTCAATACCTCGTCGCGATCTTGGCACGCTCCGACAGTCAGCCAACTTGAGAACCTTTGAGAAGTCACTCCTTCCACACTGGAGGTCCACCGCCGTCGCCATGAACCATTCGAAGCCGAGACGCACAACCGCCACTCTCGTCTTCTCCCTCCTTCTGTGTGGCGTGGTCTGGTCTCAAGCCATCAACTCGAAGCTTGCTCAGCCCGCACCAGTACCTGAAGTTCCCAAAGACACGCTGGGCCGTGATAACCCGCGCGGAACGGTTGTTGGCTTTCTCACGGCAATTAAGAAAGGCAATGCAGAAGTTGGCGCTCTGTATCTGAATACGCCACTTCGCGGCGTGGATGCGGCCGTCCTGGCTCGTCAATTGGCTGAAGTGCTTGACCGCCGGCTTCCGGCCCGGCTGAACCAAGTCAGCGATGACCCAGAAGGATCGATCCCAGACCCGCTCAAGCCAGATGAAGATCTTGTAGGAACTATCAGTACGTCGGATGGCGATTTGAACATTACACTCGAGCGCGTTGACCGAGGAAAGGCGGGTAAAGTCTGGCTCTTCTCACGGCAGACGCTTGCCAGGATTCCTGATCTATACGGGCAACTCAACACTCCGCCAGTCGAGAAATACCTTCCCAAGTTCGTGGTGGACATTCGTCTTGCAGCCATTCCCTTGTTCGA
>Ga0335084_10001098_pt1 | contig 24752 bp, 20 predicted proteins | sample Lox_Sample_44_FD_206721 | JGI IMG/M metagenome (GOLD analysis project Ga0335084, IMG submission 206721) | Soil microbial communities from Loxahatchee National Wildlife Refuge, Florida, United States - Lox_Sample_4.4 | ecosystem: Environmental > Terrestrial > Soil > Wetlands | place: USA... | reverse complement strand
GCCTGTGCAGCAGCAGCACCGCACCCTTCGGCGCCGCCGGCACGAGCTCAAACGCGCGGTTCCAGTCCTTCGGGTAGGCGGTGGGATCGGACAGACTGCCGGCGCAATAGCGGTTGAGCTTCCGCCGCTCCTCGACGCGGTCGTACACCTTGGTGCGAAGCTCGCGGAAGACCGCGTCCTCGATCGCGAGGTACTCGGAAAGCGTCTTCGCCGGCGAGCCTGCGCGGAACTCCGACTGGAACCGCGCGGCATGCCAGGGTCGCAGGTCCGGGCGGCCGTTCAGGTAAACGATGTAGCCGCCGACGACGCTCGCGAGAACGCCGATTACCGCAGCGCAGAGGAACCCGCCGACGTGCTTCAGCCACCGCATGATGCGGGAGCCTAGCATCCGACGGGTGGGACAGCGCGCGCACCCGGATGCTATCCTTGCGCGGCTGCCGACGGAGCCCGAATGACGCAAGCCCCCCTCCCCGCCTCGATCGACGACACCGCCAAGCTCCTCGCGGGCGCCGACTACGTCGCCGAACGCAGCCTCGCGACCGCCGTCTTCCTCGCTCTGCGCATGAAGCGGCCGCTGTTCCTCGAAGGTGAAGCCGGCGTCGGCAAGACCGAGATCGCGAAGGTCCTCGCCGCCACCCTTGGCCGCAGGCTCGTGCGCCTGCAGTGCTACGAGGGCCTCGACGTCGCCTCGGCCGTGTACGAGTGGAACTACTCGCGGCAGATGATCGAGATCCGCCTCGCCGAGGCCTCGGGCACCCACGACCGCGAGGCGATCGCGCAGGACATCTTCTCCGAGCGCTTCCTGATCCGGCGGCCGCTGCTCCAGGCGCTCGAGGGCGATCTCGCGGGCGCGCCGGTGCTCCTCATCGACGAGCTCGACCGCACCGACGAGCCGTTCGAGGCCTACCTCCTCGAGGTGCTCGCCGATTTCCAGGTCACGATCCCCGAGATCGGGACGGTCAAGGCGGACTCGCCGCCGATCGTCGTGATCACGTCGAACCGCACGCGCGAGATCCACGACGCGGTGAAGCGCCGCTGCCTCTACCACTGGGTCGACTACCCGAGCGCCGAGCGCGAGCTCGAGATCCTGCGCCGCAAGGCGCCGGGCGCCGCGGACGCGCTCGCGCGCGAGGTCGTCGGCTTCGTGCAGCGGCTGCGACGGATGGATCTCTTCAAACTGCCCGGCGTCGCCGAAACCATCGACTGGTCGCAGGCGCTCGTCGCGCTCGACGCGCTCGCCCTCGACCCCGAGACGATCAACAACACGCTGGGTGCGCTGCTCAAGTACCAAGACGACATCGCGCGCGTGCAAGGTAGCGAAGCAGCACGGATCCTGTCAGAGGTCCGAGCCGAGCTCGCCGCGGCCTGACCGGCCCCTGACCAGAGGAGGAGGATCATGTTTCGCCGCCTGATCATCGGCGCGCTCGGGATTGCGCTCGCCGCGAGCGCGTCCGCGCAGCAGTTTCCCTCGAAGCCGGTGACCCTCATCTGCCCATGGCCCGCGGGCGGCACGACCGACATCACGATGCGCGCGCTCGCCGAGGCGACCGGGAAGTACCTCGGCCAGCCGGTGGTCGTCGAGAACAAGCCTGGCGCCGCCGGTACGCTCGGCGCGGGCGCGATGCTGAACGCTAGGCCGGACGGCTACACCGTGACCCAGATCCCAATCAGCGTCCTGCGGCTGCCGCACATCGAGAGGACGCCGTACGATCCGATGACCGACCTCACGTACATCGTCGGCATCTCCGGATACACGTTCGGCGTCGTCGTCCGGAGCGAGGCGCCGTGGAAGACGTGGAACGAGTTCGTCGCCTTCGCGAAGGCGAACCCGGACCAGGTCTCGTACGGGACGCCGGGCGCGAACACGAGCCTCCACATCACGATGGAGGAGATCGCGTTCAAGCAGGGGATCAAGTGGGTGCACGTGCCCCACAAGGGCAATGCCCCGAGCATGGTTGCCCTGCTCGGCGGGCACATCGATTCGGTCGCGGACTCAACCGGCTGGGCGCCGCAGGTGACGGCCGGGAAAGTGCGCCTGCTGGTTACCTGGGGCGAGAATCGCACCAAGCGCTGGCCCGACGTCCCGACGCTGAAGGAGCTCGGGTTCGGCATCGTGTCCAACTCGCCTTACGGCCTCGCCGGACCGAAAGGGATGGACCCGCGGATCGTCAAGGTTCTTCACGACGCCTTCAAGAAGGGCGCCGAGGACCCGATCCACACCTCGATGCTCGAGAAGTACGACCAGGACCTCTGGTACGCCTCGACCGAGGACTACGCGCGCTACGCCCGCGAGACCTTCGCCGCCGAGAAGGCGACGATGGAGCGGATGAAGGCGCAGTCGAAGTAGGGCCGGCAGGCCCGCTCGTTCCCTGCGGAGCGCCGCGTCAGAGGCCCGCGAGCTTGTGCACCTCGGCGCGCGGGAACTTCAGCTTGTCCGCCGAGACGAGGATCTCCTCCCAGGTTGTCGGATCGACGGCGATCCCCTCGGCCGCGCGTGCCTTCTTCTTCTCGCGCTCGGGGTCGCCCGCGAGCTTGACGCGGTCGACGTCCGCGCCCGGCGGCGACGCGAGACACCACTCGATGAACTCCTCGGTCTCGCGCCCGAACGCATCGCCGGCACCGAGCTGCCTGGGATCGATGATGATCGTCAGCATGCCGTTCAGCACCCGCCGCCGGCCCTCGTCGGGGAAGCTCTGGGCGGCGCCTGCGGCGAGCGCGCCGCCGAGGAGCTCAGCCGCGACCGCAAGGCCGTAGCCCTTGTGCTCGCCGAAGGGCAGGATCGCACCGTAGGGCGGGATCACCGTGAAGCGCGGGTTGGTCGTCGGGTCGCCCTTGTCGTCGATGATCGTGCCGGGCGCGAGCGGCTTACCCTGGTTGTGGGCGACGCGCGTCTTGCCCTGCGCGATGCGGCTGGTTGCGAAATCGAGGAGGAACGGCGGCTTGCCGGCGCGCGGGACGCCGATGCAGATCGGGTTCGTGCCGAAGCGCGGGTCGCGCCCGCCCCAGGGCGCGACGATCGGCCGCGAGATGACGTTCACGAAGTGCAGGCTGACGAGCCCCGCCCCCACGCACTGCTCGGCCCAGTGGCCGATCCGGCCGAGGTGATGCGAATTCCCCAGGGCGACGATGCAGGTGCCGTGCTTGCGCGCCCGCTCGATGCCAAGCGCCATCGACTCCAGGCCGATCACCTGCCCGTAGCCCCGGCGGCCGTCGAGCCGCAGCATGACGCCGGTGTCGAGCTTAATCTCGGGATGCTGGTTGACCGCGAGCCCGCCCTCCAGCACCGCGTCGACGTAGCGCGGGATCATCCCGACCCCGTGCGAGTCGTGGCCGGTCAGATTGGCCTCGACCAGGTTGGCGGCGACGAGCTCGGCCTCGCGCGGCTCGGAGCCGCCCTTGGCGACGATCGCTTCGATCGCGCGCCTGAGACGCAGGGCGTCGATGACGATTTCTTGGGCCACGGCCGTTCTCCTCTGCGAGCGAGGGCGCTACTGTCGCACGAGCCACACGGTCGCGCCAAGCGCGCGATGCGATAATCGCCCGCCATGGCCCAGGTCCACGTCCCCCCGTCCGGCGGCGCCGGCAAGCTCGCCGAGAATGTCATGCACTTCGCGCGCGTCCTGCGCGGCGCCGGCCTCCCGGTCGGACCCAACAAGGTCATCGATGCGCTGAAGGCGCTGCAGATCGCCGGCGTCGAGCGCCGCGACGACTTCTACTGGACGCTCGCCGCCGTCTTCCTCGACCGGCGCGAGCAGTTCGAGCTGTTCGACCAGGCGTTCCACATCTTCTGGCGCGACCCGAAGATGCTCGAGCGGGTGATGGCCCTGTTCCTGCCGCAGGTGCAGGGCCGGACGCCGGAGGAGGAGCCCGATCTCCCGAGCCGGCTCGCCGAAGCGCTCCTGCCGCAGCAGAGGCCGGGCGCGGAGGCCGAGGACGCGCCGCAGAAGATCGAGCTCGACGCGGCGTTCACGATGTCCGAGCGGGAGGTGCTGCAGCGCGCCGACTTCGAGACCATGACCAAGGAAGAGCTCGCGCAGGCGAAGCGACTGATCGCGGGCCTGCGCCTCCCGATCCCGGAGGTCCGGACGCGTCGCCTCGTCGCCGACCCGCGCGGGCGGCTGGTCGACATGCGCGCCTCCATGCGCGCGTCGCTCCGCGGCGGCGCCGACATCATCCCGCTCAAGCGCCGCTCGGCCGACGAGCGCCATCCGCCGCTCGTCGTGCTCTGCGACATCTCCGGGTCGATGAGCCGCTACTCACGGATGTTCCTCCACTTCCTGCACGCGATCACCAACGACCGCGACCGGGTGCACACCTTCGTCTTCGGCACCCGGCTCACCAACATCACCCGCCACCTGCGGCATCGCGACGTCGACGTCGCCCTCGCGGGCGTCGCCGCGGCGGTCGCCGACTGGTCGGGCGGAACGCGCATCGGAACCAGCATCAAGGAGTTCAACCTGCGCTGGTCGCGCCGCGTGCTCGGCCAGAACGCGGTCGTGCTGCTGATCACCGACGGCCTCGACCGCGACCTCGGGAAGGACCTCGGGGTGGAGATGGAGCGCCTCCACAAGAGCTGCCGCAAGCTGATCTGGCTGAACCCGCTGCTTCGCTACGAGGGCTTCGAGCCGCGCCCGCTCGGGGTCCGGGTGATGCTGCCGCACGTCGACGACTTCCTGCCGGCCCACAACATCGACAGCCTGATCGCGCTCGGCAAGGCGCTCGCCGCTGCGCCGGCGCGCGGGCGTCAGGCCGCCTAGCGCCCCGGACCTCGCACCCACAATGAAGCTCGTGCGCAACGCCTGCGCGCTGCTGCTCGTCGACCTGCAGCGCGCGTTCTGCGACGACCGCGGGTCGATGGCCGCGCACGGTCAGGACATCGGCCGGCTGCGGCGCGTCGTGTACGTGAGCCACCGGCTCGTCGACGCCGCGCGCAAGGCCGGGGTGCCGGTGGCGTGGACGCGGATGGTGTTCCGCGCTGATTACGCCGACGGCGGCGTCTTCGTGCGCGAGCTGCGGCCCGACTTCGCGCGCATCGGGGCCCTGCGTGGCGATACCCCCGACGCGGATCTCGCGCCGGGTGCCGATCGCGACGAGGACGAGCCGGTGTTCGACCACACTCGGTTCTCGGCGCTCGTCGGGACGCACCTCGAAGACTGGCTGCGCGCGGCCTCGATCGATACGGTCGTCGTCGCGGGCGTGACGACCTCGATGGCCGTGGAGAGCACCGTCCGCGACCTCGGGCAGCGCGACTTCAAGGTCTTCGTCGTGCGCGAAGCCTGCGGGGACTTCGACGACGCCGCCCACGAAGCCGCGTTCGCGGCGATGGGCGCCGGGTTCGCGCGCGTGATCGGCGAGGGCGAAGTCACCGCGGCCTGGTCGGCGGGCAGGCGGGCGCCCCCGCGATCGGGGACCTGATCCGCGGCGCGCCGCGCGGGCGCTCCACTACCTCCGCGGGCCGAGGCGCGCAGCGCTCTTTGCGGCAGAATACGGACTTCGGTCGCGAAAGGGGAAGACAGAATGGAGATGTCGGGCGAGCAGCTGATCCCGGTGCCGCAGGCGCGCGTCTGGGCGGGGCTCAACGACCCAGAGGTGCTGAAGGCGTCGATCCCGGGCTGCGAGTCGATCGAGCGGGTGTCCGACACCGAGTACAAGGTGTTGCTTACCGCCTCAGTCGGTCCGGTGAAAGCGAAATTCAACGGGAAGCTGCTGCTCTCCGACGTGAACCCGCCGACCTCCTACAAGCTCTCGTTCGAGGGCTCGGGCGGCGCGGCCGGCTTCGGCAAGGGTGGTGCACAGGTATCGCTCGCCCCGGACGGCGCGGGCACGAAGCTCAGCTACCTGGCGAACGCCCAGGTCGGGGGCAAGCTCGCGCAGGTCGGCTCGCGGCTGATCGACGGCGTCGCGAAGAAGATGGCCGACGAGTTCTTCCAGCGGTTCAACGACAAGCTGGCCGGCCCTGCGCCCGCGCCGGCGGCAGCGGAGGGTGCGGCGATGGCGACGACTGCAGGCGGCGTGTGGCTGACTCCGACCTACGCTTTCATCGCGGCGTTCGTCGTCGTGTTCGTGATCATCTGGCTCGCGTCGTGAGCTAGCGCGCACGGGCGACCGAGATGGCGACCAAGCGGCCGCAGCGCGCAAGTGGCGCGTCCCTGCTCGTCGGCACGCGCAAGGGGCTCTTCCTGCTCGCCGGCGATTCCGGCCGGAGGGCCTGGCGGATCTCGCCACCACACTTCCTCGGGCACATCGTCAATCACGCGGTCCTCGATCCGCGCGACCGTCGCACGCTGCTCGTCGCTGCGCGCGCCGGCCATCTCGGTCCGACCGTGTTCCGCTCGAGCGACCGCGGCCGGACGTGGAAGGAAGCGTCGCGGCCGCCGGCGTTCCCGAGGGCGCCCGCGGGCGAGACCGGCCTCGTCGTCGCGCACGTGTTCTGGCTCACGCCCGGGCATCCCGCCGAACCCGGCGTGTGGTACGCCGGCACCTCGCCGCAGGGGCTCTTCCGCTCGGCGGACGGCGGCGACACCTGGCAGGGCATCGACGGTTTCAACGCCAACCCGATGCGCACCGCCTGGGTCGGGGGGTTGCAGGAAGCGCCGCCGGACGGCGCCACGCTGCACTCGATCAACGTCGACCCGCGCGATCCGCAGCATCTCTACATCGCGATGTCCGCCGGCGGCGCCTTCGAGTCGACCGACGGCGGCGCGCGCTGGCGCCCGCTGAACAAGGGCGTTGCGGCCGACTTCATGCCCGATCCGGACCCCGAGTACGGGCACGACGTGCACTGCCTGCGGCTCGCACCCTCCGCGCCCGAGGTGATCTACCAGCAGAACCACTGCGGCATCTATCGCATCGAACGGCCGGCCGAGCGCTGGACGAGGATCGGCGAGAAGATGCCGAAAGCGATCGGCGACATCGGCTTCCCGATGGTCGTCCATCCGCGCGATCCGCAAACCGCGTGGGTGTTCCCGATGGACGGCAGCACGGTCTGGCCGCGAACGAGCGTGGGCGGGAAACCGGCGGTGTACGCGACGCGCAACGGCGGCGCGAGTTGGCAGAAGCTCGCGCAGGGGCTTCCCGCGAAGGACGCGTGGTGGACGGTCAAGCGCCAGGCGATGTGCGCGGACGCGCGCGATCCGGTCGGGCTCTACTTCGGCACGACGAGCGGCGAGGTCTGGGCGAGCACCGACGAGGGCAAGCGCTGGCGCTGCATCGCCCGGCACCTGCCGCACATCTACTCGGTGGAAGCGGCCGCGGGATGAACACCGTTCTCATCCCCTCCCCGCTCCGCTCCTATACCGGGAACCGTTCCCAGGTGACGGCCGCAGGCGCGAGCGTCGCCGAGCTGCTCGGCGACCTCGACCGCCGCTACCCGGGAATCCGCTTCCGCATGATCGACGAGCAGGATTCGATCCGGCAGCACATCAAGATCTTCGTGAACCGAGAGCAGGTGAAGCGCATCGACGCGCCGGTCGGCGCGTCAGACGAGGTGATCATCATCACCGCGATCAGCGGCGGCTAGGCGGTGCGGTCGTAGACGAGCCGCGCCGCACAGAGGTCCTCCAGCGCGGTGCCCACCGACTTGAAGACCGTCACCGCTTCCGGAGTCACCCGGCCCGGGTGACGGCCCGCCACCAGGTCCGCGAGCTCCGCGCGGACGTGCTCGCGCGCGATCGCGCCGGCGGAGATCGGCTGCACCAGGTCGCCTGCTTCCTTGAGCGCACCGGCGCAGGTGTCGACGAACACCTCGGCGCGCCTCACCAGCTCGTCATCGCTCTCGCGCATCTCGGGCGTGAACGCGCCGACGAGGTCGACGTGCGTGCCGGGACGCACGAGCGCGCCGCGCACGATCGGCTCCCGCGCAGTGGTCGCACAACTGACGATGTCGGCAAGCCCGAGGCCGGCCGCGAGATCGGCGCAGACTTCGGCCGGCAGACCGTCCGCGATGAGCCGCGCCGCGGTCGCCTTGGCATGCTCGAACGAGCGGCCCCACACGAGGACGCGTTCGGTCGGGCGCAACGCACAGTGGGCGGCGGCCATGTACGGCGCGAGCGCGCCGGTGCCGACGACGAGCAGCCGCCTCGAATCGGGCCGCGCGAGATACGTCGCCGCGAGCGCCGACGCTGCGGCGGTCCGACGCAGCGTCAGCGCTTCACCGTCGATCAGTGCGAGCGGATGCCCGGTCGCACGATCCATCAGCAGGTACAGCGCCGACACGCTGGCAAGACCGCGCGCGCGGTTGCCGGGAAAGACGGTAACGATCTTGACGCCGAGGTTGTCGCCCGCCCACGCCGGCATCAGGAGCAAGCGGTCGCCCGCATCGGTGACCGGATAGCTCGCGCGTACCGGCGCGTTCGCGCCCGCGCGGTACGCTTCCCGCAGCGCGTCGACGAGCGCCTGCCAGTCGAGCGCGGCGTGGACGCGCGTGCCGCCAAGGAACGGAAGGCTTGCGGACATCCGCTGCGGACGCTACCCCGGCGTCCGCACGCTGCTCGCGCGGGCGTTGGTCAGCCGCCCCGTCCGGCGGCCGCGCGCATGCGCGTCGCCGCTTCCGCCGTGCGCTGCGCGATCGATACCAGCTCGAGCACCGCCGCCCGGAACTTCTCCGGCGCGGCCCCCGGCGCGTCCCGGTGGTTCCCACTCTCGACCAGCAGCAGCCGCTTGGGCTCGGGGGCTGCGCCGTACAGCTTCTCGCTCATGGCGGCGGGGACGAAGCGGTCCGAGTTGCCGTGGATGAACAGCACCGGCGCCTTGACGCTGCCGATCCTGGCGAGCGAGTCGAAGCGCTGCGTGAGCAACGGACCGCTCGCCAGCTCGCCGTAGCCCATCACCTCGGCCATGTCGCGCATCGAGGTGAACGTCGAGTCCGCGACGAGTCCGGCCACGTCGTCGTTATGCGTCGCGAGCTCGATCGCCACGGCGCCGCCGAGCGAGTGGCCGTAGACGAAGCGCCGGTGCGGATCGGGCGCGCGCTCGCGCAGGTACTCCCACGCCGCCTGGGCGTCGGCGTAGGTGTAAGCCTCCGACGGCAGGTCGCCGTCGCTGCGGCCGAAGCCCCGGTAGTCGATCGCGAGCACCGCGAAACCCATCCGCTGCAGGCGCTGGATGCGGAACAGGTTGTTCGAGAGGCTCCAGCGCGTGCCGTGGAGGTAGAGCACCGCGGGGGCGTGCGCGTCGGGGCCGGGGATCCACCAGGCGTAGATACGCTCGCGAGCGCCTGCGTCGTCGCCGGGGACCGTCAGCCAGACTTCCTCGTACTTGAGGCCGTAGTCGGAGGGCATGGCCTGGACGTCCCGCTGCGCGCGGAAGATCCACTCGCGCTGCTTGAGGTCGAGGTACGCGCAGCCGGCGGCCGACAGCACCGACCCCGCCAGCAGCGCGGCGGCGAGGCGGCGAACGAGGCCCGTGCGCGACACGCGATTCCAGCCCATCCCGCGTCAGCGCTTCGCGGCGGTCCAGCGCGATTCCGGGCCGTTGTTGTCGGGCTTCACCGTGCCTTCCATGGTGTTCCCGTTCACCCGTCCGGTGAACTCGCGCTTCACGCCCGCGGCGTCCACGAACGCGAAGGCGATCTTGTCGCCCTGCAGCCGCGTGTCGCGCAGGCCTGCGTTGATCGCGCCGAACTTCACCGAGCCCTCGAGCATCTGGTACTTCTGCTCGAGCGCGAGGTCCCATCCGTCCGACCCGGACTGGACGCGCCAGTTGCCCTGCACCTTCGCCGGCACGATCCAGAAATAGGCACGGCGGCCATCCAGGTTGGTGATCTCGTCGGGCTGCCAGTCCTCCATGTTGAACTGGTGCGAGACGACGCGCGTGCCCGGCTTCATGTCGAGGATCCGCGGCCGCAGCTTCACGTTCAGCCCGGGGAGGAGATACATCGTGACCACGGTGGCCTGGGTGAAGTCGGTCTCGAAGATGTCGCCGCGGACGAACTTCGCTTTGGTGGTCACCCCTTCCCGGGAGGCGTTGCGGTTCGAGAGGTCGACCATGTCCGGGTTGAACTCGATGCCCATCGCGCGCGCGCCGAACTTCTTCGCCGCGGCGATGACCGTGCGCCCGTCGCCCGAGCCGAGGTCGACGACGAAGTCGTTCGGCGTCGTCTGCGCCATGCGCAGCATCCGCTCGACCAGGTCCTCGGGGGTCGGCACCCAGATGACGTCCTTGCCGGCCTGGCCGACCTGGGGCTGGAAGTCCTTCTTCTCGGCCTGTCCGTGGGCCGCCGTGGCGAGCGCTGTGGCGGCGAGAAACGCGACGGCCAACCGGCCGGCGGCGGGGAATTTCGCGGTGCTCAACTTGTGCTCCTTCGGGGTGAGAGGCGCGGGCGGCGGGGCCGCCGGCGCGTGGGCTATGCGGGCGCCGAATCTTATCAAACCCGGCTAGCGCAAACGAGTTCTCCCGGCTGCAGGCAGATTTCCACATCGGCGCGCGTCCGCCCGCGGGCCCCGCCAGACCACCCCCTATAATCGCCGGCTATGAAAGGGGAGACGCTGGCGGCGGCGCGCCCCGAAGTCGACGCGTTCGAGCTTGCCGGGACCGGCATGCTCGTCAGCGACGAGTCCGGGCTGATCCTCCGCGCGAACCGGGCCTATTGCGAGCTCCTCGGCCGCCGCGAGGACGAGCTGGTCGGCCACCCCTTCGTCCACGCCTTCCCCAAGACCGCCCAGCCGCTCGCGCGGCGCGCGCTTAAGGCAGCCCTCGAGCCCGACGCGCTCCCGATGCCGAGCCACTGGACGCTCGTGCGCCGCGACGGCCGCTCGGTCGCCGTGCTCCTGACCGTCCGCGCCACCGGCGGCCAACGCACGCTCGCCGTCATCACCGTCACCGACGTCACCGCGATGGCCGCCATCGAGCAGCGGCTGACCGCGGTGCTCGACGAGCAGCGGCTGATCCTCGACCATGCCCAGGTCGGCATCCTCTTCTCCCGCAGTGGCCGGGTGATGCGGGTGAACGCGGCCTGCGCGCGGATGTTCGGCTACCCGGAGCGGGACCTCGTCGGCCAGGCGACGACGATGCTCGTCCCGGCGATCGACGGCACCGAACCTCCCGGCGGCGAGTCCTGGCACGCCGAGCTGGAAGTGAGCCGCCGCGAGGGCACCCCCTTCTGGTGCGAGATCGACGGCCAGCCGTTCAGCGCACCGGGCGAGCCGGTGCAGTCGATCTGGACCCTGCGCGACGTCACCGGCCGCCGCCGCGCGCAGGAAGAGCTCGCCCGCGTGCTGCTCGACCAGCGCGCGCTGCTCGACAACGCCTCGGTCGGCATCGTGTTCACGCGCGACCGGACGGTGCTTCGCGTCAACCGGAAGGCCGAGGAGCTCTTCGGCTGGGACGCGGGCGAGCTCGTCGGCCGGCCGGGCCTCGTCTTCTACCCCGACGAGACGGCCTACGCTGCGCTCGGCGCCGGGGCCGGGCCGGTGCTCGGCCGCGGGGAGGCGTTCCAGTCCGAGCTCGAGCTGCGGCGCAAGGACGGCTCGCGGTTCTGGGCGCGGCTCGCGGCGAAGGCGGTGAACCCGCGCGCGACCGGCGACGGCACGATCTGGATCGTCGAGGACATTACCGAGAGCCGGCGCGCGGCCGAGTCGCTCAACCGGCTCCTGCGCGAGCTCTCGACGATCCTCGACACCGCGACCGTCGGCATCGCCTACGCCCGCAACCGCATGCTGCTCCGCTGCAACCGCAAGCTCGAGGAGATCTTCGGCTACGCGCCCGGCGAGCTCGTGGGCCGCAGCACGGCGCTGCTCTATCCGAGCGACGACGCCTTCGAGCGCTTCGGCGCCGAGGCATTCCCGGTCATCGAAGCGGGGGGGACCTACGAGGCGGAGGTGCCCCATCTCCGCCGCGACGGCACGCAGATCCTCTGCCACGTCTCGGGGCGCGCGATCGACCCGGCCGACATCGCCCAGGGGCTGATCTGGATCGTGCAGGACGTGACCGCGCAGCACGCGGCGCAGGGCGCACTCGTCCGCGCGCGCGACCAGCTCGAGCAGCACGTCGCCGAGCGCACACGCGACCTCGCCGAGAAGAACGTCGAGCTCGAGACCGAGATCGCCGAGCGGCGCCTCGCGGAGGAGCAGCTCCGCGTGCGCGGCGAGCGCCTGCTCTATCACCGCAACCAGCTCCTCGCGCTCGCGCGGCGCGACCGCTCCGACCTCGCAGCCGCGCTGCAGGAGATGCTGGCGACCGCCTGCACGACGCTGCGCCTCGATCGCGCGAGCTACTGGCGGATGCTCGCCGAGGGCACCGCGATGCGCTGCGAGATGGTGCACCGGGCGGACGGCGCGGTGGACCCCGCGCCGGCCGCCGACACGCTCGAGGCCGCCGACCACCCGGCGTACTTCAGCGCGATCGTGGCAAACGAGATCGTCGCCGCGGAGGACGCGGCGAGCCATCCGGCGACGCGGTCGCTCGGGCCGGTGTACCTGCGGCCGCTCGGCATCGCGGCGACGCTCGACGCGCCGGTCTGGCTGGACGGCCGGGTCGTGGGCATGGTGTGCGGCGAAGTCGCGCGCGGGACGCGCGCGTGGCAGCCGGAGGAGATCGACTTCGCCTCCGGGATCGCGACCATGATCGCGCTCGCCCTCGAGGCGTCGCAGCGGCGCGGCGCGGAGGCGCAGCTCATGCGGCTCGCGCACTACGACGGCCTGACCGGGCTCCCCAACCGCAACCTGCTCGCCGACCGGCTGCGGCAGGCGCTCGTCTTCGCGAGCCGGCATCGCACGCGCGTCGCGCTGATGTTCCTCGACCTCGACCGCTTCAAGAACATCAACGACTCCCTCGGCCACTACGTCGGCGACCAGATCCTGAAGGAGGTGGCGGCGCGCCTGACGCGAAGCCTCCGTGCCGGCGACACCGTCGCGCGGCTCGGCGGCGACGAGTTCGTGGTCGTGCTGCAGGAGGTCGGCGACCCGGCCAACGCGGCGATGGTCGCGCAGAACCTCCTGCGCGAGCTCGGCCCCCCCTATCTCGTCGAGGGGCGCGAGCTGCACCTCTCGGCGAGCGCCGGCATCACGCTCTACCCCGACGACGGCCAGGATGCCGACGTGCTGATGAAGAACGCGGACGTGGCGATGTACCACGTGAAGGACGGCGGGCGGAACGGCTTTCAGTTCTTCGCCGAGACGATGAACCATGCGGCGAACCGCCGGCTCGCGATCGAGAACGACCTGCGGCTCGCGATCCGGCGCGGGGAGCTCGTGCTGCACTACCAGCCGCAGATCGACCTCTCTCGCCAGGTGGTGCGCGCGGTCGAGAGCCTGGTGCGCTGGCGCCACCCGGAGCGCGGGCTCGTCATGCCGGGCGGGTTCATCGGGATCGCCGAGGAGTGCGGGCTCGCGCAGCCGCTTGGCGAGTGGACCCTGCACGAGGCGTGCGTCCAGAGCCGGCGCTGGCAGGCGGCGGGGATCGCGCCGGTGCCGGTGGCGGTGAACCTGTCCGCGCGCGTCTTCCGCGACCGGTCGTTCGTGACCACCCTGCGCGGGATCCTCGACGAGACCCGCCTCGACCCGCGGCTGCTCGAGCTGGAGATCACCGAGAGCGCGGTGATGCAGCAGTCGGACGCGACCTCCGCGACGCTGGAGGAGCTGTCGGCGATGGGGATCCAGCTCGCCGTCGACGACTTCGGCACCGGCTACTCGAGCCTTGCCTACCTGAAGCGCTTCCCGATCGACAAGCTGAAGATCGACCGCTCCTTCGTGCGCGGCATTCCGGCAAGCGGCGATGACACCGCGATCACGCGGGCGATCGTCTCGCTCGCGCGCAGCCTCGGCCTGCGCGTGGTCGCCGAGGGCGTCGAGACCGACGCGCAGCTCGGCTTCCTGAGCGCCCACGGCTGCGACGACGTGCAGGGCAACTTCTACTGCCCGCCGCTCGACGCGCGCGAGACCGGTCGGATCTTCGGCTGCGCCCAGGCGCCGGCGGGCGAGCGCTAGCGCCCGGCTGCGGGGCCTCGCGGCCCCGGTTCAGTCGACCGTCGCCCCCGACGCTTTCACGACCGGGGCCCACTTCGCGATCTCGGACTTGATGAGCGCGCCAAACTGCGCCGGCGTGCCGTAGACCTCGGCCGATCCCATCTCGGCAAGCCGCTGCTTCACTTCCGGGTCCTTGAGCGCCTTGACCATCTCCGCGTTGAGCTTGTCCACGATCGGCTTGGGCGTCTTGCCCGGGGCGACGACGCCGTACCACGCGATCGACTCGTAGCCCTTGACGCCCGACTCGTCGAGCGTGGGGACATCGGGCAGCAGCGCGGAGCGCTTGAGCGAGGTCACGGCGAGCGCCCTCACCTTCGTTCCCTTCAGCTGCGGGAGGATCGGGATCAGGCTCTCGAACGCGATCGGGATCTGGCCGCCGATGAGATCGTTGATCGCCGGGCCGCTCCCCTTGTAGGGCACGTGCACCATTTTCGTCCCGGTCAGCTGCTTGAACAGCTCCGCCGAGAGGTGCTGCGGCGTCCCGTTGCCGGCCGAAGCGTAGCTGTAGCCGTCGGGCTTCGCCTTCAGCAGGGCGATCAGTTCCTTGACGTTCTTGGCCGGGAACGACTCGTGCACGACCAGGACCAGCGGCACCGACGCGACGTGGACCACGGGCGCGAGGTCCGTCACCGGGTTGTAGGGCAGGCTCTTGAAGAGCGAGACGTTGATCGCGAGCGGGCCGCTCGCGCCCATCAGGATCGTGTAGCCGTCGGGGGGCGCCTTCGCGACGAAGTCGGTGCCGATGTTGCCGCCGGCGCCGGCCTTCGCCTCGACGAGGAAGGGCTGGCCGAGCGACTGCTGGAGCTTGGTGCCGACGAGCCGCGCGAGGATGTCGGTCGTCCCGCCCGGCGGGTACGGCGTGACGAACTTGACCGGCTTCGTCGGGTAGTTCTGGGCTGCGGCCGGGGCGGCGGCGAGGACGGCGACGGCCGCCAGCAGCGCGAGCATGAGGGTGCGGTTCATGTTCCTGGGTCCTTTTTCGGTCGAGGCGCCGCCGGGGTGCGGGCGACGGGGGATTCTAGTTAGAAAACCGCTACCGCAGGCAACGGTTCGCCTGACTCCGGGAGCGCGAGGGGAATCGGCGGGAAGGGAACGGTCCCGCCGCCGTTCCCTGGCCCCTCGCATCGTGGCCCGACGCTCGCGCGGCGAGGAATCCTGCCGTTGCGCCCGGTGCCAGGGCAAGCGACACTATCTCGATCGTCACGAGAGGCGCGCAAGCACGTGTCCACCGACCTCCAGCCTTTCCTCTATCTGCTGCCGACGAAGCTCGCCGCGGACGAGTCGGGCGCCGTCAAGCTCGCGTGGGCGCAGGGCGACGGTCCGTTCGGGCACTCGAAGCCCCTCGCCGCGAACCCCGCCGTCAGCACGATCCGGTCGCACCGCAAGTTCCTCAGCGACGAAGAGTGCGATCGCATCATCGCGCTCGGCGAGTCGCTCGCGACGGTCGATGCCGGCGTCGAGAAAGGCGAGAACCGCTACCGCGTCGGGCGCATCAGCTGGATCGAGCCGGGCGACGACACAGCGTGGATCTTCCATCGCCTCGGGCTCGCGTTCCTCGAGGCGAACCGCGAGTACGGCCTCGAGCTGATCGGCTTCGCCGACGCGCTGCAGTACACCGTCTACGGGCCGTCGGAGCGCTTCGACTGGCACATGGATCTCGGCGCCGGCCTGACCAGCGCCCGGAAGCTCAGCATGACGGTGCAACTCTCGCCGCCCGCGGACTACGCGGGCGGCGACCTCGAATTCGTCGGCCACACTCGCGCCGCCGCCCGGGAGCGCGGCTCGGCGACGATCTTCCCGGCCTACGTGGGGCACCGCGTCTCCCCGGTCGAGCGCGGGACGCGGCGCTCGCTCGTCGCCTGGGCCTCCGGCCCGTCCTTCCGGTAGGGGCGGGAGTCCCCGCGGGAATCGCCGCCGTCGCGGCGAACCCTCCGAGCCTTGGGGAGCACGAGGGGAACCGGCGGGAAGGGAAGGGTCGCGGCCGCCCTGCCTTCGCCGCTCGTGTCCTTGCGACTAGCTCCCGCCGATCGTCATCCCCTCGACCAGGATAGAGCCGCACGTGCGCGAGCCGCGCGTGAGAACGTCGCCACCGACTTCGACGATGTTGCGGAACATGTCGCGCAGGTTGGCCGCGACGGTGATCTCTTCCACCGGGTAGCGGATCTCGCCCCGCTCGACCCAGTAGCCGGAGGCACCCCGCGAGTAGTCGCCGGTCACCTGGTTCACGCCCTGCCCCATCAGCTCGGTGACGAGCAGCCCGGTGCCGAGCGCCTTCAGCATGCCGACGAAATCGCGCTCGCCCGGCTTGAGGATCAGGTTGTAGTTGCCGCCGGCGTTGCCGGTCGTCTGCATGCCGAGCTTGCGGGCGGAGTAGACGCCGAGGAAGTACCCCTTCACGACGCCGTCCTTCACGACATCGCGCGGCGCGCTCGCGACGCCGTCGTCGTCGAAGCAGGCGCTCGCCTGGCCGCGCAGGAGATGCGGCTCCTCGCGGAGATTCACGATCGCCGAGAACACCTGCGTTCCGAGGCTGTCGACGAGGAACGAGCTCTTGCGGTAGAGACTGCCGCCGCTCACCGACGAGACGAAGTGCGCGAGCAGGCCGTTGGCGACCGGTGCCTCGAACAGCACGCGGCCCTTGCGCTTGCCGAGCTTGCGGCTGCGAAGGCGAGCGAGCGCGCGCCGGCCGGCGTAGTCCCCGATCGCTTCCGGCGTCGCGAGGTCGGCGGCGGCGCGCTGCGACGAGTACCAGTCGTCGCGCTGCATCGCGTCGCCCTCGGCCGCGATCACGGCACACGAGACGTAGTGGCGCGAGCTCGCGAACCCGTCGAGGAACCCGGCGCTGTTGCCGGCGATGAACTGGGACTGCTGGGTCGAGACGCTCGAACCCTCGGAGTTGACGATGCGCGGGTCGAGGCGGAAGGCGGCCGCCTCGCACGACTTCGCCATCGCGATCGCCTGCTCCACCGGGAGGTCCCACGGGTGGAAGAGATCGAGGTCCCGGCTCGACCGCGAGATCAGCGCCGGGTCCGCGAGGCCGGCCGCCTCGTCGGCCGCGGTGAAGCGGGCAATCGAGAGCGCCGCCGCGACCGTGTCGCGGATCGCCTTCGGCGAGAGGTCGGAAGAGCTCGCGTAGCCGCGCCGCTTGCCGATGTAGACGGTAACGCCGAGACCCTTGTCGCGGTTGTACTCGATCGTCTCGACCTCGCTCCGCCGGACGGTCACGGTCTGCCCGTAGCCTTCCGAGACGTCGGCCTCGGCCTGGGTCGCGCCCTGCTCGTGCGCAACCCGCAGCACGTCGGCGACCATCTCGCGAAGCGTGTCGAGCGAATAGGTGAAACGCGCGTCGGGCATCGGGGAGCGGGCGGTGGAGAAAGGGCGGCTATTATACGGGCCCGCCACTCACCGCCCGACGATGCAGGACGAGCGCCCGAGCAAGACGCAACGCAAGCAGGAGGTGCGCGCGCTGCAGGCGCTCGGCGAGCGCCTCGTCAGGCTCAACGCCGAGCAGCTCGCGGCGGTGCCGCTGCCGGAGGAGTTGCGCGACGCGGTGCTCGAGGCGAAGCGGATCCGCAGCCGCGAGGGCCACCGGCGCCAGCTGCAGTACATCGGCAAGCTCATGCGCGGGATCGACCCTGCACCGATCGCGCGCGAGCTCGAGCGCTGGGACGGCCAGTCGCGCGAGGCGACCGCCGCGCATCACCGGATCGAGCGCTGGCGCCTGCGCCTTCTCGACGACGACGACGCGCTGACCGAGTTCGCGCGCGAGCACCCGCACGTCGATCTCCAGCGGCTGCGCACGTGCGTGCGCGAAGCGCGCAAGGAACGGCTCGCGGGCGGCGAGCCGCGGCGCTTCCGCGATCTGTTCCGCCTGATCCGCGAAGCGGAAGCGGGGACCGGCGCCGAGCCGCCGTTATAATCGCGACGCCATGGATGCCCCGGATCGTGCGTTGAAGGTCGGCCTCGTCTCCGTCAGCGATCGCGCGTCGGGCGGTGTCTACAAGGACGAGGGGATCCCCGCGCTCAAGGCGTGGCTGGGGGGCGCGCTCGCGACCGGCTGGACGTGCGTCGAGCGGCTGATTCCCGACGAGCAGCCGCTGATCGAGGCAACGCTGATGGAATTGGTGGACGTCGCGGGCTGCGACCTCGTGCTCACTACCGGCGGTACCGGGCCCGCCCCGCGCGACGTGACACCCGAGGCAACCCTCGCGGTCGGCGACAAGGTGATGCCCGGCTTCGGCGAGCAGATGCGCCAGGTGAGCCTCGCGTTCGTACCGACGGCGATCCTGTCGCGCCAGGTCGCGGTGATCCGCAAAGGCGCGCTGATCATCAACCTCCCCGGCCAGCCGAAGGCGATCCGGGAGACGCTCGAGGGCGCCAAGAACGCGGCCGGCGAGCTGCTGGCACAGGGCATCTTCGCCGCGGTGCCCTATTGCATCGATCTCATCGGCGGACCGTACATCGAGACCCACGAGGCGGTAGTGAAAGCGTTCCGGCCCAAGTCGGCGCAGCGGCCGAAGCGCTGATGCCCGCGCTCCTCGACGCAATCCAGCTCGAGACCGGCCGCGATCCGGAGCGGAGCGTCATCTGGCTGCACGGCCTCGGTGCCGACGGCCGCGACTTCGTGCCGATCGTCGGCGAGCTCGACCTTCCGCCCGAGCCGATCCGGTTTGTGTTTCCCCACGCACCGGTCCAGCCGGTGACGATCAACAACGGGATGTCGATGCGCGCGTGGTACGACATCGTCGCCGACGATCTCGCCCGGCGCGAGGACGAACGCGGGGTGCGCGCTTCCCAGGGCCTGGTCGAGGCGCTGGTCGCCCGCGAACGCGAGCGCGGGATTCGCGCTTCGAGGATCGTCCTCGCCGGCTTCTCCCAGGGCGGAGCGATCTCGCTGCAGGCCGGCTTGCGTCACCCGGAGCGCCTGGCGGGCGTCATGGCGCTGTCGACCTATGTGCCGATCGCGGCCACGCTCGAGGCCGAGCGCAGCCCGGCGAATGGCGACGTGCCGATCTTCATGGCGCACGGAACGCAGGATCCGATCATCCCGCTCGCGCACGCGCGGCGCTCGCACGAGCTGCTCGAGCGGCTCGGCTACCCGGTGGAATGGCACGAGTACGTGATGCCGCATTCCGTGTCGCCGCACGAGATCCAGGACATCGGCGCGTGGCTGCGCCGCGTGCTCGGCTAGGGCACAAACGAAAAAAGGGGCAGCGCCCCTTCGGTCTTTTCCCGTGCCGATGCGCTACGCGGCGTCGCGCACCATGTGCCGACAGCGCAGGAGCTCGTAGTCGTGCCGCCGCTCGGCGACCCCGGTCGGGAGCAGCATCGTGCGCAGACCGTTGTAATCGAACATGAAGCTCTGTCCGGGGGCGTGTACCCCGGGCGGGAGCAGCACCTGCACCTCGCCGCCGAGCTGATGCGGATCGAGGATGATCCCGGTTTCGGTGCCGAGCGTGGTCGTGTTGCCCATCTGGACGTGCAGCTCGACCGGAACGGCCGAGCGGGCGAGCGTCTGGATCCCCACCGCAGCCTGGGTGACCGACGGGCGCGACAGCCGGCGAATCACGCCGATGAGCCAGTTGTCCCCGCCTTCCGGCTGCATGGCGATCAGGCAGCCGATCCGCAGCCAGTCACCGCGTACCTGCGGTACCAGCGCGCCGAACCCGCCGACGCTGACGTTCTCGACGATCCAGCTCTCGAAGTTCGAGCCGTCGAAGCCGAGCGAACTGGACTTGCCCGGCGCGAGGACCCCCTGGATGCCCTCGAAGCCCCAGGCGATCGTCAGTCGAGACTTCACGCGGTGGCGCGCATGACGCCGCTCCGGAAGCTTCGGCGACCAGCACTGCTCCAGGTGCTCGAGCACGCCGATCGCCGTGTCGGGCGAGCACGTGCCGCCGAGCGTGAGTGTGGCGGGGACGTCGCGCGTGTTCCGGATGTTCTGGACCAGAGCGTCGATCTCGGCGAACGCCCGGCCGGCGCCGAAGAAGCGGATCGTCGGGGACGGCTGCGGGGGGCGCGCGACGCGCGCCGGCCCGGTCGCCCGCGCGAGGTCGATCCAGTAGGGCGTCTCGGGCTGGTGCTGCGAGACGAGCAGGAATCCGGGAGAGAGCTGCGCGATCACGCGCTCCGCGATCTCGATCTCGGGCGGCAGCAGGCTGTCAGGCGAGCACGCGCTGAACATCACCGCGCGCAGGAACTCGAGCTCCGGCGTCGAGTCCGGGCCAAGGCCCGGGTACGGCACGACCTTCGTGCGCGCGAGCTTCTTCGACTCGAGCAGCGTGTAGGTGCGCGACATCATCGTCCACAACCGCTCGTCGATCGGCCCGTAGCGGCACTGGAGCCACTTCAGCTGCTGTGCGAGCGCGCGCAGCGCGCGTGCACCGAGCAGTGCAAGCGAACCCTTGAGGGCGTCGCCGCCTTTGGCGCCGGTCGCGTAGGCGTCGATGGAGGTGACGTAACCGAGCGCGGCTTCGCTCCAGAACGCGTGGATCACCTTCCAGAGCCGTTGCTCCTGCTGCTTCCCCTGCCGCGCGGCCGCGAGGTATTCGCGGCTCACCTTGCGCGCGTGCGCCTGGCCGGCCTCGTCGAAGAGCTGCACGAGCTGCGCGCGATGGTCGGGCTTGAAGGCCGGTTCGTTCCGGATCGATTCGAACCAGTGCGTGACCTCCTCGAGCGATGCGAACGCCTCGCCGCCGGGCAGCGCCGCCGCGATGCGTTTCGCTTCCTTCAGGTCCGCCAGCGGATGGCCGGACCGCGTACCGCCGAAGATGCCGAGCATTCGCTTTCCCCTCGGGGGGCTCCGTTTGAGCGAAATGGTTCCCCCGACCCCCTCAAAGCAAGCCTCAAGCCAGTGGACGCTACGGTGTGAACTAAGCCGCACCCGAGGTAGCGGGGTGCGAACTAGTTCCGGGCGGACGAGGCGGGTAGAGTCGGCGCTCGCTGCCGACGTTGCAACGTCGACAGCACCGCGCGGAGGCGCTGGCGGGCGGCCATCGAGCGACAGCGCGCCAAGATCAGCTGTGAATCGGTGCCCCCCAACCAGCGGCTCTGAATGCCATGCGGACGCGTAACGAACGGACACAATTTCCTCGTTGACGTCGGCTGGATGCGAGCGTAGCCTCCGCCTCGTTTTCAATTGCCAGGAAAGCCATCTTGGGAAGTAGCAGCTGCAGTCTCGCTCACGCCCTGGCCGAGTGACCATCCGGTAATACAGTCCCCTGAACTGCCTCCCGGGCCCTCCGCCGCGCTTGAGCCAGCGGAGAGTTCGGGGCAGTCACCCGCCTAGTGCAGCGGGGTCAGCCTCTCCTCTCTTTCGATCGGTGTTGTTGACGTCGCCCGCGCGCTTGCGCCGCGGCCGTCCGTGCATGGCGTTTGCACGCGAGCAGAAGGAGACGCCCATGGAACTGCGAATTCGTGGACTGAACGTTCTCCGTCCGTTCTCCGGTCTCCGCCCTGGCGAAGTTCGTGCTCCTGTAGCGCGGCCTTCGGGGCGACTTGCGGACGTGGCGGCTCTTTCCCCCGACGCAGCAGTGGCGAGCCTCGACACTTCTCTAGAGGGTCTCCTCGAACGCGAGGCGCAGGAGCGACTCGCCACCTATGGCGAGAACACCGTCGCGCATGAGGTGAAGAAGAGCCCGATTCGCCGGCTCTTCGAGCTCTTTGCGACACCTCTCTCGCTTCTGCTCCTGAGCCTAGCCATCATCGCCGAGCTCACCGGCGAGGCGAGGGGCGCCATCGTCATCACGCTCATGGTGGTGCTCTCGGTCCTGCTCTCCTGGGTGCAGGAATTCCGCTCCAACAAGGCGGCCGAGAAACTCCGCGCCATGGTGAATACGACGGCGACCGTGCTACGCAAGGACAAGCGCAAAGGCGTTCCCGAAGAGGTCAACCGCCTCTTCGAAGTCCAGCTTCGCTACCGCGGACCTCAGTCGGTGGAGGTGCCGCTCAACCGTGTGGTGCCGGGCGACATCGTTCGCCTGTCCGCGGGGGACATGATCCCGGCGGACGTCCGCGTGCTCTTCGCGAAGGACCTCTTCGTGAATCAGGCGGCGCTCACCGGCGAATCGCTGCCGGTTGAAAAGTTCGCGGCCGCGGCGGACAGCGCCGCGAGGTCGGCGCTCGAGCTCCAAAACGTCTGCTTCATGGGAACCAATGTCGTGAGCGGCACCGCGACCGCCGTCGTCGTCGCGACCGGGCGCAGCACCTATTTCGGGTCCATCGCTTCGGCGGTTGCAGGCGAGAGGGAGCAAACCAGTTTCGATCGGGGCGTGAACCGCTTCATCTGGTTGATGATCCGTTTCATGCTGGTGATGGTGCCGCTCGTGTTTGTCATCAACGGCCTCACCAAGGGCAACTGGATGGAGGCTTTCCTGTTTGCCATGGCGGTCGCCGTCGGCCTCACCCCCGAGTTGCTGCCGATGATTGTGACCATCAACCTCGGCAAGGGCGCGCTCGCGATGGCGCGCAAGCAGGTCATCGTCAAGCGCCTGAACTCGATTCAGAACTTCGGGGCAATGGACGTGCTGTGCACCGACAAGACCGGGACGCTCACCCAGGACAAGGTCATCCTGGAGCGCCATGTCGACCTCGCCGGCGAGGAAAGCCAGCGCGTCCTCGAGTACGCCTACCTCAACAGCTACTACCAGTCGGGGCTCAAGAACCTGCTCGACGTCGCCATCCTCGAGCACGGCGAGGTGCACGAGGCGCTGCACGTGACCGAGCATTTCGCCAAAGTGGACGAGATTCCCTTCGACTTCCAGCGCCGCAGGATGTCGGTCGTTGTCGAGAAAGACCACGCCACGCACATCCTCATCTGCAAGGGCGCGGTCGAGGAAATCTTCAGCGTTTGCTCGACGGCCGAGCGCCACGGGGAAAGCACCGCACTCGGGCAAGGGCACTTCGCCGACCTCCAGGGGGTCATTCGGGAGCTCAACGAAGATGGCTTCCGCGTCATCGCGGTGGCCTACAAGGAAGTGCCCGCCCGTCCCGAGCCCTATGGCGTCGCCGACGAGTCGGGCCTGCAGCTGGTCGGCTACATCGCGTTCCTCGACCCGCCGAAGGAAACCGCCGCGGCCGCCATCAAGGTCCTCGGCGAGCACGGCGTGCAGGTCAAGGTGCTCACGGGCGACAACGAAGTCGTCACGCGCAAGGTCTGCCGCGACGTCGGACTGGATATCGGCCACGTCGTCCTCGGGAGCGAGGTCGAAAACCTGGACGACGATGCCCTGGCTGAGGCAGTCGAAGGGGCGACGGTGTTCGCCAAGCTCTCGCCCGCTCAGAAGGCGCGGGTGATCAGGGCCCTGCACCGCAAGGGGCACGTCGTCGGGTTTCTCGGTGACGGCATCAACGACGGTCCGGCGCTGAAGGCCGCAGATGTCGGGATCTCCGTCGATACCGCGGTGGACATCGCCAAGGAATCGGCCGACATCATCCTTCTCGAGAAGAGCCTGCTCGTCCTCGAGGAAGGCGTGATCGAGGGGCGCAAGGTGTTCGGCAACATCGTCAAGTACATCAAGATGGGCGCGAGCTCGAACTTCGGCAACATGTTCAGCGTGCTCGGGGCATCGGCCTTCCTGCCGTTCCTGCCTATGGCGCCGGTCCAGATTCTCCTGAACAACCTCCTCTACGACTTCTCGCAGACGGCCGTCGCGACCGACGAGGTGGACAAAGAGTATGTGGAGAAACCCCGTCGATGGGACATCGGGAACATCGGCCGATTCATGCTCTTCATCGGCCCGATCAGCTCGCTCTTCGATTACGTGACCTACTTCACCATGCTGTCCGTGTTCAACGCATGGGAAAACCCGAGCCTTTTTCAGACGGGATGGTTCGTCGAATCGCTGCTGTCGCAGACGCTGATCGTGCACGTCATCCGGACCGGAAAGATTCCATTCCTCCAGAGCCGTGCGAGCTTTCCGCTCATGGTGACGACCATCGGAATCTGCCTGATAGGGGCGTGGCTGCCCTTCTCGCACTTTGCGCCGGCGCTCGGTTTTATGCCCCTCCCGGCCGGGTATTGGATCGCGCTGTTCTTGATTCTCGGCTGCTATCTCGGGCTGACGCAGTTTGTGAAAACCTGGCTCATACGACGGTTTGGATTGAGCTAGACCCCGCTGAACGAAAGAGCGCGGACGTTCAACGCGACGCTTCAGCCGCCCGGTGCAGTAGGCGGCTACTCGGCACCTACCAACAAAAAGGCTCCTTGACCGCTACTTGTTCGGGGCTGTCGGGGGCTTTGACGCGGTGCTCGAACCAGAAGCCGAGCAATTCCTCGGCCGCCCCCGCGAGCGTGATCGCGCATACGTAATCGCCTTCGAGGTAGAGCTTTATCGCCCGGTCGAGCTAGACGGTGCCGAGCTGGAGCTTCGAGTACCTCTGATGTGGGCCGATCACACCGGCAAGGCTCGGCCGCTCAGAGCGGGTGGTGTTCATAAGAAGAACGGCCCGGTTGCCCGGGCCGATTATTCAACGATTTTTCCCGCCTTCCGGTGTGTCTGCTATCACGGAGGCAGGCTTACTTTGTTGGTGCTGCTGGCAGGAATCGAACCTGTGACCTCATGAGATTACGAATCCGGTGAAACTCACATGGTTATCAGGAGCATGTCGTAGTCTGTCTAACAAAAGGCCGCGAGACCGATGATGATGAATCAAGAGGATAGCGTCCCTTCTTAGACAGACCGAGCGGCAGCCGTGGGAGCACTCGACCGTTGATTCGGGACAGGCCGGTTCAGCAGATTTCGAGTTCGCGCGTGTTTCACAAAGAATCAAGACTTTGCTGTGAGCGAGTTC
>Ga0335084_10001096_pt1 | contig 24757 bp, 20 predicted proteins | sample Lox_Sample_44_FD_206721 | JGI IMG/M metagenome (GOLD analysis project Ga0335084, IMG submission 206721) | Soil microbial communities from Loxahatchee National Wildlife Refuge, Florida, United States - Lox_Sample_4.4 | ecosystem: Environmental > Terrestrial > Soil > Wetlands | place: USA... | reverse complement strand
AATCGACCCGACGGCCGGCGGCGACCCGCGCGGCGGCGGCGCGACGCTCGAGATCGTGGGTCGCGGCGCGGGCGACGGCACGAGCGGGATCGTCCCACTCGATCAGAACCTGTGGGTGGGGCTCGGTACGCCGTCCGGCGCCAAGGGCTACAAGTGGAGCGATCGCTCCGGCGGCGTCGGCATTCGCAAGGTGGCGTTCAAGGGCGGTTCCCACGGCGGCTCGCTCACGATCGCCGGCAAGGGCAGCAGCTGGGGCTACGCCGTCGCCGGCTCGCAGACGGGTCCGGTCGACGTTCGCTTCACGATCGGCGCCGACACCTGGTGCGCGCGCTTCGACGCGACGACGTTCCTCGACAATCGCACCGACAAGCTCCGGGCAGCGGCGGCGTCCGCGCCGGCCGACTGCGAGGTGCCGCCCCCGCCGACGTGCGGCAACGGCGTCGCCGAGGGCACGGAGGAGTGCGACGACGGCAACACCAACGACGGCGACGGCTGCTCGTCGACGTGCGCGCTCGAGAACACGTCCGCGGTGTGCGACGGCGTGCCGACCGTGTCGGGGACGGCGCTCGGCAGCGTCCGCGTCGCGTCCGGGCTCGACCGGCCCGTCTACGTCACCGCGCCGCCGCTCGATCCGAACCGGATCTTCATCGTCGAGCAGGACGGCGTCGTGCGCATCGTCAAGAACGGCACGCTCTTGCCGACCCCCTTCATCGACGTGACCGGCGACGTGACGTGCTGCGGCGAGCAGGGGCTCCTCAGCATGGCGTTCGCGCCCGACTACGAGACGAGCGGCATCTTCTACCTGAGCTACACGAACAACGGCGGATTGCCCGAGGTGCGGCGCTACACCGTGAGCGCGAACCCCGACGTCGCCAACACGTCCGGCACGCTCGTCATCTCGACCGAGGACTTCGCGTCGAACCACAACGGCGGCCTCGTCCTGTTCGGGCCCGACGGCTACCTCTACTTCGCGATGGGCGATGGTGGGGGCGGCGACGATCCGCAGGAGACGGGACAGGATCTGACGCGCCTGCTCGGGAAGATCATGCGCATCGACGTCAATGCGCCCACGTACACGATCCCGCCGTCGAACCCGTTCGTCGGCGCGCCGCCCGCGCTGCCGGAGATCTGGGCGTACGGCGTCCGCAATCCGTGGCGCATCAGCTTCGATCGCGGCACCGGAGACCTCTACATCGCCGACGTCGGGCAGGGCGCCCGCGAGGAGGTCGACGTGCAGCCGGCGTCGAGCACCGGCGGCGAGAACTACGGCTGGGACATCTTCGAGGGGACGCTGTGCCACGAGCCCGAGCCGCCGGCGACGATGTGCCCGAGCCCGCCGACCGGCTTCACCTTCCCGGTCCTCGAGTACGACCACGGACAGGGCTGCTCGATCACCGGCGGATACGTGTATCGCGGGTGTGCGATGCCGGACCTCGCCGGCACGTACTTCTACTCCGACATCTGCTCGGCCTTCATCCGCACCTTCAAGGGCGTCTCCGGCGGCGTCGCGCAGAACCAGGACGATCGCACCGCGGACGTCGCGCCGGGCGGCGGTCTCTCGATCGGCGGCGTCAGCTCGTTCGGTGAGGACGCACGCGGCGAGCTCTACATCGTCGACTACGGCGGGGGCGTCGACGGCCAGGGCGAGGTCTACAAGCTCGTCCCCGGGAGCTGACCCCGCCGGCTGCACGCGGGGCGGCGCTCGTGTACCTTCGAGCGCAGCCGATGTTTCCCGTGAGTCCGGACAAGGTGCGCGCGCTCGTGGCCCGCATGGAAGCCCTGGGGATCCGCGAGAGCGAGCTCGAGGAGACCTTCGTGCGCTCCGGTGGACGGGGCGGCCAGAACGTCAACAAGGTCGCGACGTGCGTCGTGCTCCGCCATCCGCCGTCGGACGTCGCGGTCAAGTGTCAGGAGAGTCGCTCGCAGGGCATGAACCGATTCCTCGCGCGGCGTCTCCTGTGCGAGAAGATCGAGACCCGGCGTCTCGGCATTGCGAGCGCGGCCGAGCAGGCGCGCGAGCGCATCCGGCGCCAGAAGCGCAAGCGGTCGCGACGTGCGAAGGAGAAGATGCTCGCCGGCAAGCGCGTGCAGGCCGAGAAGAAGGCTGCGCGCCGCCCCATCCGTAGCGGGGATGAGTAGCTACTGCACCACCAGGCGCACGTGGTCGACGAGGATCGCCGAGTCGTAGATGCTGTCGCCCACGTCCTTGGCGGCGAAGCTGAGGAGGTCGGCCTGGCCCGCGAACGCGGTGACGTCGATCGCCTGCGTGCGCCATCCCGTCATGTAGACGTCGCCCTTGTCGAAGCTCACGTCGGCGGGCGTGACGCTGGCGCACAGGTCGTCGATCTTGGTCGACTGCAGGACGCTCGCGCCGAACTGGACGACGAAGCTGTCCTGGAACTGGCTGCCGCAGTACTCGAGGAACTCCTCGGAGAAGAAGTTCCAGTCGTACGTGAGCGTCATCGAGGTCGCGCCGGGCGGCAGCGCGGGCAGGCAGACGGGCTGGGCGAAGGTGCCCGCCTCGGTCGTGAAGCCGAGGCCCGTCGAGACGAGCGCCATGCGCGTGCCGTCGGTCGGCAACGTGGAGCCGAGCTCGCCGACGATCCGGCCGTCGCCCGTGACGGTGAAGCCGGCGACGCTGGCCTCGAACCCGCTCGCGATCTCGAAGCTGCCGTTGACGATCGGCGTCGCCGTGAGGCTGGTGGCCGGCTGGCCGGCCATGGTGAACGTCGCCGGCGGCGTCGCGCCGTCGCTCTGGCCGGGCGTGAACGCCTCGGCGGCGCTCTTGCCCGACAGGAGCTGCGTGAAGAGATCCACGCCCACGTCGTGCGCGAACGCCGACGTCACGTAGCCGTCGTATCCGAAGTACGTGGCGGCGCCGCGATCGAAGAGGGCACTCGACATGGTGGGATTCGCCGAGCTGCGACACGTGCCCATGTAGACGAGGCTCGCGGGTAGCCGAATGCTGTACGTCGTGACGAACGACGGCAGGATGGCCGCGACCCCGTCGGGGAAGACGGCCAGGCGGCCCAGCCGCAGATCGCGCTCCCAGGTGGCGCGGTTCTCCGACGTGAGCGTCGTCCCCGTCAGCACGATCGCCTGCGCGCCCGTCGAGCTCCACTCCCATTCCGGCCGGTAGGCGTCGCCGAGCCCGCCGAAGAGCGTGTCGCCGTGCGAGGCGACGGCGATGACGCCGTAGTCCTCGAGGTGCTGGAAGTGCTCGAGGGTGGCCGTCGACCCGAAGTGCGACTCGACCTGGAACTGGGGGCACGTGCTGCCGAGGAGGAGCGTCTGCACCGCGAGCGGCTCCTCGCCGTCGAAGTAGGGCGCGAGCAGGAGCGAGCGACGGCTGCCGACGCCGGCCGGACCCTGCGTGATCGGACTGGCGAGGCTGCGCGGCCGCGGATCCGGCCCCGGCACGACGGTGGACGGCGCCGCACGACCTCCGCGACGCGTCGTCTCGTCGTAGGCGAGCACGCCGCCCAGGATGCCGTTCTGGTCGAGCCACCAGGCGCCGAGGCCGCCGTCGGATGGCCCGGCCGCTCGGGCGCCGTTCACGAACGCGAGATTGACGATCTGCTCGAGCACCGCCTCCGGCGAGGCCCCGTGCGCCGCGAGGTTGTCGCGCAGCGTCCGGGCGTCGTTCGCGAGCTTGATCGCCGCGTCGAGCTGCGGCTGCGTCACGCGGTCGACGGTCGGGAGCGACAGCACGGGCGACCACGCGACCAGCTCGGGGTGCGACAGCGTTCGCGCCGAGACGCGGAAGCGCTGGCGCGCGCCGGCCGTCGATCCCGGCAGCGTCGTGAGGCCGGTGTGGACGCCGTCGGCGGCGATCTTGTCGCCGCCCTCGAGCACGCCGTCGTCCCGCAGCGGCATGACGGGGCTCGGGGCGTCGCCGTCGACGCTCTCGAGCTGGACGCTCGCCGGATCGAGGTCGGGGTTCGAGACGATCGCCTGCCGCACCGCGATCTCCGTCACCGCGCCGACGGCGAGGGCGTCGGGTTCGGCGACCGGCACGCCGTCGAACACGATGCCGTTCGTGTTGTAGGCGACGTCGATCGCATCGCTCGCCGTGTTGCCGGCGGCGTCGGCGGCCTCGACCGTAATCCGGTTGTCGCCGGGCTGGAGGGACACGTCCAGGACCGTCCAGTCCGCGCTCGCCGCGAACGACGCCCCGCCGCCGCGGTCGCTCGACCACGTGAGGCCTGCGACGCCGACGTTGTCGAGCGCCACGCCGCCGAGCGTGATGGTCGGCGTCGCGGTCGTCGTCCCGTCTGCCGACGTCGGGCTCGTGATCACGATCTGCGGCGGCACGTGGTCCGCGCCGTCCGCCGCGGGCGCGCACGGCACGAGCGGTCCCGTCGCGATCTTCTTGGTGCCGTGCTTCCCCGAACGGGCGGGCGCGGTCTGCTCGCCGCTCCACACGATGCGCCCGCAGGCGACCGCCTCGGGCATCGCGAGCGCGAACATCACGGGGCTGGGAAGCGTGCCGAGCTCGACGCCCCCGCCGACGACGTCGAGAGTCGCCTTCTTGGCGTTGATCGTCACCTTCTTGACGCCGAGCAGGTAGCTGCGCCACGTGTACACGCTCTTGCGGCGGCGAAATCCGCCGGCGGGAATGTCCACCTTGAGGGCGCCGAACCGCAGCGTGACGGGACCGCCGACGATCACCATGGGGTCGGCGCCGGCAAGACGACCGCGAATACGAAACGGATCCTTGCTGCTCGCCATCAGCGTGGCTTCGATGCGCGGGCTCTCGAGCGTGAGCGCGTGCGCGGCCGCGGCCCATGCGAGAACGGCGGCGATGAAGACTGCACGATTCGGCATGCGCGCGTGGGGCAGCAAGGGGCATGCCGCCGCCGCTCGTCAGCGCGTTGACATGATTCGACGCACTCGATGCGGGCTGACTCAGGTCGGGAACAGCCGGCGCACGAGCACGGCCAGCTCCGCGACGGGCATCTGGCCCGGCGCCGTCGGATCGCCGACCGACGCGTAGGTGAGAAGCGAGCCCGCGGCCGAGAGGACGAAGCGGGAGAGCGGTCCCATCGGCCCCATCGCGAGCGTGACGATCGGGCGCGGCGCGGCGCCGCGCGTGACGTCGATGAGCGTGCGCAGCTCCGCCAGCGTCGCTGCGTGCGTGGCGATCTTCGCCACGTCGGCGCCCGCCGCGAGCGCGCGGTCGGCGCGCGCCAGCAGCTCGCCCGCCGCCGGCGTGGTCGTGAACTCGTGCGTCGAGAGCAGGACCAGGCGCCCCACGGTCTTGGCGCGCGGGATCAGAGACGCCGCGAGCGCCGTCGACGCGATCTCGACGTCGATCGCATCGACGAGTGGCAGGCCCGCCTCGTAGATCGCGGCGCGACGCTCGTCGGGCATCGGCCCCCCGCCCTCGCTCGCGGCACGCGCGGTGAGGATGATGGGCCGGCCGGCACGCCGCAGTCGTTCGAGCGCCGCGGTGACCGCTTCCGGAGTGGGATCGTCGAACAGGTCGGCGCGCAGCTCGACCACGTCGGCGCCCTCGGCGCCTGCGAGCGCGTCGACCTCGTTCGCTCCGCCCGCCGCCACGATGACCGGGCGGCGTCCGAGCTCGACCGTGCCGAGGCGGAGCGCCACTCAGGTCCCGCCCGGACCCGTCAGGTGCGCGCGCGGCCCGATCGTGACCGAGTCCCCGACGAGCGCGCCCGTCAACTTGGCCGCGCTGCCGAGCTTCACCTCGGCGCTCGGCGCGTAGATGGTGCCGGCGATCGTGGCCCGATTCTTCGCGTCGAAAGCGGTCCGCTCGCCCTGCGCCGCGACGTTGAACACGACGCCGCTCGCCGGCACGCCGTCGCCCGCCCCGACGCGGGCCGCCTGTCCGACCTTCACCGTCGTGCGCACGGTGACGTCGCAGGCCGCGAGGCAGGTCATCTTCGCGCGGCTGCGGACGTCGATCGACTCGAACTGGTAGCTGCCGCCGGCAAGCGCCACCTGCGCGGCCGTGCCGACCGAGAGCGTGCCGTACGCGCCGGCCGCGAGCGCCTGCTGCGCCTTGGTGTGCCGCGACGCCGACACGTCGAGGTTCCCCGGTGAGGCGAGCACGATCGCCGGCCCGTCGATGAGCGGATTCGGGAGCGGCATGCAGGTGTCGGCGCTGCCCTCCAGCGTCACACAGAAGTAGCCGCCCGAGGCGCGGGCGCTCTTGCGGAGCACGATCGTCGGTGCCGCGCCGCTGCCCGTGACGCGCGTGCCCTGGCCGATCGAGAGCTCGTCGAAGAGACAGCCGACGTCCCCCGTGACGCGCGCTTTCGATCCGACGCTCACGCGCTGCATCCCGAACGCCGCGTAGGCGAGCACGCTCTTGGACGGCTGCGCTCCCACCGCGGCGACTCCCACCACGAGCCACGCCGCGACCATCATCCCCACGACCACCTGCCGCATCATCATCATCGGATGTAGCACGCACGCCCGCGACGGGCGACCGCGGGCGGGGCGGCTCGATGTTCGCCCGAGTGCGCCGCTCCGCGGATACTCGGCCGAGAACGTGAGCCGCCGAGCGGCACGAACGTCGCGGGCGTCATGCTCCCCTCCTCTAGTAGGGAAGAGTAGCGGCCAGCCGACAGGCGGTGCCGTTGCGTCCGCGAGGGTGGGGGCGACGCGGAGGCGCCTGCGAAGCGGCGCGACGAAATGTCAGGGCCGTGACGCTCCGTGTGATTTGTCGCGCGGCGGAGCCGAAGCCGAAGCGTCGCCCCCACCCCCGCGGCACCGACGCCCCGAGGTGGCGGTTTTCGAGCGTCCTGCTACTGTCCCCGCCCTCATGGTGGGGATCACGCGACTCGGCACGTACTTCCCGCGACGCCGGCTCGACCGGGCGCTCATCGCCAAAGCGTGGGGCGGCCGCGCGTCGGGCACGCGCACCGTAGCCGGCGTCGACGAGGACGCGCTCACGATGGCGGTCGAGTCCGCCATGGAGTGCCTCGGGGACACGGGCGCGAGCGACCTCGACGGCGTGTACTTCGCGAGCACCAGCGCGCCGTATCTCGAGAAGCAGGTCGCGAGCGTGGTCGCGACGGCCCTCGACTGCCGGCGCGACGTCGCGGTCGCCGACTTCACCGGCTCGGTGCGCGGCGGAATCGGCGCCGTGCGCGCCGCCTGCGATGCGGTGGCGGCGGGGAGCCTCCGCAGCGTGCTCGTCGCGACCGCGGACACGCGCCTCGCCGAGCCGGAGTCGGAGCTCGAGGCCCTGTTCGGCGACGGTGCGGCCGCCGCCGTCGTCGGCCGCGAGCAGGTCATCGCCGAGCTCGTGGCCATGGCGAGCGTCGGCGAGGAGTTCACGCACTTCTACCGCACGGACGCACAGCGCTACGTGCAGGTCGCCGACGCGCGCTTCGGGACGACCTACGGGTTCGCCGCCGTCGTGCCCGAAGCGGTCGCGGCCGCGCTTCGGAAGGCCGGGATCGAGGCCGGGAAGATCGCAAAGCTCGTGCTCGCGGCGCCCGACGTGCGTGCCGCGCAGGACGTCGCCAAGCGCGTGGGCTGCGACGCGGCCAGGCTGGTCGCGCCGCTCGTCGCCGAGGCGGGCGTCCTCGGCACGCCGGATCCGCTCGTGCTCCTGTCGCGTGCGCTCGAGACGGCGAAGGCGGGCGACGTCCTCGTCGTCGCCGGCTACGGCGAGGGCGCCGACGCGCTCGTCTTCCGCGCAACGGACGCGCTCGCCTCCGCGCGACCGCGCACGCTCGAAGCGCGGCTCGCGCGTCCGCTCGCGATGGCGTCCTACGAGAAGTACCTGAAGGCGCGCAACGTCATTCCGGTGGACTACCAGGGCGAACCCTTTCCGACGTACCTCGAGTGGAAGGAGCTGAAGCAGGACATCCGGCTGTACGGCAGCCGCTGCGAGGCGTGCGGCCTCGTGCAGTATCCGATGGCGCACGTGTGTCTCGGGTGCAAAGCGCGCGAGCGCCTCGTCGACCACAAGCTCGGCCGGCGTGGCGCGGTGTTCACGTACACGATCGACAACCTCGCGCCGGTCGCCGAGCATCCGATGCCGATGCTCGTGATCGATCTCGCGGGTGGCGGCCGGATCTACCTGCAGGGCACCGACAGCGCCGAGGGCGAGATCGACGTCGGCACACCGGTCGCGCTCACGTTTCGGCGGCTGCACGAGTCCGGCGGCAACCGCAACTACTACTGGAAGGCGCGGCCGGCGTAGGCGGTGCGCGCTCCCGGCGACGTCGCGGCGCTCGTCGTCCTCGCCACGCGCGTGGCGCGCGCGGCAGCGCGCGTGCACCGCACCGGGCTCGGGCGCACCCAGGAGATCGCCACCAAGTCGACCGCCACCGACATGGTGACGGAGGTCGATCACGAGGCCGAGCGTGTGATCGTCGACAGCATCGTCGCCGAGCGGCCGGACGACGCGATCCTCGGCGAGGAGGGCGCGCAGCGCGCCGGCACGTCCGGCGTGCGCTGGATCGTCGATCCGCTCGACGGGACCACGAACTATATCTACCGGTATCCGGCGTTCGGCGCCTCGATCGGCATCGAGATCGACGGCGTGCTCGCGGCGGGTGTCGTGCACGACTCGGCGCGCGATCGCGTCTACACCGGGATCGTCGGCGCGGGTGCGGCGTGCAACGGCGCCCCGATCGCCGCGCGCGACCACACCGACCTCGCGACGGCGCTGGTCGCGACCGGCTTTCAGCCGCAGCCCGAGCGGCGGGCGTGGCAGGCCGCCGTGCTGACGCGCGTGCTGCCCCGCGTGCGCGACATCCGCCGGGGTGGCTCGGCGGCGATCGACCTCTCGTGCGTCGCGAGCGGCCAGCTCGACGCGTTCTACGAGGTCGGGCTCGCCGAGTGGGACATGGCGGCGGGAACCGCGATCGCGCGCGCCGCCGGCGCGACGGTGCACGTCCTGCCGCGCGCGACGGCGCCGACCCCGCTCCTGGTCGCCGCCGGACCGCGGCTCGTGGACGCGCTGCTCGCGCTCCTGCGCGAGGCCGGCGTCGAGGCGCCGTGACGACGCGCGTCGCGGTGCTCGGGCTCGTGGCCCTGCTCGCGATCGCGCGGCCGGCACATCCCTGGGGCTGCGACGGACACCACGTGGTGGCGCTGCTCGCATGGGCGGAGCTCTCGCCGCGGGCGCGCGACGGCGCGACGGAGCTCCTGGGGGCGCATCCGATCGCCGCCGAGCACCGCGGGTGCGAGCGGCCGAGCCGCAACGTGCTGGCGGCCGTCTCGACGTGGGCCGACGCGATCCGCGACGACGAGCCGAAGACGGCGCCGTGGCACTACGTGAACGTGCCGCTCGATGCCGCGCGCAGCGAGCTTCGCCGCGGGTGTCGGTTCGGCAACTGCATCCTGTCCGCCCTGCGGCGCGAGATCGACGTGCTGCGCTCGTCCGCGTCGGGGGCGGAGCGGGCGCGCGCGCTGCGGTTCGTCGTCCACTTGGTCGCCGACCTGCATCAGCCGCTCCACGCGACCACGAACGGCGACCGCGGCGGCAACTGCCTGCCGGTGGCGTGGTTCGACGCCGCGCCGCACGCGATCGCCGGCGGCGAGAAGTACGATCCCAACCTCCACGAGGTGTGGGACGTGCAGCTCGTGCGCGACCTCATGCGCCGCGAGGGCGGCTCGCCGGGCACGCTCGCCGACGCGCTCCGCAGCCGCCGGCGCGCGACGCTGCGACGAGCCGTGGCGGCGCCGGTCGACGTGGACACCTGGGCGTGGGAGGCGCACGAGGTGGGCGTGCGCGCCGCCTACGGACGCTTGTCGGCTCGGGTGCCGCGCGAGCCCGACGGGCGTCTCGACTCTTGCCTCGACGCGGACGACGTCGGGCGGCGCATGCTGCGGCTCGGGGCGCACGTCGACGCCGCCTACGTGGATGCCGTCGAAGCGATGCTCGAGGAGCAACTGACCGCGGCGGGCGGACGCCTGGCGCGGGTGCTGAACGAGGTGTGGCCATGACGGGCGGCATCGCGTCTCCGACGATCGGGCGAGCGCGGCTCGTGTGGGGAGCGCTCCTCGTCTCGCTCGTCATGTACGTCGTCGTCCTCGTGCTGCTGCTCGGGCAGCCCGGGACGCCCGCCCCGACGGACGCCACGATGATGCGCTACCTCTTCATGGGGCTCACGGTCGCGAACCTCGGCGTCATCCTCGTCTTCCGGCGGAACCTGCCGCAGTCGGATGCCGGCCCCGCCACCGCGGCGCCGGACCCGCAGGCCGTGTTCACGACCTACCTCGTGTGCTGGTCCCTTTCGGAGGCGGTGGCGCTCTATGGCCTCGTCCTCGGCTTCCTGACGCACGGCCTCGACGCCGCGCAGCCGTTCTTCATCGTCGGCGCGGCGCTCCTGCTCTGGCAGCGGCCGCGCGCCGAGCACTTCGCCGAGCGCGCTTGACTCTCCACCCCGCGGCGGGCTGAAACGAGCCCATGAAGGACAAGGTCGCCGTGATCGGCGTCGGCTGCACGAAGTTCGGCGAGCGCTACGATCGCGGCTACGAGGAGCTCATCTGCGACGCGGCCTTCGCGGCCTACGACGATGCCGGCATCGATCCCGCCGAGATCGAGGCGGCGTATCTCGGGACGTACATTCCGGGTCCGGGCGGCGGAAAGTCGGCGGTGTCGCTCGGCGACGCGCTGCGGCTCTACGGCCGTCCCATCACACGGGTCGAGAACTACTGCGCGACCGGCACCGACGCCTTTCGCAACGCGTGCATCACCGTCGCGGCCGGCGTGCACGACGTGGTGCTCGTGGTCGGCGCCGAGAAGCTGAAGGACCGGGGCGGGCGCGGCCTGCCGCGCTTCGGCCATCCGCTGCTCGGGCGGGGCAACTCGGCGCCCGGCCTCTTCGCGCTCGCGGCGACGCGCTACATGCACACCTTCGGCATGGGTCGCGAGACGCTCGCGAAGGTGGCGGTGAAGAACCACCGCAACGGCGCCAAGAACGAGCGCGCCCACCTGCGCTCGGAGATCACCGTCGAGCAGGCGCTCAAGTCGCCCATCATCGCGTCGCCGTTCGGCCTCTTCGACTGCTGCCCCACGACCGACGGCGCCGCCGCGGCGATCGTGTGTCGCGCGGATCTCGCGACCAGGTACCAGACAACGCCCATCTACGTGAAGGCGGCGGCGCTCGCGGTCGAAACCGGCAAGCCGTTCTACGACCCCACCTTCGACTACCTCGGATTTCCGTCGACGGTGAAGGCGTCGCAGGCGGCGTACGCGATGGCGGGCATCGCCCCGAAGGACGTCTCGTTCGCGGAGGTCCACGACTGCTTCACCTGGACCGAGATCTCGAACACCGAGGACCTCGGGTTCTGCAAGAAGGGGGAGGGCTGGAAGCTCGTGGAGGAGGGGCGGACGGCACTCGACGGCGACATCCCGATCAATCCGTCGGGCGGGCTCAAGTCGTTCGGGCATCCGATCGGCGCGAGCGGCGTGCGTATGATCTTCGAGTGCGTGACGCAGCTCCGCGGCGAAGCGGGTGCGCGGCAGGTGAAGAGCCCGACGCTCGGCGTCGCGCACAACGTGGGCGGCCCGGGCGCCGTCGCCTGCGTCGTCGTGCTGGGAAACTAACCCCCCGCGATGCGCCGCTGGCTCGCGCTTGGCGCGTACACGGCGTTCCTCTACGGGCTCCTGCCGTTCGGTCCGGCGATCGGCACCGCGGTGCAGGAGTCGCCGGCGGGCCGCTTCCTGCTGGGACGCGGCGCGGTCGCCATCGTCCTCGCGGGCGCGGTCGCGCTTCTCGTCCGCCTGCGGCGTCGCGCCGCGTCGTCGTGGGCGTACACGGCGCTCACCATCGCGGCCCTCGGCTATGCCTTCGGGCTCGGCTGGCTGCGCGCGATCCGGCTCGAGCGCGTCCATCTCCCCGAGTACGGCATCGCGGCCTGGCTCGCCTGGCGCGCGCTCGTTCCCGCCTGGACCGACCGCGGCTCCGCCTACGTCGCCGCCGCGGTGCTGGCCGCGCTCCTCGGCTGGGGTGACGAGCTCCTGCAGGCCGTGACCCCCGGGCGCGTCTACGACCTGCGCGACGTCGCCGCGAACGCGCTCGGCGCCGCGCTCGGCGCGCTCGTGCTGGCGGTGTGGCGGGCTGGGGTGCCCTCGACGCAGTCCTCTAGGGCCGCGGCCGTGTCGGGCCAAGATCCGGCGCAGCAGGGGGCCGCTGCAACGGCCGATAGGAAGCGGTAAGCGGAACGCTGACGAGCTCGACGACCGTGCGCGAGGCGGGGGCCGATGCGGAGCGCCTGCGAGCGGCGCGACGTAGCGCTCCGGCCAAGACGCCGCGTCTCATCCGCGCGCCGAGCCGAAGCGGAGCGTCGGCCCCCGCCTCGCGCAACCCGCGTTCCGTCGTCAGCGCGACGCCCTACCGCCGCACCGTCATCACCAGGATGACGAACACCATGAGCAGCATGAGGGCGAGGAAGAAGCCCGAGTAGGCGCGAAAGCGGTAGACGTTGGTGTCGACGCTGCCGATGTCGCCCTTCAAGCCTTCGATCTGCTGCTTGACGCTCGAGAGCTCCACGTAGAGGCCCTTCACCTCGTCACGCAGCTTGCCGACCTCTTCCTGCGTGGCGGTGTGCCCCTCCTTCGCCTCGGCGATGATGCCGGGAAGGGCGTCGACCTCTTCCTTGATGTGCCACACCTGCTCGCCGAGCCACTTCTGCGCTTCCGCCATCTGGTTCTGGAGCGACTGCTGGCTGCTGGTCATCTCGGCGGGCTTGGTCGCGGCCGGCTTGGCGCCGGCGCCGCCCGCCATCGCGATCGCGAGCACCAGAGCGGCGGCGAAGCGGCGTGGTCGCATGCGGCGAGGTGTTTATGTGCGGCCCTGAAAACGGTCAAGTCACGGGCGCAGGCGTTCGAGCATGCGCGGGAAGGGAATGGTTTCTCGCACGTGGTGGAGGCCGCAGAGCCACGCCACGCACCGCTCGATACCCATGCCGAATCCGGCGTGCGGCGTGGAGCCGAAGCGCCGCAGGTCGAGGTACCAGTCGAACGCCTCGCGCGGCAGCTGGTGCTCGGCGATCCGGGCCTCGAGCCGCGCGAGATCGTCCTCGCGCTGACCGCCGCCGATGATCTCGCCGTAGCCTTCGGGCGCGAGCACGTCGACGCAGAGCGCGAGCCGCGGGTCGGCGGGATCGGCCTTCATGTAGAACGCCTTCGACGCGAGCGGATAGCGGTGCACCATCACCGGGCGGTCGAACTCGCTCGACAGCGCCGTCTCCTCGTCGCCGCCGAAGTCGTCGCCCCAGGTGACGGGAAAGCCCTTGCGCTGGAGCCGCTCGATCGCCTCGCCGTACGTGATGCGCGGGAACGGCTTCTGCACGCACGCGAGCTTCGTCGTGTCGCGCTCGAGCACGCGCAGCTCGACCGCGCGGCGCTCGAGCACACGCCCGACGACGTGGACGAGGAAGTCCTCGGCCAGGTCCATGTCCTCGTCGAGGCCGGCGAACGCCATCTCCGGCTCGACCATCCAGAACTCGGTCAAGTGCCGGCGCGTCTTCGACTTCTCGGCGCGGAAGGTGGGACCGAACGTGTAGACCTTGCCGAACGCCATCGCGCCGGCCTCCGCGTAGAGCTGCCCCGACTGCGTCAGGAAGGCGTGCTCGCCGAAGTACTCGACGGGAAAGAGCGTCGTCGTGCCCTCGCACGCCGCGGGCGTCAGGATCGGCGCGTCGAAGCCGAGAAAGCCGTGCCCGTCGAGGTATTCGCGCACGGCGCGAATGATCTCGGCCCGGATGCGCATGACGGCGTGCTGGCGGGTCGAGCGGAGCCAGAGGTGACGGTGCTCGAGCAGGAACGCGGTGCCGTGGTCCTTCGGCGAGATGGGGTATTCGGCCACGGGCTTCGCGACGACGCGCAGCCCGCTCACGCCCAGCTCGTACCCGATCGCCGAGCGCTTGTCCGCGCGCACGACGCCGTCGACCTCGAGCGAGGTCTCCTGCGGCAAGTGGTCGGCGAGCAGGAACACGTCTTCCGGGACGTCGGATTTCCCCATCACGCACTGGATCGTGCCCGTGCCGTCGCGGACCTGCAGGAAGTGCAGCTTGCCGCTCGAGCGCCGCTGCGCCAGCCACCCGCGCAACGTGACCGTCGCGCCCTCGTGGGCGCCGATGCCATCCACCGTGACCACCGCCATGGCCGTGGGATAGCAGAAGGGGCGCGGACGGGACAGGTCGGCGAGCATTGCTCTCCCGCACGTGAGCAGACTAGAAGGTTCGTCGAGGACGGACCGCATGCCCCGATGGACGACGAGACTGTTCGGATCGCTCGCGGCCGTCACGTTCGTCGCCGCCGGATGTCAGTCGACCGATCGCTCGGCGGACGCGACCGCGGGCGCGCAGCCCGGAGCGCCCGCGGGCGTGAGCGCCCTCGGGCGGATCGAGCCCAAGGACGGCATCCTGCGCATCGCGGGCCCGTCGCGTCCCTCGGCCGTCATCGCGAAGCTCTACGTCGAGGAGGGCGATCGCGTGAAGGTCGATCAGCCGATCGCCGACCTGGACACGATGACGGCCGACGAAGCGGCGGTCACCAAGGCGAAGGCCGCCCTCCGCAACGCCGAAGCCGAGCTCGGGCGCCTGCGACCGCTCATCGCCCAGCGCATCGTCTCGCAGGAGGCGCTCGACAACGCGCAGCTCCACGTCGACACGGCGCGCGCCGACCTCGTCGCCGCCCAGGCGGTCCTCGATCTCGACGTCGTGCGGGCCCCCGTCGCCGGACAGATCGTGCAGATCTTCGCGCGACGCGGCGAGCGGGTCGGTCCGGGCGGCATCGCGGAGCTGGCGCAGACGGACGAGATGTTCGTGGTCGCGGAGGTCTACGAGACGGACATCGGACGCGTGAAGGTCGGCCAGCAGGTGAGCGTGAAGAGCCCCGCGTTCGAGGGCACGCTCACCGGGAAGGTCGACCGCATCGGCATGAAGATCGGCAAGCAGGACGTCCTCGGCACCGATCCGGTCGCCAAGACCGACTCGCGGGTCGTCGAGGTGCGCGTCAAGCTCGACGAGGCGAAGCGCGCCGCCGGCCTCTCGCACCTCCAGGTCGAGGTCGCGATCCAGCCGTAGGCGACGTCCATGATCTCCGGCGCTCGACTCGCCTGGCTTCAGCTCCGCCGCCAGAAGGGCCGCTTCGCGGTCGCGATCGCCGGCGTCGCGTTCGCCGTGATCCTCATGTTCATGCAGTTCGGATTCCAGGACGCGCTCTTCAACAGCGCCGTCAACGTCCACATGCGCTTGAAGGGCGACCTCTTTTTCTTCCACCCGCACTACAACGTGCTCGCCTTTCCGAGCCAGTTCCCACGCGTGCGGCTCTACCAGGCGCTTGCCTTCGACGGCGTCGAGTCCGTGACGCCGGTCTACACGGGCACGGTGCCGTGGAAGAACCCGGAGACGGGACGGACGCGTGACATCTTCATTCTCGGCATCGATCCGGTGGCCGACGCATTCGATCTCCCGGAGGTGAACGCGCAGGTGCGCCTCACGCGCGAGCCCGACGTCGTCCTGTTCGACGAGTACTCGCGGCCCGAGTTCGGTCCGATCGTCTCGCTCTTCAAGGAGGGCAAGGAGGTCTCGACCGAAGCGCGCAACCGCAGGGTCACGGTCGGCGGCCTCTTCAAGATGGGCACCTCGTTCGGCGTCGATGGGACGATCTACACGAGCGACCTCAACTACCTGCGCATCAACCCGCACATGACGCTCGGGAAGCCGGGCATCGGGATCGTACGCCTCAAGCCCGGCGCCGATCCGAAGGCCGTCCAGGCGGCGATGCGCGCCCATCTCCCCCAGGACGTGAAGATCGTGACCAAGCAGGAGATGATCGACCACGAGGTCGGCTACTGGGCGACGGCGACGCCGATCGGCTTCGTGTTCACGTTCGGCGTCATCATGGGGCTCGTCGTCGGCATGATCATCGTCTACCAGATCCTTTTCGCCGACATCTCGGACCACCTGAAGGAGTACGCGACCCTCAAGGCGATGGGCTACACGAATCGCTACCTCGCGGCCGTCGTGCTCTTCGAGTCGTCGATCCTGGGCCTCGCGGGCTTCGTGCCCGGCGTGGCGCTGTGCGAGCGCCTTTACGTCGTCACGAAGAAGGCGACGATGCTGCCGATGGCCATCGAGCCCGTGCGCGCGACCCAGGTCCTGGTGCTCACGCTCGTCATGTGCTGGGCGTCTGCGCTGATCGCCGTCCGCAAGCTCCGCGCCGCGGATCCGGCCGACGTGTTCTGATGGCGGGCGACGCGGTCATCACGGTCGCCGAGGTGTCGCACTACTACGGCAGCGGCCAGCTCCGGAAGCAGATCCTGTTCGACGTCTCGGCGGAGATCGCCGCGGGCGAGATCGTGATCCTCACCGGCCCCTCGGGCTCGGGCAAGACGACGCTCCTCACGCTCATGGGCGCGCTGCGCGCGACGCAGGAGGGGAGCCTCAAGGTGCTCGGACACGAGCTGAACGGCGCGGGCGAGGCGGCGCTCGTCGCCGTGCGGCGGCAGATCGGCTTCATCTTCCAGCTCCACAACCTTCTCGATGCGCTCAGCGTGACCGAGAACGTCACCATGGGGCTGTCGACCGAGCTCGGGCTCAAGCCGAAGGAGGGGAAGAGTCGCGCGATCGAGATGCTGAAGAGCGTCGGGCTGGAGGATCGCGTGAACCACTACCCCGACCAGCTCTCCGGCGGGCAGAAGCAGCGCGTCGCGATCGCGCGCGCACTCGCCGCGCGGCCGCGCATCATCCTCGCCGACGAGCCGACGGCGTCGCTCGACAAGAAGTCCGGGCGCGACGTCGTCGACCGGCTCCACGATCTGGCGAAGAGGGAAGGCACCGCCGTCGTGCTCGTCACGCACGACAACCGCATTCTCGACGTGGCCGACCGCATCATCCACCTGGAGGAGGGGCGGCTCTCGACCTTCTCGGAAGCGGTGCGCGCCAGCACCCAGCGCTTGCTCGCGACGCTCGCGCGCTCGAACCGCGTCGGGGAGATCACCAAGCAGGTGGCGGAGATGCCGCCGGGACAGTTCACGAAGTTCCTCGAGGACCTCACGGGAGAAGCGAATCAGCTCCTCGAGGTCATGACGCTCGGGACGGACGAGGCCTTCGAGGTCATGCTCGCCCAGATGATCGAGGTGCTGACGCTGAAGGTGGGCCAGCTCCTCGACGCCGATCGCGTCTCGCTGCTGCTCGCCGACGAGCAGCGCGGCGAGCTCTATTCGATGGTCGCGCAAGGGGAGGGTGGAAAACCGCTCGAGATCCGCATCCCCGCGAGCGGCGGCATCGCGGGCCACGTCTATCGTGGCGGGCAGCTCCTGAACGTGCCCGACGCCTACGAGTCGCCCCTCTTCAACCGCGACGTCGACCAGCGCACCGGCTACCGCACCAAGAGCGTGCTGAGCGTCCCCATCCTCGATCGCCGGGACCGTCCGTTCGCCGTCATGAGCCTTCTCAACAAGAAGGGCGCCCCGCACTTCGACGAGCGCGACGAACGCATGGTCCGCGACCTCGTCGCCTCCGTCGGCGTCGTCCTCCGCACCTGGCATCAGGCCCACCGCTCCCGCCACCTCGCCAGAGCATAGCGACCCCGAGCGATCGGGCGGTGCACGGGGCCTGGCGAGGCGGGGACGGCGGGGCGGCGGGGCGAGGTCTTCGCTCGCGGTCCTCGGGCCACGCGCGCCTCGTAGGCCGCGGCGACAGAACCGCAAACCGTTGCGCGCGCAGGGCCCTGCGGGCTCGCTCCGACCTCGCCCCGCCGCCCCGCCGTCCCCGCCTCGCCAGGCCCCGTGCACCGCCCCCGACCGCGCTGCTACAGTCCCGCGCTCGGAGGGGCGACATGCTGGGCTTCACCCTGAACGAGGAGCAGGAGGCGTTCCGTCTCGCGGTGCGCGACTGGTCGACGCGCGCCCTCGCGCCGCGCGTGGAGGAGCTCGAGGCGACCGAGACGTTCCCCGTCGATCTGTTCCGGGAGCTGGGGCGCCTCGGCTACCTCGGCGTCGGCATCCCGGAGACCTACGGCGGCAGCGGCGGCGACATGGTGATGCGCTGCCTGCTCATCGAGGAGATCGGGCGCGTCAACTGCGGCTTCGCGGCGGCCCTCCTGGGGCACGTCGGGCTCGCGACGATCCCGCTCATCAAGTTCGGCACCGAGGCGCAGAAGCAGCAGTACCTCCGGCCGGCCCTCACGGGCGAGAAGCTCGGATGCTTCGGGCTCTCCGAGCCGAATGCGGGCTCGGACGCGGCAGCCATCCGCACGACGGCGGTGCGTGAGGGCGACGAGTACGTCATCAACGGCTCGAAGATCTTCATCACCAACGGCACGATCGCCGACTACTGCATGCTGGCCGCCTACACCGATCGCACGCGGCGCGGCGACGGCATCAGCATGTTCATCGTCGACACCGCGACGCCGGGCTACGTCGTGTCGAAGAAGCTCCGCAAGCTCGGCCATCACACCTCCGAGACGGCGGTGCTGGCGTTCGAGAACATGCGGGTGCCGGCCTCGTGCCTGCTGGGTGGCGTCGAGGGCGGCTTCAAGCAGGTCACCTCGACGCTCGAGGGCGGCCGTATCACGCACGCGGCGCGCTCGGTCGGCGTGTCGCAGGCGGCGCTCGAGGTGGCGCTCCAGTACGCCGGCGAGCGCGAGCAGTTCGGGCAGCGCATCGGGAAGTTCCAGGCCATCAAGTTCAAGCTGGCGCGCATGGCCATGGAGGTCGAGACCGCGCGCACCATGGTGTGGCGCGCCGCCTGGCTCTTCGACGAGGGCGTGCCCTGCATGAAGGAGGCGGCGATCGCCAAGCTCTTCGCGTCCGAGGCGGCGCAGCACGTCACGTGGGAGGCGCTCCAGATCCACGGCGGCTACGGCTACATCACCGAGTTCCCGGTCGAGCGCTTCTTCCGCGATGCGCGGCTCATGACGATCACCGAGGGCACGAGCGAGATCCAGCTGACGCTGATCGCGCGGGAGCTCGGCATCTGAGCGCCCGCCCGACGATCCTCCTCTTCGACATCGACGGCACGCTCTTGCACGCGGGAGGCGCCGGCCGGCGCGCGATCGCGCGCGTGTTCGGCGACCGCTTCCGGCGCGGCGAGACGTTCGACGACGTGCGCTTCCACGGCATGACCGATCGCGCGATCATCCGCGGCGGGCTCGAGCGGGCCGGCCTGCCCGCCGATGAGGCCACCATCGACGGGCTCTGCGCCGCCTACCTCGTGGCGCTCGCGGCCGAGATGCCGCACTCGCAGGGCTTTCGCGTGCTGCCCGGCGTGCGCGAGCTCCTGTTGGCGCTCGACGCGCGCGACGGCGTCGCGGTCGGGCTCGGCACCGGAAACCTGCGCGAAGGTGCGCGCATCAAGCTCGGGCATGCGGGCATCGACCGCCACTTCGCCTTCGGCGGCTACGGCTGCGACCACGAGGATCGCGCGACGATCATTCGTCTCGCCGCCGAGCGTGGCGCCGCGCACCTGGGCGCACGCCCCGGCGAATGCCGTGTGGTCGTCATCGGCGACACGCTGCGCGACGTCGCTGCGGCGCGGGCGATCGGCGCCGAGGCACTCACGGTCGAAACCGGAGGTGCCGCCGGCGCGGAGCTGCTCGCGGGTGGTGCCACCTGGGCCTTCGCGGACCTGACCGACGCCGCGGTTCTGCCCGCGCTCGTGGGCAGGTGAGAAAGATCCTGGCCAGGGTGCCCCCAATGCGCGTATACCCATGCGTCATGCGTCGCGCGATCGCCGGGGCCTTGTTGGGCCTGCTCGTCGTGACGGACGTCGTCGCGTCCGGGACGCTGCGGCCGCGCATCGTGAATGGTGTGCCCACCCAGGCGCGACCGACCACCGGCGTCCTCCTCCAGGCGTACCCCAACACCTTCCACGCCGGCTTCTGCTCCGCGACGCTCGTCGGCTGTCAGCACGTGGTGACGGCGGCGCACTGTGTCTGCGCCGGCGACGACTTCGCGTCGTGCGGCACGCCGTCCACCGCGAGCCTGCGCGTGTATCTGCAGCACGCCGGAATCCTCGCCGTGAGCGCCGCCGACGTGAATCCCGCCTATGCATTCTCGGTCGCCGGCGACGTGGCGGTGCTGACGCTCACGCAACCCGTCACCGGGATCCGGCCGACGCCGATCAACACGACCGCCAATCCGAGCGCAGGCACGACGGCGACGATCGCCGGATACGGCATCACCGACGGTGCGAACGACGACTTCGGGCTCCTGCGTCAGGGCGCGGTCACGCTCGCCGCGTGCTCCGGCGTGCCGGAGCCGGCGCACGTCTGCTGGACGTACGATCATCCGATCGGGTCGCCCGGCACCGACTCGGACACGTGCTCGGGCGATTCGGGCGGCCCCCTCTTCGTCGACTTCGGCGGCGGCGAGGTTCTCGCCGGCGTGACGTCCGGTGGATCGTCGGCCGACTGCCGCCCGACCGATCTCTCGTTCGACTCGAACGTCTTCCAGAACGCGGCCTTCATCCAGTCGATCGCGGGCGGGGACCTGGGCCCCGCCTCGTGCGGCACGATCTCGCAGGTGGGCGATCCGGCGACGAGCGTCACGACGCTGCAGTTCGGGAGCCTCGGCACCGACGCGCAGCGCTGTCGGACGGAGGTTCGCAAGCGGTACGAGAGCTACACGAAGACGCGCCTCAAGCTGATGCGCCGCTGTGTCGACCGCGTGCAGCGCGGCAGCGCGACGCCGTGCCCCGACGCGTCCACCGCCGCGGCGATCGCACGCGCCGCGACCAGGGTCGATCCCCTGCGCTTGGGCCTGCGATGTCCGGCGAGCGTCGTGCCCGCGATCGGCGCGGCGGGACCCTGCACGGGTGCCGCGAACGCCGACGACCTTTCGGCGTGCATCCTCGCGGCCGGCGACGCCGCCGCCGACGCCATGGTCGACGCCGAATACGCCGATCCCACCGCTGCGCCCGGCAACGCGGGACTCTTCGCGTGTCAGCTCGTGATCGGCAAAGCGGCGAGCAAGTACGGTCTCGCCGTCCTCAAGCTGGGCACGAAGTGCCAGGGCTACCTCGACGCCGGGAAGGTCGGCGCCTGTCCGGACACGACGTCGCAGGCGAAGGAGGCCGAGCTCGCGGCCAAGGTGCTGCCGGCGATCCAGGGCAGCTGCAGCGACGCCCAGGTGCAGCTCCTCGACGCGGCGGGAACGTTCGGCGGCGGATGCGCCGGCAGTGCGACCACGGCGGCGATCGCCGCGTGCGAGATCGCGGCGCACGCGCTCGAGGTCGATACGCTGGTCGGAGCGCTCTCCGAGGTCGGGACGCAGCGGGAGGTCTCGCTCACCGTCCCTCCGGGCGCCGCGACGCTGCGCTTCACCCTCAACGGCATCGACGCCGGTCTCAACGACGTCGACCTCTACGTCCGGCAGGGCGCGCCGCCGACGACGAGCGCGTTCGACGCGCGCAGCATCAACGTGGGCGTGTACGACGGCATCGAGATCCCGTCGCCGGCGAGCGGCACGTGGTACGTGCTGGTCGATCCCTACGCGGGCGGCAACGTGCCGTTCCAGATGACCGCGACGGTCTTCCAGTAGGACGAGCGACAGGACCCCCGTCGCCTCACACTCGCGTCCCCCCTCGAGCCACGACGTAGTCTTGGCTCGAAATCTCATCGAGCCGGGGCGAGGCGCGCACGGCGACGGTAGACGTCCGGCGCAATGCCGGTCCAGCGACGGAAGGCCTTGTGGAACGCGCTCGGGTCCGCGTATCCGAGCATGAACGCCATCTCGCTCACCGTCTTGTCGGAGACGGTGAGGTAGCGCTCGGCGAGATCGCGGCGCACGCTCTCGAGCAGGCGCCGGTGGCTGGTGCCTTCGGCCTGAAGGCGGCGGCGCAACGTCTTGGGATGGAGTCCGAGGTGCGCCGCGACGCGATCGGCGCTGGAATTGCCCGATTCGATCTCGCTCGTGAGGAGATCCTGCACGGCCCGCGTGAAGCGCCGTGGCTCGGGCAGCCGCGCCAGGAGCTGCTCGGCCTGACGCTCGAGGAGCGTGCACAGGCGCGGATCGTGGCTGCCGATCGGGAGGTGCAGCACCGCCTCGTCCAGCACGAGGCCGTCGTGCGGCCGGCGGAAGCGTACGGGCGCGCCGAAGAGCTGCGCGTGCAGGGTCGTGTCGTCGGGCTCGGCGTGCGTGAAGCGGACCTCGAGCGGGACGACGTTGCGACCGCTCAGGTGCCGGCCGATGATCGCGATGACGGCCAGGACGAACTCGGTGATCTCGGGTAGCGCCAGCTCGGGATACGGGTTGCGATAGAGAAGGAGCGCGCGCTTGCCCTCGACGTGCAGGCTGAGCTCGGTGGCGTCCGAGATGAGACGCAGGTAGCGCCCGGCGCGCAGGAGGGCGTCGCCGAGCGTGCCGCTGCTGCGCACGACGTAGCCGAGCATCTCCCAGGTTTCCGGAAGCACCTGCGCGGCGAAGCGAAGGCCGAAGCCTTGCTCGCCCGTCACCGCGTGCATCGCGGCGAACAGACGAACGACGAGCGCGAACGGGACGCGTTCGGGCAGACGCTTCAGCGCCGCCTCGTCGAGGTCGCAGCGGCGGAGCACGGCGACGCCATCCACCCCGAGCAAGCCGAGCCCGAAGGCGATCTGCTGCACGATGAGGCGCGCGACCGTGGGCCCCGGCGGCGGCGCGATCACGGGTTCGGAGCGGACAGCGCGAACCCTCGATGTGTCCCGAGCGGACATCCCAGTTGTCCGAAAATAACAAATCTTTGAGCCGGCCTGCTATAGGGATCGAGGGGATGGGGGCGTAGGGACACCCGCCGGGAGGGACCCCTACGATGCATGTGACCCGTCTCGGCCTGCTCCTCGCATCCCTGCTCGCCCTGGCCCCGCGTCCGTCGGCGGCATCGTCGTCGTGCTCCTCGAGCGCAGACCTCGCCGCGCTGGCCGAGGTGAAGTCCCTCGTCACCCAGCAGTGCGACTGCGCGAGCGCGATGACCCCGCACACGTACTTGCGCTGTGCGATGGCCGTCGCCGGGGTGGCGGTGGCCCAGGGCCGGCTCTCTTCCGGATGCCTCTCCACGCTGCGCAAGTGCGCCTCCCAGTCGACCTGCGGGCGGCCCGGCGCGGTCGCGTGCTGCCGCACCACCCTCAGCGGACGCAAGAAGTGCTCGATCAAGCGCGACGCGATCCTGTGCCGCGCGCCCAAGGGCGGCACCGCCTGCGTGAGCGAGGTGGCGAGCTGCTGCGAGGCCTGCGATCCGAACGGCGGCTGCTCGGGGACGACGACGTCGACCACCTCCACGACGTCGACGACGACCAGCACGAGCCCGGCGACCCTGCCGCCGCCGACGACCACGACCACCACGAGCGCCACACCCACCACCGCGCCGGGTCCCGTGTGCGGCAACGGCGTGCGCGAGGCGGGCGAGGTCTGCGATTGCGGATTCGACGGCTGCGACGCCGGCGACGACTTCGGCGGCGTCACCTGCCCCGGCTCGTCCGCGGCGGGCGCCTTCCTCGAGTGCGTGAACGACTGCACGGCCATCGACGCGAGCGCCTGTCCGACCGGCGGCAGCACGAGCACGACGGCACGGCCGCCGAGCACCACCACGTCGACGTCGTCGACGACCACCACCTCGAGCAGCACCAGCACGACGTCGTCGACGCTGCCGCCGGTGCAGTGCACCGATCCCATCCTCCACCTGCCGCCGCTCCTGAACGTGCCGCTGCAGACGATCGGCGGCTCGAGCACGTGCGGCGGGCCCGGGTTCGTACCGCCGGCGTCGTCGCCGTTCGTCGGCACGGTGTCGGACGGCTCGAACCACACGCTCGCGCAGCTCGGCACGAACTGCCTGTACGCGGGCTCGGGCGCGGCGCCCGTCGGCGGGCTGCCGATCCCGTCGGGCAACGAGACCGTCGTCAGCATCGTCGGGCTGCGCGGCACGCGCGCGATCTTCGGCCCGAGCGACGGCGACGGACCCGCGAGCTGCACGCGCGGCGCCGGACCCGGCCGCCACTGCATCGACGGTCGGCCGGGACGTGACGGCCACGGCCTCTGCACGACCGACGCCGACTGCAGCGGCGTTCCCGGCAGCTGCGCGCTCGACGCCAACTGCTTCTTCGCGCCACCGCTCGGGATCGCGAACGTGCTGCCCGGCGTGAGCGCCTGCGCAGTGTCGACCGCGCTCGACGATTTCTGCGGCGACATCGACATCCTCGGGTTCGCCACCAACGTCCGCGGCGCGCTCTCGAACCGCATCTACCTCGCCACGTGTCCCACCTGCGTCTCCGGGCGGTGCAACGGCGGGCCACGCGACGGACAGCGCTGCTCGGCGAGCAGCGCCGGCACCAGCGTCGACTGTCCGCCCGACGGCGCCGCGTTCCTGGGGGCGTTCGCATCGAACATCTCGCTCTCCTCGGAGCCGACGACGCTCACCGGCACCAACGGCGCGTTCTGTCCCGGGCAGAGCGTGGCGGGGGCCTTCGGTCTCCCGGCCGCGCGCCGCATCCGGACCGACGGCACTCGTCCGAATCTCTTGACCCTCCAGGCGACCATCGCCGGCCCGTTCTGCGTGACGGCGACCGGTAACCCGGTGGTGGACCTGACGCTCGGCCTTCCCGCGCCGGCGGCCGTGGGCGCGAGGGCCCGCATCAACCTCCTCGACGTGCTCCGGCTGTTCGGCCGCTGACCGCGACGCGGGCGTCCGCTCCCCCATCGGGCGGGCGCCCGCGGCCGGTTGCGTGGAACGGGGCGTCCGCATACGCCCATGATCCATGCGCCGGGATCTCTTCAGCGAGGAACACGAGCTCTTCCGCCAGCAGGTGCGCCGCTTCGTCGAAAAGGAGGTGGCGCCCAAG
>Ga0335084_10001095_pt1 | contig 24765 bp, 18 predicted proteins | sample Lox_Sample_44_FD_206721 | JGI IMG/M metagenome (GOLD analysis project Ga0335084, IMG submission 206721) | Soil microbial communities from Loxahatchee National Wildlife Refuge, Florida, United States - Lox_Sample_4.4 | ecosystem: Environmental > Terrestrial > Soil > Wetlands | place: USA... | reverse complement strand
CGCCGACGCGTCGAGCGGTACCAGCGCCCGCGTGAGCGCCTTGGCCGCCGCCTCGCGCTCGGCCGAGGTCCCGATCCGCAGCGGCTCGCGCCCCGGCACGGCGAGCGTCGCACCCCGCGCACCGAGGGCGATCGCCCGCACGGCGGATACCCAGAACGGCGCCGAGCCGTCGATGGGGGCCGTCGTCAGATACACGGTCGCCGGCAGGCCGAGCGTGCGCAGGATCGGGAGCCCCAGCCGATGGTTGTCGGCGTAGCCGTCGTCGAACGTGATCGCGAGCGCGCGTGGCGGCAGCTTGTCGCCGCGGACCACCGCTTCGACCAGGACGTCGAGGGGCACGACCGTGTAGGCGCGCTTCACGAACGCCATCTGCGCGCGGAACGCGTCCGCCGGCATGCAGATGTCGGGCGCGGCGTAGACGACCGGATCGGCGCCGTCGGTGAGGGCGTGGTAGCGCAGCACAATGCCGCGCACCCGCGCGCGCGCGAGGCGCGCGAGCCGCAGGAGTCCCGAGTGGTAGATCGCCTGCTTCACGACCTGCGCCATCACCGCCCCGTCTCCCACGCGACCTTCTTCTCGCCGCGGACAAGCCACGCGAGCGCGAGCAGCGGTGCCAGGTTCAGCACGCAGAAGTAGAGCGGAATGAAGAGCCCGGGCGGCCGCACGCGCAGCCGCTCCAGCGTGTAGGCGACCAGGCCCGAGCCGTACATGGCGAGCTGGGCCGCGAGCACGAGCTGGAAGAAGGGCCCGCGCGGCGCGAGCGCGACGCTCGCCGCCAGCAGGACCAGGAGGAAGACCGGCACGAGCCAGCGCAGCACGCGATGCGACCACAGCAGGGTCGCGAACCACGGGTGGCGGAGCGGATTCAGCAGGGCCGGCATCGTGAACGCGCCGCGCAGCCCGCGCGTGATGACGCGCGCCCGGCGGTGCAGCTCCTCGCCGAGCGACCGGCTCTCGGCCGCTTCGAACGCGAGCGCTCTCGGCTCGAGCACCGTGCGGTGGCCGCGCTCCGTCACGCGACCCGGCTGGACGAAGTCGCTGATGGCGGCCGCGTCGAGTGGGACGTAGAGCGCACGGCGCATCGCGTACACGCAGCCGGCGACGCCGACGATCGAGTGCACCTGGCTCTCCCACACGCGGAGCTGCCGCTCGAACCCCCAGAAGAGCGCCCGACCCTCGGCCGACGTGTTGCGGGGCTCCTTCTCGTAGTGGAGATCGCCGCCGACGCAGCCGACGGCCGGGTCGGCGAAGTTCGCCACCATTTCCCGGATGGTGGTGGGGGTGTACACCGTCGTGACGTCGGAGAAGACGAGGATGTCGCCCCGGGCCTCGGCGACGGCGGCGTTCTGCGCAACCGTCTTGCCGCCGCGCCCCTCGACCCGCAGGAGCCGGACCCGCGGCGCGAACTCGCGCACGATGTCGTCGGTCCGATCGGTCGAGCCATCCGACGCCACGACGATCTCCAGGCGGTCGGGCGGGTAGTCGGCGGCGACGCACTCCTGGAGCTTGCGGCGGATGTCGCGCTCCTCGTTGTAGGCGCAGATGACGAGCGACACGGTGGGTGCGACCGGCGCGCGGCGGACGGGTTTCCGCCGCAGGAGCGCCATCGCCCACAGGAGGAGCGGATAGCCGACATACACCCACACGATGATGGCGAGCGCGGCGACGAAGAGCGCGAGCGCCATCAGGCCCGCTCCCGGAGCGCCAGCAGCGGCTCACGCAGGCGTTGCCAGCCCTGCAAGCCGAGGCACGCCTTCGCGGCGTTCTTCGCCGCCTCGATCGCCTGCATGCGCCAGAGGGCGCGCGGCGTGGCGTTCACGATCGCCCCGAAGTCGTCGACCAGCATGCCGCGGCGCACCGCCACGCGCGGGATCGCGAGCGCATCGCCGCCCACGTACCACCAGGCGACGCGACTCGTGCAGAAGGCCTTGTACCCGAGCTCCGCGAGGACCCCGCGCAGCGCGGGCGACTCCCACCCGCGCGGCAGGGAAGCGCTGCGGACCGCCACGCCGAGTCGCTCTTCCAGCAAGCGCTTCGACTCGCCGAACTCCCGCTCGACGCCGGCGCGATCGAGCTCGTGCACGAAGGGGTGCGTCAGCGAGTGACTGCCGACCTCCATCCCCGCGGCAACCATCTCGCGGAGCTGCGCCCACGTGGCGTACCCGGGCGTGTCGACGAGCGTCGGTACGACGAAGAACGTCGCGCGCAGCCCGAGCTCGCGCAGGGTGGGAAACGCGATCTCGTAGTCGCTCGCCGCACCGTCGTCGAAGGTGAGGCTGTAGAAGGCGCCGCCGAGCTCCGAGGGGACCTGCCCCACCGGGATCGCGCGGCGTGCCGACGCGCGCGCTTCCACCATGAGGGCGCGAAACTCATCGGGCGTCAGCACGTACGGGCGGTGCGTCGTGGGCACGCGATCGACCCGGTCCGCGGGAACGATGTCGTGGAAGCAGAAGACTGCCGCGCGCGCCCTCATACGTAGCCGAGCCCCTCGAGCATGTCCTGGATGCGTTGCTCGTCATCGGCCGAATAGCGGAACGCGCCGTTCTCGGGAAGCGCATACGGCTCGGCGTTGACGGCGATCGGCTGCGCGCCGACGCGTTCCGGAGCGAGCGCCTCGGTGAGAACGCGCCCGTCCATGTCGGCGTCGATGGGCAGGCCGAGGAGATAGAGGACGGTCGGCGCGACGTCCTCGATCGCCGCGAGCGGGAGGGTTTCGCCCCGGCGCACGTCGGGACCGTACGCGAGCAGGATGCCGTCGCGCGCGTGGTTGCCGGTGCGCTCCTCCGGCCCCTTCCCCGCCGGCATGAGCGCCGTGCGGCCGAGCCCCTCGACCATGCAGACCGTGCGCGCCGTCTCGACCAGCAGGTCGGGACCACCGTCGGCGTGGGGACCCGAGTAGATCTCCTCCCGGCGGTGCACGGCCGTGACGATCGGCTCGCCCGTCTTCGGGTGGCGGTAGGCGAGCAGGCGCTCGCGCAGCTCGGCGATCACACGCTCGTACTCCGCGCCCGGGCTGACGATCCCCTCGGGCTCGCGTCCCTTGAGGTTGACCCAGAGGCCGCTCCCGGGTGCCGATGGGCAGTAGGCGCGCGTCCGGTTCCAGTCGATCCGGCTCGCGATCTTGCTGAAGGACGACAGCGATTGCGGTACCGCGCCCTTGAGCGCCCGCGGCACGAGCTTCGTCACCCAGCTGAGCCCCATGCGCTTCAGGCGTCGTGTGAGGTCCTTCGCGTCGACACCCACCGCGGCGAGCCCCCGTCGCGCCGCACCCTCGCCCTGCATCGCCAGGAAGCCTTCGGAGGCGAGCCAGTTCATGACGCAGAAGTAGGTGTGCAGCGGCGCCGATCCGTGGTCGGAGAGCAGGACGACGTTCGTGCCCGGCGGCAGCGCGTCGAGATAGCGACCGAGCGCGCGGTCGAAGGCGACGTGGAAGTCGCGGATGGTGTGCTCGTACGGTCCCGGTCCCGGATACGCGGGATGGGCGCGGTCCATGTAGCGCCAGAAGAAATGCTGCAGCTTGTCGAGGGTGTGCGACATGACCCAGAAGAGGTCCCAGTCCTCGTGCGCGAGGAGGTAGAGCGCTTCCTCGGTCTGCACGCGCTGCAGGTCGAAGGCGTCGGCGCGGAAGGTGTCGAGGTCGCCCTGGCGCAGGTTCTCCGCGTCGACCTCCATCCGGTAGCGCGGGATCTGCGCCTCGAGCCGCGCCTTCAAGGCCGCCGGCGCGACGAAATCCTCGGTGCCCTTGGGCGTCATGATGCCCGACACCATCACGCCCACCGACTCCTGCGGCGGATACGTGAGCGGCATGCGGAGCACGACGCTGCGACGCCCGTGCTGCGCGACGATGTCCCAGACCCGCGGGCTGCGCAGGTCGCCCGGCGTCACGGGCGCCGGCGAGAGTCCCCCCGCACGGCCACGATAGAAGTTGAAGATGTTGTGCTTGCCCGGATTGCGACCGGTGGCGGCCGAGGTCCATCCCGGGGGCGTCAGCGCGGGCAGCGTCGAGCGCAGCGGCGCGTGCACCCCGGCGTCGATGAGACGTCGCAGCGTCGGCAGCACGCCGGCCTCGACCCAGGGCATCACCAGATCCCACGTCGCCGCGTCGAGCCCGACGACGAACACGCGCTGGCGGCTCACGCCGTTTGCGGAGCTCACGCCGCCCTCCGATTGAGAGCAGGTGCCCGCAGGGCACCTGCGCAGGAGCCCCCGTCCGCGCGGCGCGCGCCGCGCCGCGCTCCGATGGGCGTCGGGCGGCTCACGCCGCCCTCCGGTTCGCCGCCAGGCGTTCGTCGTAGAAGGCCTCGAGGCGCGACACCATGGCGCGGGCGCCCCAGCGGGCGACGACGACCGCCTGCGCGGCCTCGGCGAAGCGTGCGGCGCGCTCGGGCTCGTCCAGCATCGAGGCGATGGCGGCCGCGAGGCCGGCGGGATCGTCGGGCGGCACGAGCGCACCGAGGCGTCCCTGATCGAGCACCTCGCCGTTGCCTCCGACGTCGGTCGCTACGATGGGGCGGCCGGCGGCCATCGCTTCCATGAGCGCGTTCGACATCCCCTCCTCGCGCGACGGGAGGGCGAACACGTCCATCGCCGCGAGCGCCGGGCGCACATCGTCGAGGGTGCCCGTGAACGTGACGTCGCCCGCGACCCCGAGCTCGGATGCCCGTTGGCGCAGCTCCTGCGCCGACGGACCGTCGCCAACGACGAGGAGCTGGGCGCGATCCCCGCGCCGGAGGCGGAGCCGCTTCACCGCCGCGAGCAGGACGTCCTGGCCCTTGCGCGGCTCGAGGCGACCGACCGTGCCGACCACGGGCCGGTCCGATGCGAGGCCGAGCGCGCGCTTGGCCGCCGGCGTCGCCACGGCGACACGGAACGCATCCGCGTCGATGCCGTTCTGGAGAAGCGTCCAGCGGCACCGCATGCCGTGGGCCTCGCCCTCCGTGCGGAGGGCTTCGGCGTTCACGAGCACCGTGTCGACCTGCCGCGCGATACGGCGCCAGGCCCGACGCGCCCCGTCGTCGGCGCCCGTGAGGCTGCGCTTGCTCGCGAGCAGAAGCGGGACTCGCGCGAGCCGTCCGATGAGGGCTCCGACGAGCGCCGGCCGCCATTGGTAGCCGTGGATGATCTCGCACCCCTCGGCCTTGAGCCGGCGGGCCGTGCGCACGACCGCGCTGAGCGCGCGCGGCGTCGTGAGGCTGCCGGGGACGTCCAACGTCGTGACTTCGATCCCCGCGTGACGCAGCTCGCTCTCGACCTCGCCTCCGGGTCGAAGCGTGAACACCTCCGGTGTGAAGCGGCTCCGGTCGAGGAGCCCCAACACCTGCTGCAGGTGTCGTTGCGTCCCGCCGGTCGCGAGGAGCGGCGCGAAATACGCGACCCGCGTCACGCGGCGAGCCTTCCCATGCCGGGCCGGCCGACGATGCGCACCGGTACGGGCTCCGGCAGCGATTCCACGTAGCGCCGCATGACGATGATCATGCCGATCATCGCGTAGGTTATCGGGTTCAGCCACAGGTCGGCGAACGCCGAGAAGAAGGCGTACAAGATGAAGATCACGCGGATGGCGCCGGCCGCGGCCCCGATCTCCGGATCGCGGTGGGCAAGCCGCGTGATCACCTGCAGGTCTCGCCACGTGACCCAGAACAGCACCACGTAGCCGATCACCACGAGGATGCCGCCCTCCGAGGCCGCCCACAGATAGGAGTTGTGCGGCGGACGGAAGAACGTGTCCTGGTAGATCTGGCGCGACACCTCGCGGAAATTCCCGAGCCCGATGCCGAACAACGGATAGTCCCAGAAGATCTGCCAGGCCCGCTCGATCGTCTCCTCGCGCATCACGTTCGACGTCGCGCCGACCTCGCCGCGCTGCGGGAGGAAGTTGATCATCCGCTCCCAGCTCTCCGCCGGCACCATCGTGAGGACGGCGAACAGACCGGCGGCCGCCAGCAGGCCGATCTGCGGCGCCGTGATGCGGAATCCCCTTGGGCTGCGCTGCAGGAGCACCGCCAGCACGCCGACGCCGAGGAGCCCGCTGCGCGACCCCGTCCCGAACAGCACCATCGTCGACGCGGCCATCGCACCGAGCGCGAGCGCCTGGCGCACGAGCGTCGGCCGCGCGCGCGACCAGAACCACCAGCACGCGATCTCGATGAGGCAGATCATCGCGAGGCGGTTCGGGTTGGCGCCCGAGGTGAAGCTCGCGGCGATGCGGAACCCGCGGTTCAACGTTCCGGTCGCCATGTTGTAGAGCGCCGACGGCACCGCCACGAACAAGGCCAGCATGAACGTCAGGAACATCGTCCGGATGTCGCGCCGATCGCGGACGAAGACGATGAAGAAGACGAGGTAGACCAGCCGCGCGATGAAGTTGTGCGACATGTCCTCGGTCTTGTCGAGGACCTTCGCGCGGCCGACCGTCTTGCGCAGGGTCGGAAAGATCCAGTCGGCGTACATCGAGCCGGCGAGCAGCAGGAGGCCGATCACGATGAAGATCTGCACCTGGCGGTTGCGCAGGAACGAGAAGTCGCGCTTCTCGAGGACGTGCATGGCGAGCAGCACGACGAAGCAGAGGCCCAGCAGGTTGTTGATGGTGAGCATGCCGAGCGACTGGAGCAGCGTCGGATAGGCCGCGAGCAGGAACGCCGCCGTCATCATCGCGATCCCGACGACCGGCCGCACGAACAGGAAGCCCACGACCGAGAGCGCGATCCACCCGGCGCAGATGAGGATCTCCTTGCCGAAGTAGGTGCCCGCGACGGTCATCGCGCCGACCATGGGCAGGCCGAGCGCGATCGCGAGGCGCACCACGAGCGGCGCACCTTCGGGACGATCGTAGGTCGTCGCGGTCACGGGCATGCGGAACGCTCGCAGCGAGGGGCTCGGGCGCGCGGGCGTGCCCTAGAGTAGCTCCTCGAGGAAAGCCGGGATGTAGGTGCGACGGCGATTGAGCACCGAGCCCACGAGCTTCACGCCCACGCGCTCGAGCGCCCGACGACTGCGCTCCACCTCGGGGATGCGCGTGCGATCGGCCTCGATGACGATCAGCGCAGCGTCGAGCCGGGGGCCGATGATGGAGGCCTCACCGTAGAGGTTCACGGGCGGGAGGTCGAAGATCACGAAGTCGAATGCGCCCCGGAGCTGCTCGAGGGCCGCGGCGAGCCCGGCCGAGTCGAAGAGCGCCGAGGCCCCGAGCGGCGCCTGGCCGCACGGGATCGCGAACATGTTCGGCACCTGCGTCGACTGCGTCACCTCGGCGAGGGTGCGCTCGCCGCGGATCAGCTCGGCGAACCCGCCCTCCGGGTGGGCGCCGAACACGCGCTCGAAGCTGGGCGATCGGAGGTTCGCCTCGACGACGCACACGCGTCCGCCGCGCCGTCGCGTGAGGATCGACGCGAAGACGGCCGCCGTGGTGGTCGCGCCTTCGCCGTGGCGCGAGGCCGCGACGCCGAGGAGCTTCGGCCCCTGCGCGACCGTCGCGCCGGGCGAGACGAGCAGGTTCGTCCCGAGCCGCTGGTAGGCCTCTTCGAGATCGGGGCCGAGCTGGAAGTTGAGGCTGAGCGCGCCGTTCGTCTTGGTGCGTCCGTTGCCGAACAGCCATTGCCACAAGCGGCGCCGCGCGCCGCCGTTGCCGCCGTGCCCATTGCCGTTGCCGTGACCGTTGCCCTCCCCGCCGCCATGACCGTTGCCCCCACCCCCTCCGGTGCGCTCGGCTTCGAGCTTCTTCAGCGCGTCGTAGATGCGACTCATCTCAGCGGGTCTCCGGATCTCAGGGCTGTGCCAGGTCGGGCGTCGACTCGAGGTCGGGAATGACCGCGAGGACGGGGAGCTCGAGGTAGCGTTCGACTTCTTCCTCGAAGCGCAGCCGCCGCGACAGGAACTCCACGGCCACGGCCATCGCGGTCGCGAGGGCGAGTCCGCCGATGATGCCGAGCAGGAGGGGCAGGAGGACCCCGTTCTGCGGCTCGATCGGCGGCACGGCGCGATCGAAGACGCTGACGTTGACGAGGCTCTGGTCGGTCATCGCCTCGGTGATGCGCGCCTCTTCCTGCTTCTTGAAGTACGTGTCGTACGCGTACTTCTTCTGGTCGGCCTCCTGCTGGAGGTTCGCGATCGTGAACTGCTTGTCGGCGAGGTCGGCCAGGCGCTGCTTGCCCGCCTCGAGCCGGCTCGCGAGCGAGGGCTCGCGCGCCTGCGCGTCGGCGAGGAGGGCCTGGAGCGAGAGGCGGTTGCGCTCGAGCTCGGAGTAGAGCTCGTTGTGGCGGATCGTTTCCTTGTTGAGGATGTGCTCCTGCTCGGCGTCGGTGCGCCCCTTCAGGTTCGCGATCTTCTCGCTGACGTCCTGCACCGAGCGATCGGCCGGGAGATAGCGCTGCAGGAGCTGGATGCGTTCCACCTCGAGCTCGGCGAGCTTGCTCTTGAATGCCAGCTTCGTCGGGTTCGTGAGGTACTCCTGCGCGAACGGAATCTGCTGCGGCGTCGCGTTGATCTGCTCTTCGACCTGCGCGAGCTTGCGCTGGGTCGCGGCGATCTTCGCGCGGTGCGCCTTGAGGCCCTTGTCCTGCTCCATCACGTCGGAGTTGAGGAGCCGGATCTCCTGCTCCACGTCCACGATCTTGTTGTCGCGCAGGTAGGTCCGCAGGTGATCCTGCGCCTCCTTCATCTGGCTCTCGAGCAGGCGGAGCTGCTCGCCGTAGAACGCGTCGAGGCCCTCCCGCCGGTACACCTTGTTGTGGTGATCGACGTAGACGTCCGTGATCGTGTTGACGAAGCGGGCGACTTTCTCCGGGTTCTTGCCGATGAAGCTGATCTGGAGCGTGTTCGTGCCGGGCGTGGGCGCCACGGAGAGGCCCGCCTGCAGGCCGCTGATCAGCTCGGCCTCGGTACCCGACTCCGGCTTCATGTCGAGCCGCTTCACCGCCTCGGCGACGACCTGGTAGCTGCGGACGATGTCGGCCTCGGTCTTCACGACCTCCTGGCTGAGCGGCATGTTGACGCTGCGGGACGGGGCTTCGGCGGGCGCGAGCTGTACCGTCTCGCCGAGCTTCACCAGCACCTTGGACGACGCGAGCCACTGGTTCGGGCGCAGGAGCGCGGCCACGACCGACCCGAGGAAGATCACGAGGAAGACGCCGAGCACGAGGCGTTGATGCTTGAACACGGCGTACAGGAAGCTCCGGACCGCCAGCGTCGACGCGCTGCCGCGCTCGATCGCCGTCGCCGGCACGATGGTGGTCTCGGGAACCGTCTGGATGGTCGCCATCGATACCCCGTTACTGTGAGAGCGAGTAGCCGACGCCGACGCGCGGCAGGGCCGGGATCAAGCCGCGCACGTACTGGTCGACGACGATGTTCGCATCGGCGATCCAGGTGCGGGGCACGTAGACGACGTCGCCGGGATGCAAGCGCACGCGCTCCGGCACGCCGTCGTTCACGACCTGATCCATGTTCATGCGAGCGGCGGTGAACCTCCCGTCGGGTCCCGGGGTCATCAGGACGACGCTGTCGAGCTTGGCCGTGGGACGGAAGCCGCCCGACTGGAGCACCGCCTGGAGCGGCGTCATATCGCGCTGCAGGACGACGTAGCCGGGCCGCAGCACCTCGCCGCCGATGTACGCGCGTTGCTCGGCGACCTTGGTGACGACGACGACGACCTCCGGCTTCCGCAGCCGGTGCGACGATCGCCGTTCGACGAGCCGCTCGAGCTCGGTGGGCGTGAGGCCGATGACCGCGATCTCGCCCGTGGTCGCGAGCGAGATGCGCCCGTCGGGACGCACCGGGATCTGCTCGTTCAGCTCCGGCTGGTACGTGAACCGCACGTGCAGCTCGTCGTACGCCTGGATGCGGTAGTCCTCGGTCGTGCTCTGCGGCGCCGCCGGCAGCAGGGCGGCGGGCTCCGGGGCGACTGCTTCCGGCGCAGCGTCCGCGGCGGGCTCGGTCGCGACGTCGTTGGAGTCGACGGGCTGCGGGTGGTGCGTGGCACACGCGGCGGCGCACACCGCGAACATCAAGACCATCGCCCAGGGCGCGCGTTGTCTCTCCTGGCTGCGCATCGCTGCCTCCGTCGAGCCGGCAGACACTACTCCGGCCCCAGGCGGCTGCCCAGCCTGATCGCGCACTGCGTACCGCACGGCAGGCGAGCGACAGACGGAGAGCCCCCTCATGATGAGGGACCAGGCTGCAATTTCAGTGCCACGGACGGTACGCTCGACGGCGCTATCGAATGAACTTTCCAGGCGTTTTGCGCCAACTAGAGGCCCGCGTCCGGCCGCTGTTTCTCGCGCTCCTGCGAGCCGGGAAGCGAAGCGCGCAGCCGGTCCAGAGGTCCCTGCGACCCTCGCACTCGCGCCAGAGCATCTCGCGCCCGCGCACGGTCCTGCAGCCCTACGACATGACCCCGCCCTTCGGGCGCGCCCTCAGACAGACCGCCGGCGCATCCACACCCGCCCCCCGACGTAAGGGCGCCCTGTGCGTGCCCGTATGCCGCCGGCTTCGCCGGGCTTCGCCGGCCGCGGCACCTCGGTCGCGCGTACCACCGCCGCCCCACCCTCGCCCCGACCCAAGACGAAGTCTTGGGTCGGAACTAATTCGCGAGGCTCTCGGGATCGGCCTTGCCGCGGTGGCGATAGTCCTCGCGACGCAGGCCGTGGAGCTTCATCTTGCGATGCAAGGTCGCGGCGTCGACCAGCGCGTGCTTCGCCGACAAGTTGATGCCGCCACGGTACTTCCGCAGGACGCGCGCGAGGTAGTCCTTCTCGGCGCGCCGTAGATACTCCTTCAGCGGCACCTCGAAGTCGTAGCCCGCCTGGCGGCCGTTGCCGTTGGCGGCTTCGCGGCCGAGGCTCGCGTGGCCCGGCAGGTCGACCTCGCGGATCACGGCACCGCTCGTGCGCAGGATGGCGCGTTCGATGACGTTGCCGAGCTCGCGCACGTTGCCCGGCCACTGGTAGCTCATGAGCTGCGAGAGCGCGCGGTTCGAGAGCCGGTTGATCCCCTTGTCCTTCGCCATCTCGCTGTTGCGCAGGAACTCGCCCACCAGCAGCGGGATGTCCTCGATGCGCTCGCGCAGCGGCGGGATCCGCATCGGCACGACGTTGATGCGGTAGTAGAAGTCCTCGCGCATGCGGCCCTCGGCGACGAGCGACGCCAGATCGACGTTGGTCGCGCAGATGATGCGCATGTTCACCTTGATGAGACGGTTCGAGCCCAGCTTCTCGATCTGGCGCTCCTCGAGGATGCGCAGCAGCTTCAGCTGCATGTTGAGCGAGATCGACTCGATCTCGTCCAGGAAGAGCGTACCGCCGTTCGACAGCTCGATCTTCCCCACCCGGTCGTGAATCGCGCCCGTGAACGCGCCGCGCTCGTAGCCGAAGAGCTCGCTCTCGAGCAACGTGTCGGGAAAGGCGGCGCAGTTGATGGCGACGAAGCGGCCGTTCTTCCGCTTGCCCTGGAAGTGGATCGCGCGGGCGGCGAGCTCCTTGCCGGTGCCCGATTCGCCGTAGATGAGCACGGTGGCGTCGTTCTGCGCGAGCACGCTGATCGTCTCGAAGATCTCGTGCATGACGCGGTTGCGGCTCACCATGTTCGCGAACGAGTAGCGGTCCGAGAGCTGGCTGCGCAGGTAGTTGATCTCGTCGAGCAGGCGGCGCTTCTCGAGGATCTTCTCGGTGGCGAGGAGGATCTCCTCCTTCTGGAAGGGCTTCGTGATGTAGTCGCTCGCGCCCTGCTTGATCGCCTCGACGGCGCCCTTGATGCTCGCGTAGCCCGTGATCATGATCACGTCGAGCTCGGGCCAACGATCCTTGATCTCGCGCGTGAGACCGATCCCGTCCGTCCCGGGGATCTTCAGGTCGACGACCGCGAGGGAGAAATCCTGCTCGCCGAGGAGCCGCAGGCCCTCCGTGGAATTTCCCGCGCACGCCACCGCGTAGCGCTGCGAGCTGTAGAGCTCCTCGAGCTGCCGGCAGATGAACGGATCGTCATCCACAATGAGAATGCGTGTCTCCATCGATACTCCCTGCGATCAGGCGCGAATCGGCAGCACGAGAGCCAGGCTCGTACCGCCGTCCGGACCGTCCTGCACGACGAGCTCGCCGCCAAACGTGCGCACCACGTTCTCGGCCGTCGCCCACTCGACCTCCGCCATCGTCGAGCTCACGGGGGACACGACTGCAGCCGCTCCGATGATCCGAACCACGAGCACTTCGCCGCCGGCGCGCGCGTCGATGCCGACCGTGGCGTGCAGGCGGGCCCCCTCCGCCGTACACGTCTCGAGGCGACGCGCCACCAGGCCGAGCACCTGCGACAGCCGTCCGGGATCGACCTGGACGCTGCGTTCGCCGAGGTCGGCGCGCGCGTCGACGACGATCGTGCGCCCGGCCGTGGCGCTCGCGAGCTGCCGGACGATGCCGTCCGCCACCTCGCGCGCCGCCATCCGGATCGCGGTGACCGCGATCGGGCGCACGTACTCGAGCGTCGCGCGCAGCAGGTCCTCCAGGCCGCGGATCGTTCCTTCGAGCATCTGCGTCGCGGTCACGTCCCCGCCGCGGCCGGCTCGGCTCTCGGTCAGGAAATCGGCCCAATAGTAGAGCTTGTGGAAGTAGTTTCCGATCTCGTGCCGCACGTCCGCAACGACCCGCTCGCCGATGGTCGGCGCCGTCGCCGGCGACTCGGGCTGGGTTTCGGGCGCGGGCGCACGCTGTTCACCGGCCGCGGTCGGGCTGGGCAAGACGCCCTTGCGGACGCGCCGGGTGGCCGCGAGTTCGTGCGCCATTGCGATTATCGCTCCGGACGACGCCACGGCGTCGCCTGTGTCGCCGGACGGCGACGACCCTCACCCGAGATCGTGGTCACCGTCGCTCCGAAACGGCCTGTCCGGTGTAGGCGTACTCGACGCGTTCGCGCTCCCGCGCCTCATCCCGCACTCCCCGGCCCCACCGTCCCGGCGTCGAAGGCGACCTTGAGGTTGTTCACCTTGCGCAGCTCGTAGTCCATCTTGAGCAACGCGTCGATGACGCTCTTGATCTCGCGCGTCATGCGATCGAGCTCGTCGTACGATACGCGCGCGAGCTCGTGGCGGATCTGCTCGTAGAGACCCAGCACCGTGCCGAGTCCGCCGGCAGCGGTGAAGCGACGATCGATCTCCGTGTACGCGGAGACGATCCGCTCGAGTTGTGCGCGCACGTCCACGCTGCCGGTCTCGACGTTTTGCACGAATGCCTCGCGAAACTTGGCACAATTGCAATCGAGGTGCCACTGGGACGCCTCAGTCTACGTCAGCCGCAATGCGGGCTGCGGCAAACCCTCGTCGGAAGCGTCGCAAATGCAGACGACCGTCGCGCGACGATGCCAGTGTTTGCGGACACCGCGATCGCCCTAGAGCCATGCGGGTTTCCTTGACACTCGCCATGTACGTGCCGTAAGGTGCGCCGCGCTTTTCCTCCACTGTGGGCACGTATCGGAGGTGCTGGGATGACGAAGGGGCAACTGGTCGCGAAGCTTGCGGACGGCGCGGGGTTCAGCCGCAAGCAGGTCGACGAGCTGTTGAACGACCTCGTCGATACGATCACCAAGAGCGTGAAGAAGGGTGAGAGCGTGAAGATTCCGGGTCTGGGGATCTTCCGCCTGCGCAAGATGAAGGCGCGCATGGGGCGCAACCCGCAGACCGGCGAGGCAATCAAGATCCCCGCGCGGAAGAAGGTCGGATTCTCGGTCGCGAAGACCTTCAAGGAGTCGGTGCTCGGAAAGAAATGAGCTGCGGCCGACGATACGTCGGTGTTTTGGTTCCCGTGACAGCCGAGATCGCGTTCGCGCGTCCCGGCACGAGAGGGGGATGGTCATGAAGCGAGAGCCACTCGTCCTTGCGGTCGCACTGGCACTGCTCGGCGGCTGCGCCACCTTGGTGCACGGTCCCTACCAGGACGTGCGCATCGACTCGAATCCGCCGGGCGCCACGGCCACGATCTCGGCGCAGAGCTCGGAGCGCGGTCCGAGCTTCCTGGATGAAGAGAAGGAGCGCAAGGTCACCACGCCGGCGACCGTGCGTCTGCTGCGCGACAACAGCTACCGCGTCGAGGTGGAAAAGCCGGGCTACAAGCTCGCTTCCAAGCAGATCACCAGCGAGTACGACTGGTTCTGGGGACAGATCACCTGCGGCCCATGCGAGGCGGTGGGCGCGATGCCGTCGCCGGACATGACGAACAGCAGCACCGGCGCGCGCGTCCTCGAAACGATCTTCTACGAGTGGCCGAAGGGGTTCATCGGCGGATGGGGCAAGGGACTCCGGCTGTTCAGCCCCGATGCGCTGCTGGGCAGCAGCTTCAAGCTGAAGGAGAAGGACAGCGGGTACTGGAACGAGTGGCACGGCCTCGGGACGCCGACGATCACGGCGACCCTCGAGCCGGGCAGCTGAGCTCCGGCGCGCGCGTCCGGGTGTGAGCACAGGCGGGCGACTCCCCTTCCCGGGGGTCGCCCGCAGCTATCTCAGGTGCACACGCCGCCGGTGCAGACGTTCGCCGTACCGGTCGTGCACGGGGTGCCGTCGGGAACCGGCGTGAACACGCAGCCTGCGACCGGATCGCAGACGTCGGTCGTGCACTCGATCGCGTCGTCGCACACGGTCACTCCGTGGCTGCACGTGCCCGTCATCAGGTTGCACAGGTCGGTGCTGCACGGGTCCCCGTCGTCGCAGGTGAGGCTCGTCGCGCTGCAGCTCGTGAGCAGCGGGGCCGCGTTCTGCTCCGTCAGCGGCCGCACGCCGCCGTAGACGCCGCGGCTCTCCAGCGGGACGTCGCCGAAGTTCGTGCCGAAGAACAGGTTCCCGATGCCGTTGATGATCCAGATGCCGATCGGCGAATGCGTGATGAAGCTGCCGCGCAGGAGATTGCGGTCGCCGTTGACGAAACATCCCGAGACGCTCGTCCCGTCGATCTCGGTCGCCGACACGAGGTTCGAGTCGCCGAGCAGCACGATGCCGTCCGACGTCTGATCGTGGAGGATCGAGCGCTTCACGCGCGCGTCGTTGCCGGCGACGAAGATACCCACCTGGTTCGCCGAGACCGTATCGCGCCGGAACGTGAACTTGCCCGAATCCCACGCGAGGATGCCCGCACCGAGCTTGCCGGCCGTCGTCGTGGTGTGTCCGGTCGACATCGCGTCGACGAGCTTGCCGCGCGCGCCGAGCCCGACCTGGTAGCCGTTCGGTACCGCGGCCCCGTCGACCGGCGCGCCCGCCGTCGCGTGACCGCCGCGCACCTTCAACACCGTCCGCGGACCGTGCGCGACCAGGCCGGCCTTCTGATTGTTGTCGAACGCGGCGTCGATGACGACGACGCTCGCACGCCCGAAGATCGGATGGCCGAGCTCGTAGTCCGTCACGCCGCTCTCGACGAAGATGCCGATGCCGCTGTCGCAATCGGGCCGTCCGGGGACCCACGCGTTCAGGATCTGCGTCCGCATCGCGGAGCCGCTCGCGTTGCGGAAGTACACGCCGGCGAGCATCGGCGAGCACGCCGTCATGGTGTTGTCGGTGAGGTCGATGTCGATGTCGGTGATGCGGACGAGCGACCCGTCGATGAGGATGGCTGCCGCGATCGGGTTGCCGCCTTCGAGGCTCGGCAGCGTCGCGGGCAGCGCCGTGGGCCGAATGACGGCGCGCCGGCTGCCGAACGCCTCGCCGGTCAGACGGATGTCCTGGTTGAGCACGAGCTGCTCCGGATATACGCCCGGGCAGACGCGGATCTCGTCGCCGTTCGCGGAGATCGCGAGCGCATCGTTGATCGTCCGGAATGGCGCTCCCGCGCAGTTGAACCCGTCCATGCCATCGTCGTCGACGTAGTGGACGTTGCCCCCCCGCGCCGGGGCGGCCAGCAGCAGCGTGCCGAGCGCCACGACAGCCAGTGATCGATGGAGCATCATGCGGCCCGTCCCCCTGCGAGATGTGATCGTCATGGCAGCGCGTTCGCCAGGTCGAGGGCCGCCTGCGTCGCGAGATCGAGGATGTGATCCCCCGTGGGTGTGTCGATGGTCCCGCGAATCAGACCGGTCTGGACGATGTGGACGAAGCTACTGAGTCGCCGCTCCGCTCGCCGCTGATTGTTGCGCGCGAGGCGCGGGTTGCCGGTGTAGAAGTGCTGGGTCGCCCGCAGGGCGCCGTTCGCGCGCCGCAGCAGGCGCCGCTTCGCCGAGGCGCCGCCGAGCAGATCGCCGTCGGTCGCGTTCAGGAAATCGATCAGCGCGATCATGCGGCACACGGCGACGTTCGGGAAGGGCGCGTTCACGCACCCGACGTCCGGATCGCACGAGTCCACCGTGCACTCGTCGTCGTCGTTGCAGACGAGCGTCGTGCCGATCTGGCAGCCGAGCGCCGGATCGCACGTCTCGACGCCGTTGCACGCGTTGTTGTCGTCGCACGGCACGGGCGTGCCGACACAGGCGCTCGCGGCGCAGGTGTCGCCGGTCGTGCAGGCCGAGCCGTCGTCGCATGGGTTCGAGTTCGGAGCGTTCACGCATCCGGTGCCCGGATCGCAACTGTCGTCAGTGCACGCGTTGTTGTCGTCGCAGGTGAGCGGCGTCCCCGGATCGCAGAGGCCCGTCGTCGCGTTGCACGTCTCGACGCCGTCGCAGGCGTCGTTGTTGCTGCAGACGACCGGCGAGCCGACGCACGCGCCGCCGACGCACGCGTCGGCGGAGGTGCACAGGTCGTTGTCGGTGCACCCGTTCGTATCGTCGTTCGTGAACACGCAGCCGCCCGGCGACACGCACGTGTCGTCGGTGCAGCTGTTGTTGTCGTCGCACGCCGGCGGCGTACCGGGCTGGCAGCCGAGGAAGGCGTCGCACGTCTCCGCGCCGTTGCAGGCGTCGCCGTCGTCGCAGACGAGCGGCACGCCGAGGCAGAGCCCGCCCGTGCACACGTCGCCCACGGTGCACTCGGTGCCGTCCGTGCAGGGGTTCGTGTTGTTGACGTGCTGGCAGCCGAGGATCGGGTCGCACGAGTCGTCGGTGCACGGGTTGAGGTCGTCGCAGTCGGGGGGCGTCCCCGCCTGGCAACCGAGCACGGCGTCGCAGGTCTCGAGACCGTCGCAGACCGTGCCGTTGTCGCAGATGACGGGCACGCCGACGCAGGCCCCGGCCGTGCAGGTGTCACCCGTCGTGCAGGCGGTTCCGTCGTCGCAGGTCCCGGTGTTGTTCACGTGCTGGCATCCGAGGACGGGATCGCAGGAATCGTCGGTGCAGACGTTGTTGTCGTCGCAGGCGAGCGGCACGCCCGGATCGCAGGCGCCCGTCGCCGGATTGCACATCTCGAGGCCGTCGCACACGGTTCCGTTGCCCGCGTTGCAGGCGACCGCGGCCGCGGTGAGCGTTCCGGCACACACCCCGCCGGCGCAGGTGTCGGTGTCGGTGCACAGGTTGTTGTCGTCACACGGGTCGGTGTTGTTCGTATGGACGCAGCCGAGCGTCGGATCGCAGGTGTCGGTCGTACAAACGTTGTTGTCGTCGCAGACGAGCGGCACCCCCGGATCGCACGCCCCAGTGGCGAGGTTGCACGTCTCGAGTCCGTTGCACGCATCGTTGTCGGTGCACACGGTCGGCGTCCCGACGCACGCACCGGCCGCGCACGTGTCGCCGGTCGTACAGAGGTCGAAGTCGTCGCACGTCCCGGCCACGGCCACGTGCTGGCATCCGAGGGCCGGATCGCAGCTGTCGGTCGTGCACACGTTGTTGTCGTCGCAGTCGGGCGGCGTGGCGGGTTGGCAGCCGGCCACCGGGTCGCAGGTCTCGACGCCGTTGCACGCGTCGTTGTCGGAGCACACCGTCGGCGTCCCCCCGGCGCAATGGCCGTTGGTGCACGTCTCGGTGCCGTTGCAGATGTTGTTGTCGTCGCAGTCGCCCGCGACGTTGCAGGTGGGGCTGCACGAGCTCAGCACGCCCGGACGGGCGTTGAGGCGCAGGCTCACCAGCATGTCCCGAACGCCCGGCAGCACGTTGGCGTCGAGGAGCGTCAGGGTCGCGACGAAGCGCGCGCCCGTGAGGTCCCCCGTGCGCGCGAGCGCGCAGTCGATGATCCCGCCCGCCTCGGTCGCGGTGAGGTTCGTCCCGAGCGTGTTGTCCGCGTCGGCGAGGGTGCTGGTCGCCGCCCCCGTCGTGAGGCGCAGCACGCCCTCGAGATCGTGCAGGTTCGAGAACTGCTCTCCGGGGTCACCCGTGCAGTAGATGTCGTCGGGTCCGGGATCGAGCGAGACGGTGACGCGGACCGGGATCGTCACGCGCGTGCCGCCGGTCGCGTAGACGCCGAGCTGCGTGCTGACCGGACGCCCGTTGCACGTCGGCTCCTTGTCCTGGTGGCAGACGAGACCGGTCTGGCAGACGAGATCCGGATCGGTGCACGACTCACCACCCGTGCACGCACCCGAGGTGCAGACGATGGGGCACGTCCCGTCGTTGCAGATACCGTTGCTGGGGCACTCGCTGTCCGGGTCGCACACCTGGCCGTCCAGGGCACCGCCCGTGCAGGCGCCGGCGGCGCTGCAGCGCGGGCAGTCGCTCAGGTGCGGGCCGCCGAGCAGGCCCGGACAAGGTGCGTTCTCGCGGCAGCCGTTCTGACAGTAGAAGTCGGCGTCGTCGGTGTTGTGGTCCTGGGAGACGTCGACGTCGCCGCCGGTCTTGCCGCCGTTGCAGTCGATGGTGCCCTGGCCCGGCGCCGACGCCTCGATGCAGAGCGCGCCGATCCCCGGGACGACCGTCGGCGGGAACTTGAAGCGGTTCGCATCGACGGTGATGTTCGCTTCGCCCGTGAACTCGTCGGGGGCTCCGATGTTGAGACCGATGCGGCCCGGCTGCGTCGGGGTCGGCACGATTCCGGCGGTGACGACACCGTCGGTGGTCGCGACGGCGACCTGGCTCCCCGTGCTGGTGGCGGTGGCGTCGCCCGGCAGGAACTCGAAGGTGCGAAGACCGATCACCGAGTTGAGCCCCTGACCCAGGACGTCGGGCGGTAGCTGGCCGATGGCGGTCGCCGCCGCCCATTTACCGGCCGTGTAATCGATGACGTAGATCTGATAGCCGCACACCCCGTTCCCGGTGAGGTCGCTCGTCGTCGAGATGGCGGCGAACCACTGCCCGAGGTTTTGGCTGAACGGCGGCTGCACGTCGCCCGCGCCGGTGAGCTGGTAGAGCGTCGTCGAGGGGCGATCGAGGATGAACATCCGGTTCCCGGTCGTGGTGTTCAGCAGCGGATCGCCGGTGCAGATGAAGCCCAACCGGTTGCCGGTCGGATCGAGCCGCGGCGCCTGGCAGTCGCCGAAGATCGCCTGCGACGTGATCTGCGAGATGTTGGGACTCGGCTCACCCGTCGCGCTGTCCAGCGTCACCTCGTAGATCTGCCTGCCGGGCGAGAGCGCGGTGCCCGGCAGATCCGTGGCGACCGAGTCGAAGACGATCACCTTCTGCGCGATGTTGCCCGGCGAGTCGCCGTGGAACGGGTTGCGGCTGTCGCCGTTGCCGTGGGTCGCCTGGAAGAGATCGGTGATCAAGTGCAGCCGCTTGTCGAAGCGCGCGAGGAAGATCTGCGAGATCCCGGTGTCGTGCCCGTCGCCCAGCAGGTCCGCCGTCGACTCGAACACGACCCCGGAGCCGTCGAGCGTCGCGGTCGCGTTCGTGCTGGGCCCGAGGCCCACGGCGTTCACCGGCGGGCGTCCGATGCTCACGCGCCGCAGGACGCCCGTGTCGCGCTGGAAGAGGTACACTTGCGACACGCCGGCGGGATTCGCGAATCCGTCGAGGGCCGCGGTCGACTGGAACGAGATGATGCCACCGCGCTCGTTCACGCTCGGGAGCGTGCTGTCGCCGCCGGTCGAGGCGGTCACCTGGCGGATCTCGCCGGTGCCGAGGTTCTTCAGGAAGACCTGGCGGTGGGTCGCCGCGGCGCCGGTGTTGCCGTTGAACACGCCGAGCGCATCGAACGCGAACCACTGCTTGTGGTGCAGCAGCCACGGCTTGTTGCGCGAGCACTCACCGAGCGGACACTGCGAGTCCTGCGTGCACAGAGCGTCGGCGTTCGGTCCGCCGACGCAGATGTCGACGTCGGGCGCGAGCCCCAACGCCGGATTGTCGGGGTCGCCGGGGCCGTTGGTCACCTGCCGCAGGAACGGGGTCCCGGCCGGGGGACAGGGCGTGGTCTGGCAGTTCTGGCTCTGGCCCGGCGGACAGACCTTGGTCGTCCCGTTGTAGCAGTCGAAGTAGCCCATGTTGAACGCGAACAGCTGGCGCCCGGGGACGCGGGCGGTCCCGATCTGTGCGAGGTCCTGGGTCGAGGAGAACATCAGCCAGTTGCCCCACGACCGGCCCTGCGGAATGGCGTGGTTGTCGGCGCTCGTGAGGCGCGTCGCAGGCGGCGACTCCTCGTGCAGCGCGAGGGCTTGGCTAGCCCACAGGACGCTCGAGAGGACCAGGATCGATCTCAGCACAGTCTTCCGCGTACGAGCGCGCATCGCGCGGCATTGGGCAGCACGAAATATGCCACGGCCGGCTCGCAGCTTTTGATATCCAACTCGCGAACAACCCGCGGCTTTTGCCCCGTTCGGGTACTACGACGAGGGGGCGTTCGCGTAAGACCAAAGGGTGGAATCTTACAGCAGCGCAGCACGAGTGCGGCTCTGCAAGAGCACTCGGTCGCGCGACGACGCGGTGTCCGGCTGCGCGATTGCACGTCCGAGCGGGCGACTTGCTTGCATGGCCGCACGTCGCCGCGACCGCACGAGTAGCCCGCGTCGCGATCGCCGTCCGGTGGGCTCGACGGCCCGTTCGAAGGGACCAGAAGTCAGAGCGGATCGTGCGAACGCGCGCGACCATGCGACAGCGCGCCACGCGCCGGGCCACCGACCGCGAAAAAACATTCAGAACTCGGGGGGACAGCAGCGATTCCCGACCCTCGGCATGGCACGTGTCTTGCCCCTGTCGGGCCGCGATGAAGGGGCTCCTGTCGTTCCTCGTGCTGGTGACGTGTGTCGGCGGCGCGGCGGTACAATCGGCCAGCGCTGCGTGCGGCGACGGCGTGCTCCAGGCCGGCGAGGCGTGCGACGAAAGCGCCCCCAACGGCGACGCGACGTGCCCCGGTCGCTGCATCGATCCGCCGAGCCTCGAGGCGTGTCAGTGCGCGACGCTGTCGAACGACTACCGCGACTTCGCGATCATCGCCGACCTGCAGGCGCGCGTCGGCGCCAACGCGAACGTGACCGGCGGCGGCGTCGCGGTCACGACCGCGGGCGGATTCCTGTACGTCGGGGCCTCCGCCACGCTCCCCGGAGAGAGCCAAGCGATCGGCGATCGCTGCCGTCTGCTGCCGGGCAGCAACGTGGGCCGCCTGTTCTGCAACGAGGCGCTCGTCCTCCCGGGCGCGTTCGCGAACGGCGGCGGACCCTTTCCGTTCACGCCGCCGCTCTCGTTCCCGACCCTGCCCGCATTCCCGACCGGCTCGAGCGGCGGCGCGAACGTCGACGTCACGTTCGGCGACACGCAGTATCTCGCGCCGGGCGCCTACGGAACGATCATCGTCGAGCCGAAGGGCACGCTCGTGCTGCATGGCCTCAACTTCGCGTCCGGCGTCGGGCGTTACGACGTGACGGCGCTGAAGGTGACCGGCGGCGGCCGCCTGTACGCCGACAACCCGGTCGTGATCAACGTCGACGAGGCGTTCCGCCTGACGGGCGATTCCATCCTCGGCCCGACGCCGTTGAGCTCGGTGCAACCGGGTGACATCCGCATCAGCGTCGCCGGCCGCGCAGCGAAGCTCGGCAAGGGTGCGTTCGTGCAGGCGCACGTTCGCTCCGCGAAGGGCAAGATCGTCGTCGGCAAGGGCACCATCGCGGTCGGCCAGCTCATCGGGCCCAAGGTCACGCTCCAGAAGGGTAGCCTCGTCCAGCTCGCCGGCGGCTGCGGCGACGGCATCAAGCAGAACACCGAGGTGTGCGACACGACGGCGCCGGGCGGCGACGCGGCGTGCCCCGGCGAGTGCATCCCGCTCGGCCAGGCCGGCCAGTGCACGTGCTCGTGCTCGACCAACACCGACTGCAACGACGGCAATGCGTGCAACGGCGTCGAGACCTGCGACAGCGGGCACTGCGTGCTCGGCACCCCGCCCACCTGCAGCGACAACAACCCCTGCACGATCGACTGCAATCCGGCGACGGGCTGCGTCCACGTCGCCGTGACGGACGGCTCCACCTGCGACGACGGTGACGAGTGCACGCGCGCCGACACCTGCCTCGGCGGCGTCTGCCAGCCGGGCGAGCTCCGGACGTGCAACGACGGCAACGACTGTACGGCCGACTCCTGCGATCCGGCGACCGGCTGCATCCACACCGACCTCACGACCGGCACCACGTGCTCCGACAACAGCCTCTGCACCGAGGGCGACGTGTGCATCCGCGGTCATTGCATCGGCGGCGCGCCCGCCGGGTGCGACGACCTCGACCCGTGCACCGTCGACAGCTGCGATCCGCTGATCGGTTGCCAGCACCTGCCGGTCACGAACGGCATCTCCTGCGCGGGCACGAGCCCGTGCACGGCACTCGACGTGTGCAGCAACGGCACCTGCGTGCCGCGCGGGGCCCAGCTCTGCAACGACTCCAACCCGTGCACGACGGACACCTGCACGCCGGTGGGTCCGCTCGGATCGCAGACGGCGGATTGCACGCACACCCAGGTGCCGAACCTGACGCCTTGCAGCCCGCCGACTCCGGTCCAGCTCGTCTGCTTCAACGGCGTTTGCCAGTAGGCGCGCGGCTACGATAGGCGTCGCGGATGCCAGCGCTCCGCGACGCCGTCCTGGTCGGCTACGCGCGGACGCCGTTCGGACGCGCCGATCCGCGGCGCGGCGTGCTGCGGCAGGTGCGCTCGGACGATCTCGCGGTCGTCGTCCTGCGCGAGATCCTGCGCCGCACGGGCGTCGCGGCCGGCGACGTCGACGGGATCGTGCTCGGTGCGGTCGAGATGCTCGGGGAGCAGGCACACCCTGGAACGGCCATCCCCTACCTCGCCGGGTTTCCCGAGCACGTGGTGGGGCTCAGCGTGGAGCGCGCCTGCACGACGGCGATGATGTCGGTCCACATCGCCACCATGCAGATCCAGTGCGGTCTCGGTGACGTCTACATCGCCGGCGGGCTCGACAGCATGACCCACTTCCGCATCCCGACCATCCGCGACGGCATGGACATGGACGCGGTCATCAAGGAGGGCGGGCACATGCTCGCCACCATGAACCCGAACCCGAAGCTCTTCGACCTGGTGAACCCGATCGAGCTGAACGGCGGCCAGGGGGCCGAGCGGCTGGCCGACCGCTTCGGCATCTCGCGCGAGGACATGGATCGCTGGGCGCTACGCAGCCACCAGCGCGCGATCGCCGCGCGCGAGCGGTTGCGCGAGGAGATCGTCCCCGTGGACGGTCTCGATCCGGCGGGTACGCGGATCACCGTCCGGGACGACCAGGGACCGCGCGCCGACACCAGCTACGAGAAGATCGCGGCGCTCGCGCCGGTCTACAAGGACGACGGCAAGATCACCGCCGCCACCTCGTCCGGCCAGGCCGACGGCGCCGCCGTCTGCCTGCTCATGTCGGCCGAAGCCGCCGCGCGGCGCGGGCTGCGCCCCCTCGCCCGCATCCACACGATCGCGACCGGCGCCTGCGCGCCGACCGACCTCATCTACTCCGCAATCCCCGCGACGCAGCGCGCTCTCGATCGCTCTGGCCTCCGCATCGCCGACATGAGCGTCATCGAGGTGAACGAGGCGTTCGCCTGCGCGCCGCTCGCCCTGATGCGCGCCTTCGACGTCGCCGACGCGGAGCGGGTGAACCCCAATGGCGGTGCGTGCGCGCTCGGACATCCCGTCGGCGCGTCGGGCGCGCGGCTCGTCGGTACGACCGCGCTCGAGCTCCGGCGCCGCGGCGGCCGCTGGGGCCTCGCGACCATCTGCGGAGGCATGGGCCAGGGCGCCACGACGATCCTCGAACGCCCGTAGGGAGCCACGGTGGACTTCTTCGACGTCGTCGACACGCAGCGCGCCATCCGGCGCCTGCGACCCGACCCGGTCTCCGACGATCTCGTCGAGCGCGTCCTCGCCGCCGCCACGCGCGCCCCGTCGGCGCGCGGAGCCGAGCCATGGGCCTTCGTCGTGGTCCGGAAGCCGGAGCTACGCGCCGCGATCGGGCGGCACTATCGCCAGGCGTGGGAGGCCGCCGAGCGGTTCACCGCGCAGGCGGACGCCGACCGCGACCTCAAGCACACACCGCACTACGCCCGCATGATGCGCGGCGCCGCCGAGCTCTCGCGCACGATCGGCGTCGCACCGGTGCTGATCGTCTGCTGTCTCGATCATACCCGCCTCGGCCCCATCGCCGACGGCGCCGGTGGCCTCAGATCGCCGGCCGCAGCCTACGCGTCGATCTTCCCGGCCGTGCAGAACCTCCTCCTCGCGGCACGCGCCCTCGGCCTCGGCACGACGCTCACGACGCTGCATCGAGCCTTCGAGAGCGATCTCCGGGCACTGCTCGCCCTGCCCGACACGCTCGAGCCCGTCGCTCTGGTCCCGCTCGGCCACCCCCAAGACCGCTTCGGCCCCACCCGCCGCCGCCCCCTCGAAGACGTCGCGTTCCTCGACCAATACGGCACCCCGCTGAAGCGCTAGGACCGCCAACGACCACGTCGTCGCGTCGCGAGGTCGGGGGCGCGGTGGAGGCGCCTCCGAAGCGGCGCGACGAGATGTGGGACCGTGACGCGC
>Ga0335084_10001094_pt1 | contig 24775 bp, 23 predicted proteins | sample Lox_Sample_44_FD_206721 | JGI IMG/M metagenome (GOLD analysis project Ga0335084, IMG submission 206721) | Soil microbial communities from Loxahatchee National Wildlife Refuge, Florida, United States - Lox_Sample_4.4 | ecosystem: Environmental > Terrestrial > Soil > Wetlands | place: USA... | reverse complement strand
GACGTCCTCGGAGAGCGCTGCGCGTCCGACGACCCGGCGGCCATTGCGCGTGCGGCCAACGGGTTCCTGTCGGGCCTTCATTCGCGCGGCGTGGGAGGCTGTGTGAAGCACTTCCCCGGCCTCGGCCGTGCCTCGCTCGACACGCACCGGGCCCTCCCCGTCATCCCGGCCGACCGCCGGGAGCGTGAACGAGACCTCACGGCCTTCCGATTGACGCAGAAGCGCGCGAGGGCGGTGATGATTTCGCACGCGGCGGGCGGCGATGGTGTGCCGGCTTCTCTCTCGCGACGGACGGCTCACGGGCTGCTGCGCTCGACCCTTGGGTTCCGCGGCGCCGCGTTCTCCGATGATCTGGAGATGGGCGCCCTTTCCGCGTTCGGGGATCTCCCGCTGCGCTGCGTGCTCGCCTGCCGGGCCGGGTGTGACCTGCTCTTGGTCTGCAGCCGCATCGAGGAGTACGGCAGCTGCGTCGAGGCGGTGGAGCGAGACGTGCCGGCGCGCCGGCGCGCCGAAGCGGCCTTGCGCCTCGACGCTTACACCCGCCACCTGCGGCGGATTGCGGGCGCCGCCCGGCGCCCGCGCGCGGTTCCGCGTCTCATCGAGGCCATCGCGGGGCTGCGCGAGGGAGGCGAGTCGGCCTGAGACCCGCCTCCGGCTCGACCGGCAGGCCGGCGAGTCCTAGAACGGCACGTCGTCGTCGTAGGTCGGCGCCTCGGCGACTTCGCTCGCCTCGCGAGCGCCGACCGGAGCGACGGCTCCGACCGCACGCGAGGCGTCGCGCGGAGACAGCATGACGACGTTGGAAGCCTTGATTTCCGTCTTGTAGCGCTTTTGCCCGTTCTGGTCCTCCCAGCTTCGGGTCTGAAGACTCCCTTCGACGTAGACCATCTTTCCCTTGTGCAGGTACTCTCCGCAGATCTGGGCCAGCCGCTCCCAGGCGACGACGTCATGCCACTCGGTCCGCTCCTGCTTCGCTCCGGAGCTGTCCTTCCAGGTCGTCGTGGTGGCAACGGAGAAACGTGCGAGGGCGGTGCCTTGCGGTGTCGTCCGAATTTCCGGGTCCTTTCCGAGATTTCCGATCAAGATCACTTTGTTGACGCTGGCCATGTGTTCACCCTCCTTTCAGGTGCTCGGAAGAATAATCCCGAAACCGGGGGACAGATGATGTCCGATCGATTCGCTTCCGCGGGACGCGGATCGGCTCGATAGAATCCGCGCACCCCATGTCTTCCGCCTCGACCGACGAGACGCACGGCCGCCTGGTGCGCTCGGCTTCTGCCATCACCCCCTGGACACTTCTGTCCCGGCTGACGGGCTACCTGCGCGAGAAGATCGTCGCGCTTCTCTTCGGAACGAGCGCGCAGACGGACGCCTTCATCGTGGCGTGGCGGATCCCGAACATGCTGCGCGACATCGTGGGCGAGGGCGCGATGTCCTCGGCCTTCATCCCGGTCTACGCACAGATCCAGTCCACCCGAAGCGACCGGGAGGCCCGAGCCTTCGTCGGGCGGGCCCTCGGGACGTTCGCCTTCCTGCTGGCGGCCCTGACCGTCGCGGGCATCGTGTGCTCTCCCTTCCTCGTCGACCTGCTGGCTCACGAGTTCCGCGCCCAGCCGTGGCAGTTCGCCCTCGCGGTCTCCCTGAACCGGTGGATCTTTCCGTACATCCTCCTCGTCTCGCTGGCGGCGCTCTTCCAGGGGGTCCTGAACGCCCATGGCCGCTTCGCGATCTCCGCCGCCGCACCCGTGTTCATGAACGTCGGGTTCATCCTCGCGACCCTCGCCCTCTTCTCGCGGCTCGAGCAACCCGTCTACGCCCTGGCGGCCGGTGTTCTGGCCGGAGGGGTCCTGCAGATGGCGGTGCAGTGGCCGCAGTTGAAGAGGCTCGGAGCCGTCGGGAGACCCGCGCTCGGCTGGCGAGACCCCGACGTGCGCCGCGTGTTGCTTCTGGTGGCGCCGCGCCTCTTCGCTTACGGGATCAACACCATCAACCTGACGTTTGCGACCCGGTTCGCGACGGAGCTCGGAACGTCGAACGTTTCGCGGCTCTACTTCGCCAACCGGCTGAAGGAGCTCGTCCTGGGCGGATTCGCCGTGGCGCTCGCCACGGCGATTCTTCCCCTGCTCTCGCGCCAGGCGCTCGCCGAGGACCGGGAGGATTTCAAGACCACCCTCGCCTTCGCGCTACGCTTGATCGCCTTCGTCACGATTCCGGCCACCGTGGGCCTGATCGTGCTTCGCCTCCCGATCCTGCGTGTCTTGCTCGAGGGCGGGAAGTTCCGCGTGGCCGATACCCAGGCGACGGCTGGCGTTCTGGCGACCCTGTCCGCGGGGCTCTTCTTCTTCGCCGTCGTTCGGGTCGTGGTCCCGGCCTTCTACGCCCTGCACGAGACGCGGCTGCCGGTCGTCGCGGCGCTCGCGGACTGCCTGGTCTTCGTCTTCGGCTGCTTCTGGCTCGTCCCGAGGATGGGTCTGCCGGGAATTGGACTGGCTGCCTCGCTGGCCGCCGGGGTGAACGTCGCGGTCCTGCTCGGCGCGCTCCGGAGGTGGCAGGGGCATCTGCGCGGAGGGGAAGTTCTCGGGTCGCTCCTGCGGATCGGAGCCGCTTCCGTGGTCATGGGCGCGGTGCTCGGCGTGGCAGACCGCGCGCTCTATCCCGCGGGCATGCGCGTCGTGCCGGCAGGACTGGTGCTGCTCGCGCTGATTCTGGGCGGCACGGTCCTGTACTGGGCCTGCGCGCACGTGCTCGGCGCCGCGGAGCCCTCGGAATTGAGAAGAATCGCCTCGAGGCGACGCGCCCGCAAGGCGGAGCCGTCCGGGGGCAGCTCGTGAAGCTCTTGATTCAGAGGGTCTCCTCGGCGGAAGTTTTCGTCGGGGGAAAGTCGGTGAGCCGCATCGGAAAGGGGCTGCTCGTGCTGCTGGGGCTGGAAAAGGGAGACGACGCGGCGCTCGCCGAGGAGGCGGCACGCAAGGTGGCGGGCCTGCGAGTGTTCGAGGACGAGGCCGGGAAGATGAATCTCGCGATCGGCGAGGTCGGCGGGGCCATCCTCGTCGTCTCGCAGTTCACATTGTCTGCGGATTTGTCGCGGGGTCGGCGGCCGGGTTTCGAACGGGCGCTGCCGCCCGGCGAGGCGCGCCCGCTCTACGAGTACTTCGCGAAAGTCGTCGGGCTTCTGGGCCTGCCGGTGGAAACGGGGGTCTTCGGCGCGATGATGGATGTGTCGTTGGTCAACGCGGGTCCCGCGACATTCTGGATCGACCTGCCGCCGCGCGCCCGCGCTAATCCGATGTGAACTGCAAGGGGACGGGGGTGAAGCAGAGCACGAAGACGACGGCGCAGAGCACGGCGATCGAGGCGCGCCGGAGGCCGAGGGGTTCCGCCTCGTTATCCACCGGCGGGTGGGCCACTCCGACGAAGAGCGCCGCGAAGACGCCGAAGAAAGCCCAGGTCGGGCCTCGAAAGGCGGTCGCCACGGCGCCGATCAACACGGCGTAGGAGATCCAGGGCTGGCGCCGGCCCGCAGCCGCCCGGAGAACGTGGCCGCCATCGAGCTGCCCGATCGGTAGCAGGTTGAGCGCCGTCACGAGGAGGCCGAACCAGGCCGCCATGAACGTGGGGTGCTCGCGGACCGCGGCACTCGAGTAATGCCCGACCCCGGCCAGGTCCTGGGCGAGGCGTACGGCCAGGGGATATTCGAAGAGGATGGTGCCCGGCGTGCTCGCTCCGGTCAAGGGCGTCGATCGCGCGACGCCGTAGAGCAGGAAGGGGATGGCGGCAGCGAAGCCAGCGAGCGGCCCGGCCGCGCCGACGTCCAACAAGGCGCGCTTGTCCCGGATCGGTTGCTTGATCCGGATCAACGCCCCGAATGTTCCGATCAGCGTGGGGATCGGTGCCGGCAGGAAATACGGAAGGGTCGCTGCCAGGCCGTACCGGCGGCAGGTCAGGTAGTGGCCCATCTCATGCACGCCGAGAATGAGGAGAAGAGGGACGGAGAACGAGAGTCCGCCCCAGAAGCCGCCGCCTCCCTCGCGCTGGAAGATCCTTCCCCCGAAGTAGGTGGTGGTGAAGAAGGTGGCGACGAGCAGGCCCAAATGAAACAGCGGGTGCTCGATCCAGCGACGGCGGGGCCGCGGGGGGGGGAGCGAGACCATCCCCGGGAAGCTCTCCATCGCCGCCTTTATCTCACGTCGGAGGAGTCTCGCGCCGCCCCGCAGGCTCCTACCGCAAACTCTCCGGCGGCGCCTTGGACAGGACCGCCGCGATGTCCGCGGCCGCGCGGGCGAGCCGCGCCGTGTCCTCGAACTTCATGGGCTTGCCGCGCCGATCTCCGTAGAGAAGCGCGACGACGCCCCGGCCCGATTGGATCGCAAAGACTCCGCAAGGCGGAGGTCCGTCGAAGAGCCTCCAGAGCGACTCCGGCCACAGTTCCGGCGAGACGCTTCCGAAATGATGCGTTCCGGACCGGGCGACCGAGGCGAAGACCGACGAAGCCTCGCGGGCGATCCGAATCGCCTGGAGAGCCGTGGCGTCGAGACCACGGGCCCGCCAGCCGACGAAGATGCCCTCGCGCAACGCCAGGAGAATCAGTCGGGGAATTTCCGGGGAGACGCTCGCCAGCACGCGGTCGAGTCGATCCTCCGTGGCGCTCGGCCGAGATGTCGCTTGGGGCGAGCGGTATCGGTCGGCTCGCTCCGCCCCTGTCGGCGGAATGATTCCGACGGGTGTCGCGGAGCCCGCGGCGTCGCGACGGAGTCCGGACGGCGGCCTGGCCGGGGGGAGATCCGGAATCGAGATGGGAGGCGCCTCGGCGGCCGTCTTTTTCGCGGTCGGCTTGCCGAGAACGGGAACGGGCGTCGCCGGTGTCGCCGCGCGTGGCTCGGCGGCGGCCGGTCGAAGGGGCTCGGCGCGGGGAATCAGGCGGCGGAACTCGAGCGGGATCGAGCGACCGTAGTATCGGCGGTGCGCCTGGAGCAGGCGCAGTTCCGTGACGACACCCGGAACGCAGCGGTGCCCGGTGATGGCGGTCACTCGATCGATGGCTTCCAGATCCGAGGGGTTGGCGAAAGCCACCCGAATGCTGGAACGAAGCCGCGCGTAAGGAATCGCGTTCAGCCGAAGGGCATCTTGTGCCGGGAGCATTCGGATGATGTCGAGCGGGACGTTCGACAGCATTTCGCTCGTGACCGCTTCGCAATGGTGGAGGGCGGCGAGGGCCTTGAGCAGGCTCTCCTCGTCGATCAGATCCCAGCTCAACAGAATGCTGCCGAGCCGGACGGGCCGAGCCGCCGCCTTCTGAAAGCCCAGGGCCCGATTTACTGCGGCGGGTGCCAGGGAACCCTGGGCGATGAGCAGCTCCCCGATTCGAGGCCGCGGCATGCGCCCGTGCCTTCCGGACCGGCCTACTGGAGGTCGCGCAGGTCTTTGCCCGGCTTGAACCGAATCGTGTTCCCCGGGGGAATCGTGACCTCGACACCCGTCTTCGGGTTGCGGCCGATTCCTCGCTTGCGGCGCTTGACCTGGAAGACGCCGAACCCTCGCAGCTCGATGCGATCGCCCGCGCCGAGCGCCGACCGCATCGACTCGATGACGGTCTCCACTGCCGTGGCCGCCTTGGCTCGCGGAATGGCCGCGCGATCCACCACGAGATCGACGATATCCGCCTTGATCATTGTGCCTCCGGAGAGCGCCGACAAATTATATTACGGCCCCCTTCTCGACCGAATGGAAGCCGCCAGGGCCGTCGCAACGGCGGCGGCCAGACCGCGCAGGTAGGCGAGGTCCATGGGTGTCGCGCCGCGGTCGAGGTCGAACTCCGCGTAGAGAAAAGCGACCGGCTTGTCCTTGATCCAAACCGGCTGCACGACACATTCCTCGGCACGCTTGCCCATGGCTTCGGCGATTGGGCGGTGGCGCGGGAGGGGCGGCAGCGCCCCGAGGTAAAAGGCCCGCGAGAGCCGCACGTTCAAGAACACCGAGGGGTCGCCCCACGGTATTTCGATCGCGGCGATCTTCGCGGGGTCGATGCCCGGTCCCACGCCGGCCAGGCCCGCCACACCGGCGGGTTTGGAGCCAAACACGGCGACTCGGACGAAACGACGCGAAAGCGCCGCAAGCGCCTCCGCAACCACCCGGGACCGGTCCGTCGCGACGAGCACCTCCGGGAAGTCGAATGTCTCCGGCGAGAGTCGCCGGGCTCCCGACTCGGAGGGAGGCGGCGGGACCGTTCGCGGAGCCACGGGCTTGGCGGGTGATTCCCGCTGGGCGGCCTTTCGGCGGGAGCGTTCTGCCGGCGCAGCCGGCGGAGCCGGAGCCGCCGGCACCGCGCGGGGAGTCGCGGCGGCAGCGGGGGGCGGTACCGCCGCCGAGACGGGCGGCAGCGGCGTGGCGCTGCGAGAAGGCTTCGGCGTCGCGGGTTTCTCCGCGGCGGGGGCCGGAATCCAGAGTGACGGAGGTGACAGTTCTTCCCAGGAGATGACCTCCTCCTCGTCTTCTTCCTTGGCCGGGGTGCCGCCGGACTGAGCGAACGACGCCCAGGGCACCGCGGGCATGTCCGGAACCCTGGTCGCGGTCGCCTCGCGTTTTCCGCTGTTCGCCGATCCCGTCGTGGCGCCCGGCGCGGCGGCGCGTGCCTGTGATTCCGGGAAGAAGTCGGGAGGCGGGGGAGGCGCGGCGGCCTTCGTCCCGGGCCGGGTGGCGACCCGCGAGAGTTTCTCGGCCAGGATCGCGTACCGCGGCGTGCGGCGTTCCCCGTAGTACTTCTCGAGAGCCTGGAAGATCCGAACCTCGGGAGCGACGCCCGGAACGATCTTGCGGCCGGTCACGAAGAAGAGCTCGTCTTGGATTCTCAGGTCCGACGGGTCGCGCAGGGCGACACGCAGGAATCCCTCGCCTCGGTCGTAAGGCACGGCACCGTGGCGGATGGCAAATTTGGCGGGAAGCGCCGCGACCGCCGCCGGGGAGACGCTGTCCAGAACCTGCCACGGCACGTACTCGCAGCCGTGCTGCTGCGCCAGGGTCCGTCCGAGATCGTCCTCGTGAACGGCTCCCCGCTCCAGCAAGAGAGTGCCGATGCGGCCGCCGGCGAAATGCTGGACTCCGAGGGCGCGCGCGAGATGGTTCTCGGTGACGAGATCGGCCCGGACCAGGAGTTGCCCCAGTCGCGTCATGCCCCTGCCTCGGTCACGGTGCGGAGACGGAATTCGGCCTCGCGTCGAGAAATCTCGCCGAGACGGACTCCGCGGGCCCCGGTCGGAGCGGCCGCGCAAGTGCAGTGGCAGAGAACCATTTCATCGCGGCTCCTCGCGATTTGTCAGCATATCGCGGGGCCGGCTCGGTCGCCGGTGCCGCGCGCCGGGCGGCGAGCGCCTCGAGGATGCTACATTGTGAGGGTGAGGAAGCTTCTGCTCGTGCTCGTTTGCGGCGCGGCGCTCGTCGTGGGTGTCGCCGCCGAAACACCGGACCCGGCGGCGGAGAGCCGGAAGCTGTTTCTGCGGGCTCACACCGCGATCGCGGAGGGACGTTTCCAAGAGGCGCTCGACCTCTACCGGCGGGTCATTCAGATTCTTCCCGACGACCCCATCGTCCGACTCGAGTACGCGCAGCTCCTGCGGGACCTGAACGTTCCGGACGAGGCGCTCCGTCAAGCAAAAGAGGTCGTGCGTCTGGACCCGCAGTTCCCCGACGGGCGCCGGCTTCTCGGTTCTCTCGAGCTCGGAGCCGCCGAGCGCGATCCGTCGCAGCTTGAGGCGGCCGTGGCCGACCTGCGGGCCGCCAACGACCTTGCGCCCGGGGATCCGACGACCGTCGCGGCGCTCGCCCGAGCCCTGCTCGCGCAGGGCAACCCTGCGCAAGCGGCGCGGGTGCTGGACGAGGTTCCGCAGACACGGCGCCAGGTCGCACTGATGCGGCTCGCCGCGGAGGCGAAGGCCAAGAGCGGCCGCTTCCGGGAGGCAGAGGAGCTGTATCGCGATCTCTACGAGGCGAACCCGAGGGACCGGGAAATCGCCGCCGCGCTCATCGAGCTGTATGAAGACGAGGACCGCCTCGACGACGCGCTGACGCTGCTGCAAGCCCTTCGCAAAGCGGATCCCGACAACGGGGCGCTCGATGAGCGGATCGCCCTGGATCTGGCGCGGGCGGGGCGGTTTGCCGAGGCCGAGAAACTGGCGCGGCAGCTGGCGGCCCGGCGACCCGAGAATCGTGCCATCCGGCGGCTGTTGGCGCAGGTTCTCTTCGAGAAGGGGGACGTCCCCGAGGGAGAAAAGATTCTGCGCGCGCTGCGCGAGGCGGACCCGGAAGACGAAGCCACCGCTCGTGCGCTCGCGTCCGAGCTCATTCGAGAGCGGCGCTTCGACGAGGCCTCCTCCATCCTGGACGACCTGTTGAAGCGCGCCACCAACGATCCGAAGAAGGCCGCTTCGCGCCGCGCGACGGTGACGGAGCTCGGGTACCTGGCATTCGTGAGGAGGGATTTTGCCGGGTCGCGCAAGCTGCTCGGGCCGATTGCCGTCTCGGGCAGCGACATCGAGCCGCGCGCGCTGCGGATCTATCTGGGCGCCTGCCGGGAGAGCGAAGATTTCGCGGAAGCCCTCGCCAAGTCGCAGGCGGCGGCCGCTCTGGAACCGCGGAATCCCGAGTGGGCGGCGGACGTCGGAGAGTTCGAGATCCGCGCGGGCGACCGGAAGAAGGGGGAAGAGATCCTGTCGGCGCTCGCGGCCTCGGAGGATCCCGAGCGGGTGCTCGCGGCGGCCGATGCCTACGCCCGGGTCAAGGACTTCACGGCGGCCGTGCGCGTCGCCCGGGACGGCTCCGGGCGCTTCCCCGAGAGCGAGGAGATGCTCTTTCGCCTCGGTTCGAGCCTCGAACGGGCGGGCAACTTCTCGGAAGCGGAGGACGCGTTCCGCAAGCTGCTCGTCCTGCGCCCCAACGACGCGGCGGCCCAGAACTACCTCGGCTACATGTGGGCCGACAAGGGGGTACACCTCGACGAGGCCTACGCCATGATTCAGAAGGCGGTCGCTCGAGAGCCGCGAAACGGCGCCTATCTCGACTCGCTCGGCTGGGTCTGCTTCCGGTTGGGCAAGACCGAGGCGGCGGAGCGAAACTTGCTGGAAGCGCACCGGCGAGATCCCGATGATCCGACCATCGAAGAGCACCTCGGGGACCTTCAGGCCAGGCAGGGGAACATGGATCGCGCCATCGCTCATTGGGAGCGGGCTCTCACCCTCAAGCCCGAGGAGCCGGAGAAGATCCGCCAGAAGCTCTCGCAGTCGCGGGCCCGGCTCTCGGGCCGCTGACCGCCGGCGGCTCCCCATGAGAGCGCCCGGCGCCTTCCCGTGCGGCCGGGCCGTCGGACTCGGATCCCGGCGCTCTCTGGCTCGCCTCTTGGCCGTCGTCCTGCTCGGCACGGCCTGCGCGTCGCGTGCCCTGCGATTCGGCCCGGCCTCGGCCGAGACTTCCGTCGCGGCTCTACGCGAATGGGAGAGGGCGACGGCCCGGGCCGGGCAGGCGGGCGATGAGAACATCCTGTACGACGCGGCCATGACGCAGGGTCTTTTTCGCGCCGCCGGAACGCTTGCCGTCCGGCTCCGCGGGGAGCGGGTGGAGGGCACGCTGGCCGGCCCGTTCGGATCGCCCATCGCCACGTACTCCGATGGTGAGCTTCGGGGAGAAAAGATCTCGCCCGTGCGCCTGCCGGCGGAGGAGCTTCGAGCCGTTCTGGCGGGGATCTGGATCGGTCCGCCAGCGGAGATCGCCGGGGAGAACGGGTCCGAGGTGCTGCTCCGTTGGAGTGGCGCGTTTCCCGCCGAGGGCGTCTTCAATCTGGACCGTGCGGAGCTCGGAATGCTGCGGGTCCAGAGGGCGGAGGGGCAGCTCGAGGCCCGATTCTCGGGGCGGCGCGATCCCTGGCCCGACCGGATCGAGATCGAGGAGAAGCGTACCGGAAGCACCTTGAAATTGAAGCTCCTGTCCCGAGAGGTCCTTCGGTGAGCGCCGGCCGGGTCCTTCGTGGCGAAGCTCCGGCGAAGATCAATCGGGAGCTGCGTGTGGGCCCGCGGCGAGCCGATGGCTTCCACGAGATTCGTTCTCGCCTCGTGACGATCGACCTCTCCGACGAGATCGAGGTGCAGTCGGCGGCCCGACTCGACTTGACATGTGACCTGCCGGGTCTTTCCGTCGGACCCTCGAACCTGGTCGCGCGGGCCGCGATGGCGCTCGCGGAGCGGCTCGGCCTCGAGCCCCTCGTCCGACTGCGGCTTTCCAAGCGGATTCCCGTCGGGGCCGGACTCGGGGGAGGCAGCAGCGACGCGGCCGTCACGCTTCGCCTCCTGTCCCGGCTCTGGGGACGGACCGTGCCTGACGCCGACCTCGCGAGCATCGCCGCGGAGCTCGGCAGTGATGTGGCCTTCTTCCTCTTCGGCGGAGAAGCCGACGTGGGCGGCCGCGGAGAAAGCGTGAGTTTGCGGGAGGACGGGCCCCGCGAAAGCTTGATCCTGATCGTTCCACCTTTCTCGATTTCGACGGCGGCCGTCTACGAGGCCTTCGACCGGACGGGCGGAGCCTCGTCCCCGCCGGCCCTTCTCGAGATCGAGGAATCCGGCCGTTTCTTCGGGCCAAACGACCTGGAAAGGGCGGTCCTGGCTGTGGCTCCGGAAATGGCGGCATACCTGGCCGAGGGGCGGCACCTGGCGCGAGAGTGCGCGGTCACGGGATCCGGCTCGACGCTGGTCCTCGTCGGTGCCTCCCCCGAGGCAGTGGCGGCGCTTCTCCGCAACCATCCCGGAGCGCGCGCCATCCCCACGCGCACGATGGGACGCCGCGAGTACCTCAATCGCATCGGCGCCGACAGAGCGGCGCCTCCGGCGTAGAGCTCGACGTTCCGTACGTCTCCGCAGACGCTAAGCGAGCCCGATCTGCTCCTCGGCAACCTGCCAAAGCCGAGCGGCGTCCGCGTCGCTGGAGGCCGCCGTGGAGGGCGCCGCCTCGCGGAACCGCTTGAAGTAACGCCCGGTCACGCCGTCGAGCGCCGGGTCCGAGGCCAGGCGTGTCACGGGCGCCGCTCCCTTCGCCGGGGAGGGCAGAATCGCCATGAGGATGTAGCGCAAGACGGGCGGCGCATTCCGCCAGATCCGCGTGGCGATGGCGCCCGGGTGGAGCGCATTGACCGTGAGGTCCCGCTCCCGCCGGGCGAGCTCCCGCGTGAACAGGATCTGAGCAAGCTTGGTGTTGGCGTAGGCCTGGAAGCCCCCGAAGGCTCGCTCGAGCTCGAGGTTGCCCCAGTCGATTCGTCCCTTGCGGTGTCCCTCGGAGCTGACGTTGACGATGCGGGGCCTCTCCCCGCGCTTGAGAACGGGAAGGAGGAGGCGCGTCAGCAGGAACCCGCTCAAGAAGTTCGTCTGCCACGTCAGCTCGTGCCCGTCTCCCGTGACCTGGCGCCTCGGGACCGCGGTGCCCGCGTTGTTCACGAGGACTTCGAGATTCGAATGTGAGGCCTCGAATCGGGCGGCCGCCTCGCGAACCGAGCGGAACGAAGCGAGGTCGATGGGCAGGACCTCGGCGGACCCGCCTTCGCGCGCGATGTGGGCCGCGACTTCGGCGCCCCGCGCGGGATCGCGCACGCCGAGGATCACGCGCGCGCCGATCGCCGCGAGTTGCCGCGCCGTCTCGAGGCCGATCCCGCTCGTCGCCCCCGTCACGAGGACGGCACGGCCAGCCATCGGTTTCGTGGCACCCACTGGGGTTCGAATCCTAACCCGGCGAAACTCGTTGCGGCGGTCAGGGCTCAGCGTCCACGGAAGCGAGGGAGGTGAGGCAGATTCGTCGCTCTTCTCCGCTTCGCGCCTGCCGATTCGGATCAGCATCGAGAGGTAAAATCCCGACTGAAGGCGGCTCTTCTGGGGCGTCGCCAAATTGGTAAGGCACCGGCCTTTGGAGCCGGCATTTCTAGGTTCGAGTCCTAGCGCCCCAGCCACGACGCAGGTCTCGCCCCGTGTTGCGCGGCGCAGCGAAGCGGCTGCGAGGCCGCCTTCCGTTAGAATGCCGCCGCTTGGTGACCTACTTCTCCTACGGCGAGCTGAAGATCTTCTCGGGGCGCGCCCACCCGGCGCTCGCGCGCGAGATCTGCGACTACCTTCGCATCCCGTTAGGCGAGCTGACGCTCTACAACTTCTCCGACGGCGAAAATTACTGCCAGATCGATGAGAACGTCCGCGGCGCCGACGTGTTCGTTGTGCAGCCGACCTGCAGTCCGGTCAACGACCACGTGATGGAATTGCTGATCCTGCTCGATGCTTTCCGCCGCTCCTCGGCCTCGCGCATCACGGCGGTGATGCCCTATTTCGGCTACGGGCGGCAGGACAAGAAGGATAAGCCGCGCGTTCCGATCGCGGCCAAGCTGATGGCGGACCTGTTGACGGCCTCGGGGGCCGACCGAATCTTGACGATGGACCTGCACGCGGCGCAGATCCAGGGCTTCTTCAACATTCCGGTCGACCACCTGTTTGCGGCGCCGGTCCTGCTCGAGGCGATTCGCAAGCTCGAGCTGGAGGACCTGGTGGTCGTCTCGCCCGACGTCGGCGGCGTCGCCCGCGCCCGCGCCATCGGCAAGCGCCTGGACGCCTCCCTGGCGATCATCGACAAGCGGCGCACGGGCAAGAACGAGACCGAGGTTCTGAACGTCGTCGGCGACGTCGCCGGCAAGGACGTCATCATTCTCGACGACATCGTGGACACGGCGGGCACCCTGCTGCAGGCCGAGGAAGCGCTGCGCGCCCAGGGGGCGCGGCGAACCTTCGCAGCCGCCGTTCATCCGGTCTTGTCGGGTCCGGCGCTCGAGCGGCTCGAGGCGTCCCGGCTCGAGACGATTCTCGTGACCAATACGATTCCGGTCGACGCGGCCGTGGCGCGTTGTCCCCGGATCCACCCTTTGACGATCGCGCCTCTGCTGGGGGAGGCCATCCAACGGATCCACGAGGGGGCTTCCGTTTCTTCGCTTTTTGTGTAGAATCCGGCCCTTTGCGCGGGGTTCCGCGCGGGGAATGCCATGAAAACGATCGAGTTGAACGTCGCACGCCGGGCCGAAACGGGGAAGAACGAGGCCCGTCGCGCGCGCCGACAGGGAAAAGTTCCGGGCGTGGTCTACGGGGCGGGAAAGCCGACCGTCCCGATCGAGCTGTCGCGCCGGGAGCTGACGGACGTGTTTCGGGCGGGTGCCGGCGAAAACACGATCTTCCTCCTGAAGCTCTCCGGCTCGGATCAGAGCCGACACGCCATGATTCGCGAGCTGTCGCGGGACCCCGTGTCCCGCGACCCTCTGCACATCGACTTCGTGCGCGTCCTGATGGACGAGAAGATTCGGATCAAGGTGCCGATCGAGGTCGTGGGGCTCGCCCGTGGCGTGAAGACGGAAGGCGGCATTCTGGACTTCGTGACGCGCGAAGTGGAGATCGAGTGCCTCCCGACCAACATCCCCGCGAAGCTTCCAATCGACGTGACGGAGCTCGGCATCGGAGACGCCTTGCGGATCGGTAGCCTGCCGGCGGTCTCCGGCGTCACGGTCGTGGACGATCCCGAGAAAGTGCTCGTCCACGTCGCGCACCCGACGCAGGAGAAGGAGCCGGCCGCCGTCGCCGCCGAGGCTGCCGCGGAGCCGACCGAGCCCGAAGTGCTCAAGAAGGGCAAGGTGGCAGCGGAGGAAGAGACGGCCGAGCCGGAAAAGCCCGAAAAGCCGGAGAGGCCGGAAAAGAAGGAGAAGAAGGAGAAATAACGCCTGCACGCGATCATCGGCCTGGGCAATCCCGGTGACCGATACGAAGGCACGCGCCACAACGCGGGCTTCCGCGTGGTGGAGACCCTGGCCTCGCAGCAGGGGATCCGGATTCGCTCTCGAGAAAGCGGGAGTCGGGTCGGCCGCGGATCGATCGCAGGCATTCCAGTGCTCCTGGCGCTCCCGCAGACCTACATGAACGCCTCGGGGGAGGCGGTTCACGCTCTTTGTCAACAGAACGGCATCGAACCTGGCGACGTCTGCGTCGTCTACGACGAGGTGGATCTTCCGCTCGGCACGCTCCGGATGCGTCCACGGGGATCCGCGGGCACGCACAACGGGATGCGCTCGGTCGTGGGACGCGTCGGCCAGGTCATTCCCCGGCTTCGCGTCGGGGTGCGCGGTGATCGCTACTCCCCGGGACGGGACCTCGCCGACTATGTGCTCGAACGCTTCCTGCCGGAGGAAAGGGAGGCGTTCGAGGGCGCCGTGGCTCGTGGCGCGGATGCGTTGCGCGCGTGGCTGTCGGAAGGCATCGATGCCGCGATGAGAATCGCAAATCCAAACCCTTCCTCTCCGGGGGGAACTTCCCGCCCGGATTGATATCCATGAGGAGGAACTCGTGAGGCTCTACGACATCGTGGTCCTGGTGACGCCGGATCTCTCCGACGAGGAGGCCGCCCGTGTCACCGCCGATTACCGCAAACTGCTGACGGAGGGAGGCGCCGAGATCGCGCGCGACGAGGCGTGGGGGCGCCGAAGGCTGGCGTTCCCGATCCTTCGGAAGCGGGAGGCCTTCTACCACCACTTCCAGGTCCGGGCGATGCCTGCTCTCGTGTCCGAGGTGGAGCGGCGCCTGAGGCTCTCGGACCAGATTCTGCGGCACCTCGCGGTCCGCGCGGACGAGGAGCTGAAACCGTCGGCGAAGATGGCCGAGCGGCTCCGAATCAAGGCGATCAAGAGGCCGCCGCGTCCCCCGGCCGCTCCGGCGCCGTCCCCCGAGACCTCCGAGGGAAGCACGGAAAGGAGTGAAGCATGACCGCCATGCCCTCGCGGGGTTCCTCGCGCGGTGAAAGAGGAAGCCGTGACGGAAAGCCCGCGCGAAAGAAGTTCTTCGTCCGCCGTCGAAAGGTTTGCAAGTTCTGCGCGGAGAAGCTCGAGTACGTGGACTGGAAGGACATCAAGCTCTTGCAGTCCTTCATTCCGGAGCGCGGCAAGATCCTGCCCCGGCGCATCTCGGGGACCTGTGCCTTGCACCAGCGCAAGCTGCAAACGGCCATCAAGCGAGCGCGCTCGATCGCCTTGCTGCCGTACGCGACAGACTGATCCGGCCGGGCGGTCGAGACCGAAGCCGAAGCCCTCGGTCCTCGCCGCCGGGCCGTCCGACGGATCGAAAGAGTGGGCTCTCCGACGATGGCTCCGTCCGCCGCTCGCCCCGACTCGCGGGGACACTGGGAGATGGCCTGGGCGGCGGCTCTTCCGGCCGCGCTCATCGCCGGGTCCTTCCTCGTGCCGGGAATCGGCGTGCTCGCGGCCTTCCTCTGGCCGCTCGGTGTGGCGGCCCTCGTGCGATGGTCGTTTGGCCACGGCACCGGGGCGCTGGCGGTGGGGCTTTGCGCCGTTCTGGTCACGGCGATTCTCTCCGCGATCCTGGGGTGGGGTCCCGGGCTCGGGGTGGGCGCCGGCACGGTTCTGCTGACGGGGCTCCCGGTCTTCTTCGCCGGCCGAGTGCGCGGAGGGCTGGACCCATCGCGCGCCTTCCTCGGGCTCTGTGTCGCCGGTATCGCCCTCTTTGAGGTGCTGCTGCTCGCGCGTCCGGCCATTGGCGAGGCGCCGCTCGGAACGGTCTTGGCGACCTTCTTGGACGCGAACATTCCGCTTGCCGTCGAGTCGTGGCGGCACTCGAAGGTCGACGCCGCGACCCTCGAGCAGATGAAGGCGAGCGCCCTTCAGATGCGCAACCTGGTCGTTCGGTATTGGCCCGGGCTGTTCGCTCTGGGTTGGGTGCTGGCGAGCGCCGTGACGTTCTACGTCGGCGCCTGGGCGGCGCGACCGGCTTCCGCGGCGCAATCGGCGCGCTTCGAGAGGCTCCAGATTCCCGCCGGGGTCGCCGCTCTCTTCGTTCTGGCCGGAGCCGGCTTCGGCCTGATTCCGGGGGTCACCCGATCGGTGGCCGGCGACGTCCTGCTGGCCCTGGCGGGCTTGTATTTCGTGGCCGGGCTTTCTATCATCTGCCACTTCGCCCGGGCATGGTTCCGGGCACCGGTCGTCCGCTTTGGACTCTACGTTCTGGTGGCCTACCCTCCGATGAATCTGGGAGTAGCGCTGCTCGGACTCTTCGATTGGTACGTCAAGTTCCGCCGTCGCGGCGAGAAAGAGTAGAAGACGAGATGAAAGTCATTCTGGCAGACGATGTCCGCGGTCTTGGTCACCGCGGAGATACCGTGACGGTCAAGGAGGGATTCGCCCGCAATTACCTGTTTCCGCAGGGATTCGCCTACGAAGCCACCGACGCCAATCTGAGGCGTCTGGCCGAGGAGAAGAAGACCTACGACGCGCGGACGCTCCAGGAGAAGCGGGTCGCCGAGGAGGTCGCCTCGAAGATGACCGGACTGACGATCGCGCTTCAGAAGAAGGCGGGGGAGGAGAACGTCCTCTACGGCTCGGTCACTCCTTCCGAGATCGCCGACGCCCTGGCCGAGCGCGGCATCGAAGTGGACCGACGTCGGATCGAATTGGCGGAGCCGATCAAACGGCTGGGCCAGCATTCCGTCCACGTGCGCCTGCACCGCGACGTTCTCGCCGAACTGACCATAGACGTGCAGCCGATTGCTCCGGTGACGCAGTAGCCGGAGCCGGGCGGGAGGCTCTCGGTTAGAAGTTTTTGGCCGCCGGTCGCGCAGCGACCGTCGCGGCCCAGCCCAGCCGATTGCTCCCGTGACGCAGTAGCGTGAGACGGGCGGCGTCGAGCGACGATCAGTCTGTTGATTGCCCCGTCTCCGACGGCGGGCTCGGGTCCTTCTGAAAGGCCGCCCAGAATAGAGCCGACTGACCGGCATAGCTGACCAGGCACGCTCGCGCGGCGCCGAGGGCACCCTGGGAAGGGATCCAGAGGGCGCAGAGGGCCAGGTTCGCCGCGAGCCCCGCGGCGTTGCAATAGAGCGCCGTTCGAAGGAAGCCCTGTGAGGAGAAATAGGAGTAGTAGGGCCGCGCCATGCCCCAGGCGACGGTCGCGACGAGGAGCCAGGGAAGAATGGGACGCGCGGCCGGATAGGCTCCGAAAAAGAACCGGATGAGCAATTCCCCTCCGATCCAGCCGCCGGCCAACCCCGCGGCTCCGAGCCAAAGGTAGAGGCGAAGGGCCCGGCGCGCCTGCGCACGGGCGAGCGCCGGACCCTGGCGCGCCACGTCGACGAAGAGCGCCTGCTCGAGGGAATCAGTCGCCAGCCAAAACGTCTCGGCGATGGCCTGAGCCAGCGAGTAGGCCCCGATCTCGGCGGTCCGGCCGAAAGCGGAGAGAAGCATGACATCCGCCCGCCGGTGGAGCGCCACCGCGCCGGCTGAAAGAGCGGTCGGCCCTCCGTAGCGAAGCGCCGCCGGAGTGAAGTCGGAGACGCGAGTCCAGTCCGGAATCGCGCGAACCGCCAAGACGAGCGCTCCCGCTACGGTCGCGGTGACGATCAGTCGACCCCAGAGAACCCAGGTGAGCCGGTCCGTCACCGAGAGCGCCGTGACGAGCACGAGCGCCGAGCCGAGGTTTCGAAGCCAGAGCGTGGCTCCGTAGGCGCGTGCGCGACGGGAGGCCACGAGAGCAGAGCCCAAGGAGTCGCCGAGGAGCAGGAAGGGCAGCGGAGACATACCGAGGAGAACGAGGCGGTCGGGGATTCCGCGAAAAAAAAGCGTCCGCAGGGGCGGCAGGAGGGCGATCGAGACGAGGACGATGCCGCCGGCCGAGGCCGCGAGTATGTAGAGCCAGGCAAAGAGCGCCCCGCGCTCCCCTCGGGCGTGAAAGTACAGCGCGACCCGCGGCGCTCCGAGAGCCAGCAGCCATTGGCAGATGGCGAGCGCGGCCGTGATCAGAGCATAGAGGGAAAAGGCTTCCGGTTGGAGCAGCTTGGCCGTCGCGAAGAAGAGCGCAAACCGCAGGAGTGCATCGCTCGCGCGGGCGAGGAAGAGCGCTCCTCCGGGAGCCCACCAGCCGGCGGCGTTGTCCCCGCGCAAGCGCCTCAACGGGTCAGTTCCGGGGTGTCGGCTCGGGAGAGGGCGTCGCGCCGGCTTGCTCGCCCTTCTTGGGGATGTAGAAGGACTCTTGCAGAGACCAGGGAAGGCGAGTGATCTCCCCCCAACGCGGGCTCCATTCCTCGGTCGGCTGTGATCCGCTCACGAAGGTTTCCAGGATCGGCGCGGGTGTCGCAGGCGTCGCCTTGAGGCCCGTCTGGTAGTCGACGGCCGTCAAAACCACGTTGGGCGGCGACTCGAAGTCAGCCTTCGGATCGATCCGGCCCCGTGCCTTCATCCCCTCCAGGATTCGGATCCAGATCGGGAGGGCGACGCGCGCCCCCTCCATTCCCTGGCCAAGGCTGATGGTTTTCAGATCGTTGCCGACCCAGACACCGATCGTGTACCGGGGGGTCATCCCGATGAACCATGCGTCGGTAAAGTCGCTCGTGGTGCCGGTCTTTCCGGCGATGTTCAGTTGGAGGCGGTCCGCGGCGATGCCGGTTCCGCGCTGGGTCACGCCGCGCAGCATCTGGAGGATCTGGTACGAAGCCTGCGGCGTCTCCACCTCCCGGGTTTCCGGGTGCGTCTGCTCCAGCGCATCGCCGTTGGCGTCGCTGATCCTCTCGAAGGCATAGGGGGTGGAGGCGAGCCCCTGGTTCGCGAAGACCGAGTAGGCAGAGGTGAGCTCGAGCAGAGTGGTCTCGAAAGCCCCCAGGGCCATCGACGGATACGGCTCGAGCTTCTCCCGGATCCCGAGCCGTCGCGCCACGGCAATGACGTTGTCCAACCCGACGAGCTCGGCCAAGCGCACGGTCGGCGCGTTGATCGAGTGCTCGAGTGCTCGCCGCAGCGTCACGATCCCCGAATAGGTCTTCTCGTAATTCACAGGCTGGTAGGGGGGGCGGCGCGGGTCGTAAACGATCGACACCGGTCCGTCGAAAATCGTGTCCGCGGGCGTATAGCCTTGTTCGAGCGCCGCCAGGTAAACGAACGGCTTGAAGGTCGAGCCCGCCTGCCGGAGCGCCTGGGTCGCCCGGTTGAACTTGCTGTGCGTCCAGTCGTAGCCGCCCACCATGGCTCGGATCGCGCCGGTCGAGCCTTCCAGGATCAAGACCGCGCCCTGTTCTCGCGGCTCCTGCTCGAGCGTGAGCGCTCCTCCGTCCTTCCCGCTCTCCAGCGTGACGGTGACCAGATCGCCGCGCCGCAGGATCTTCGACGCGGCGGCGGCGCCGGTCCAGGCGAATCCGGAGGCCCGGAGCGGGAAGGTGCGGGACCCAATTCGCACCTCCGCCCCCGTCCGTCCGACCTGGCTCACGACTCCCCGGAGAGTCTCGCCCTCGGAAAGCGCCGCCCCTTCCCAGCTCGGGTCGACGTACGCGTCGGGGTCCGGGTATCCCTCGGCCAGGAGATTGCGGGGGCGCGGAAAGCCGCGGCGCCGCGCCAGGCGGCGCAGGCCCCAGCCGAGCGCTTCTTCCGAGAGGCTCTGCAACTCGGGGTCGAGTGTGGAGTCGACTCGCAGGCCGCGCCGGTAGAGGTCTCGGGCGCCGTAGGTCTTTTCCAAATACTGGCGGATCTCCTCGCAGAAGTAAGGGGCGATGACCGTCTCCTTGAGCGCCGGTGCGGTCGGCAACGGTTCCGCTTCCGCCGCCGCACGCTCGGCCTCCGTGATGTACCCGGCCTCGAGCATGCGGCGCAGCGCCGTCGAGCGCCGCCGACGAGCAAGCTCGGGGTTACGAAAGGGAGATTGGTCGGCCGGACGCTGGATGATTCCCGCCAGCAGGGCCGCCTCGGCCAGCGAGAGCGAGCGGACACTCTTGCCGAAGTAGTAGCGGGAGGCCGCCTCGACGCCGTAGTTCCCGTGCCCGAGCGGGATCTTGTTGGCGTACATCGTGAAAATTTGATCCTTCGAGTACCGGCGCTCGATCTCGAAGGCAACCAGCGCCTCGTTGACCTTTCGAGAGATCGTCTTTCGGGGCGACAGGAAGATTGCGCGCGCGAGCTGTTGCGTGAGCGTGGAAGCCCCCTGAGAGTAATTCTGCACGCGCAGGTTGGACAGGAGAGCGGCCAGCGAGCGCCGCAGATCGACGCCCCCGTGGCGATAGAAGTTTCGGTCCTCGGTGGCGATGATCGCCTTCTTCACGACCGGGGGGATATCCGCCGCGCCAACCAGGACCCGCCGCTCCACGGCGTAACGCGCGATCGTGGAGCCGTCGGCGGCGCGAATCTCGGTGATGATGTCCGGCCGATAGGTTTCGAGCTCCGAGACTCTCGGCACCCGCACGAAGTCGCTCGCGAGAGAGCCAGCCATGGCGCCGAGCACTCCGGCGGCCAACAGCGGAATCCCGACCAGAAAGACGCGGCGCGACACGCTTCTCATTTTGAGGCATCCCGACTCGCTGTGCTATAAGCGACAGTTCCGTGAGCGGCCCGCCTCCCCCTGGTGTCCCTCTTGCGCCGTCCCCGATCGAGCCCGGCCGGGGTCCCGGCGGCTGCGCTCGCGGAAGTCTGGTCGGGTGCGGCGTCGCCGGGCTTCTCGTGCTGATCCTCCTGGCGGTCTTCCTGGCGTACGTGCGGCGAAAGCCCGAGACCATGACCGACCTGATGATGGGACAGATCGAAAGGAACCTCGCTCCCGACGTGACCGGCGAGGAAAAGGAGAGGCTGAAAGCCGCCTACGCGGGCTTTCGCAGCGACCTGAAGCAGCGTCGAGTCTCGCGCGAGCCGGTCGAGCGCATGCGGGCCATCCTCTCCGGGGCGACCCGAGGCCTCATCACCCGCGAGCAGGTGCGCGACCTGACGGCGGCCTTGGAGGGGGGATCCGCGGCTTCCGGGGCCTCGGCCGGCCGCGCAGCGGTTCCGACACTCGCTCCGTCTCCGGCGCCGTGAGCCCGCGCAGCCGAACGGGACCGAGGGGACCAGTTCCGGAGACGCCGGTCCGGACGGCTTCCTTCTCCCGCCCGCCCTCGTACCTCGAGGCCCAAGCCCGCGCCGGCGGGGCGTTTCGACTGGTGACCGATTTCACGCCTCAGGGGGATCAGGCCCAGGCCGTGGATCGGCTGGTCGAGGGAATCCGGCAGGGGCGGCGGGATCAGGTCCTACTCGGCGTCACCGGTTCGGGGAAGACCTTCACGGTCGCCAAGGTGATCGAGGCGCTCAACCGCCCGACGCTGGTTCTGTCGCACAACAAGACGCTCGCGGCGCAGCTCTTCCAGGAGTTCCGCGCCTTCTTTCCCGAAAACGCCGTCGAGTACTTCGTCTCCTATTACGACTACTACCAGCCGGAAGCCTACATTCCGCAGTCGGACACCTACATCGAAAAGGAGACGTCGCGCAACGAGGAGATCGACAAGCTGCGTCTGTCCGCTTCGAAGGCGCTCTTCGAGCGCCGCGACGTCCTCGTCGTGGCCTCGGTCTCGTGCATCTATGGTTTGGGTTCTCCCGAGGCGTACTACGACATGTTGGCGTATCTCGAGGTGGGCGACCGCTCGGGGATGCCGGCGCTGATCTCTCAGCTGGTCGAGATGCAGTACGAGCGCACGAGCCTCGATCTCGCCCGCGGGACGTTCCGGGTCCGCGGCGACGTGCTCGAGATCCATCCCGCCTATGAGGACGTGGCTGTCCGGGTGGAGTTCTTCGGCGACGAGATCGAAAAGATCACCCGGATGGATCCCTTGCGGGGAACACGGTTGGCGCGGGCGGAGCGGCTCGCGATTTATCCGCGAACCTTCTACGCGACGCCCCGGGAGACCCTCGAACGCGCGGTCGAGACGATCAAGCGGGAGCTCGAGGAGCGGCTCGCCGAATTGAACGCACAGGGAAAGCTTCTGGAGGCCCAGCGGCTCCATCAGCGAACGATGTTCGATCTCGAAATGATCAAGGAGCTCGGCTATTGCAACGGCATCGAGAACTACTCGCGACACCTCTCGGGCCGGCTCCCGGGCCAACCGCCGCCGACGCTGCTCGACTACTTCCCCCGAGATTTCCTCCTCGTCGTCGACGAGTCACACGTCACGTTGCCCCAGGTTCGCGGCATGTACCACGGGGACCGCTCCCGAAAGGAGGTCCTGGTCGAGTACGGCTTCCGGCTCCCGTCGGCACTGGACAACCGCCCGCTGACCTACGAGGAGTTCGAAGCGCGCAGGGGCCAGACGATCGCGATCAGCGCGACGCCGGGGGCGGAGGAGCTGACGCGAAGCGGGGGCGAGATCGTGGAGCAGGTCATTCGCCCGACGGGTCTGCTCGATCCGGTGATCACCGTGCGTCCCGTGAAGGGACAAGTGGATGACCTGCTGGGCGAGGTGCGGGCCGCGGCGGCGGCCAACGAGAGAGTCCTCGTGACGACCCTGACCAAGCGGATGGCGGAGGAGCTGACGAGCTACTTCTCCGAGGTCGGCGTGCGGTGCCGCTACCTGCACTCCGACATCGAGACCCTCGAGCGGGTCGGCATTCTGGCCGACTTCCGTCGCGGGGTATTCGACTGCCTGATCGGCATCAACCTGTTGCGGGAGGGGCTGGACCTGCCGGAGGTGGCCGTGGTGGCGATCCTGGACGCCGACAAGGAGGGCTTCCTTCGGAGTGAAACCTCGCTCATCCAGACGGCCGGGCGCGCGGCCCGTAACGTGAAGGGTCGCGTGATCTTCTACGCCGATGCGGTGACCGATTCGATGCGCCGGGCCATCGAGGAAACGGGCCGGCGGCGGCAGATCCAGGAGGCCTACAACCGAGAGCACGGGATCGAGCCGGCCTCGATCATCAAGGAAGTCAACTCGCCGCTCGTGCGCCTGTCGAGTCTCGACTACCACGACGCCCTCGCGCCGCCGTCGCGGGAGAGCCTGCCCGACCCGGAGAGCCTACGGCGACGAATCGCCGAGCTCGAAAAGGGCATGAAGGCGGCGGCCAAGGACCTGGATTTTGAGCGAGCGGCCGCGCTGCGCGACGAGCTGCGCGGGTTGCGCGAGCTCCAGATCTTCCGCTAGCTGCGTTGTCTCACAGCCAGTGGCAGGACCGCGCGAAGCCCCCGATGATCAAGATCAGCGCGACCGCGGCAACCACCCAGACGGCCGTGCGGGCCCGGTGCGACAGCGGCTGCCGCGTGTAGAAGCCCGTTTGCCACTGCTCGATCTTGCGACCGCAGCGGGGGCAGGTCGTGTCCGTGGGACCGACCCGGGCATAGCAGTAAGGACATTCCTTCATCGTGTCGAGCGCCGAGATCATACTTGAGAGAGCCTCGGCATCGTGAGACGTCGTTCGATAGCTGACAGCGGGGAGCTTCCCCGCTACACTGAATCCGTGGCGCAAGAGCGGCGTCCTCCCGAGGGCTTGCCCGACGCCCCCGGTGTCTACCTCTTTCGAGGCCCGCGGGGAAAGCTGCTCTACGTCGGGAAGGCCCTCTCGCTCAAGAAGCGCGTCGCCTCCTACTTCGTTCGGGGAGCGGAGAGCGCGAAGGTGGCCGCCCTCCTCTCCGCCTACCGGGACCTCGAGACGATCGTCACGAACACGGAACTCGAGGCCCTGCTTCTCGAAAACACGCTCATCAAGAAGCACCGGCCTCGATACAACGTCTGCCTGCGGGACGACAAGACCTATCCCTACATCAAGATCACGACCGGAGAAGCCTGGCCCCGGGCCCTCATCACGCGCCGCGTCGAGGAAGACGGACACTCCTACTTCGGCCCCTTCTGGGGGGGCCTCGCCCGGCGTATCCTCCGGATGATCACGCGCCACTTCCTCATCCGAACCTGCACGATCGAGATCGACGGCCGGTTGCCCCGGCCCTGCCTCTACTACGACCTGCACGCCTGCCTCGGGCCCTGCGTGGCCGGCCTGACCACGAAGGCGGCCTACGACGAGGCGGTGCAGGACGTCCTCCTGTTCCTGCAGGGGCGCAACCGAGAGCTCTCGAGCCGGCTCGAGAGCAAGATGCTCCGGGCCTCGGTGGAGGAGAACTTCGAGATGGCGGCCGCCTATCGCGACGCGCTGCGCACGGTCGCCGACGTGTCGCAGCACCAGCTCGTCCAGTCGCTCAAGGGAGAGAGCGTCGACGCCTTCGGTTTCTTCGAGGCGGGCGGCGACGTTTCCCTCTGCGTCCTGGTGATTCGGGGCGGTGTCGTGCAGGATCGGCGCGAATTCTTCTTCGAGAAATCGGAGGAGGTGGACCCGGCAGCCTTCCTGGAGGCCTTCCTCCCGCAGTTCTACGACGTCAACCCGTTCTTGCCGGAGCAGATTCATCTGCCCGTATCGATCGACCGGCCGGAGCTGCTGGAAGAGTTTCTTGCGGCCCGGCGTCGGGCCCGCGTCCGCGTCCGAGTGCCTCGCCGGGGCGCGCCGGCGGAGCGGGTCGCCCTCGCGGCCACCAACGCGCAGGAGCGGCACCGCGTGCGCTTCCGCCGGGCGGGCGGCCCCGAGGCCCTGGCCGTGGAGCGGCTGGCGCGCGTTTTGGACCTGCCCACGCCCCCGCGCCGCATCGAGGCCTTCGACATCTCCCACCTACAGGGCACCGACAGTGTCGCGTCGTTGGTCGTATTCGAAGACGGGAGGCCCCGGAAGTCCGATTACCGGCTGTTCGGCATCGCCTCCCAGAGCCTGCTCGCGCCCGACGATTTCCGGGCCATGGGAGAGGCGATCGGGCGGCGTTACCGCCGGCTGCGCGACGAAACCGGAAACATGCCGGACTTGGTCCTGGTCGACGGCGGCCGCGGGCAGCTCCAGGCGGCCGTGGCGGCCCTTGACCGCCTGGGACTGTCGCTTCCCACCGCGGGGCTCGCGAAACGGCAGGAGGAAATCTGGGTG
>Ga0335084_10001093_pt1 | contig 24780 bp, 25 predicted proteins | sample Lox_Sample_44_FD_206721 | JGI IMG/M metagenome (GOLD analysis project Ga0335084, IMG submission 206721) | Soil microbial communities from Loxahatchee National Wildlife Refuge, Florida, United States - Lox_Sample_4.4 | ecosystem: Environmental > Terrestrial > Soil > Wetlands | place: USA... | reverse complement strand
GGCGCCGGCGGCGGTCAAGAGCCAGCACACCGCGCCCCCGGCCAACAGGGCAAGACCGAGCCCGGAGAGATAGCTGTAACGATCGTGGGCCAGCTGAAAGCCGGAGTGCACGACACCGCTGATCGGCAGGAGCACCAGGGCGGAGTAGGCCCACGCGGCCAGACCGGCCGGCCACCGGTCGCGCAACGTCCACAGCACCGCGGTCACCGCGATCAGACCCATGATCGGGCCGAGGAAGCGCCAGGCCAGCGGGTCCACCGTGCCCGGGAGCTCGTACAGCGGCGACAGGCGGACCGGCCATACCCACGCGGAGGGATAGAACCAGAAGGTGTACGCGACCATCGCGGCCCGGGCCTCCGGGCCGTAGGACCCGTAGCTCGTGATGCGAAGTCCCGAGACCCTCAGCGCTACGAGCGCACCGACCGCGCCGATCAGGCCGAGCGCCCAGTAGCCGATCTTCTCGACGAAGAGCCGGCGCCACGGCAGCGCGCCACGTCGCAGCGGGTAGGCGTCGAGGAGCACGAGCACCGCGGGCAGCACCATCACCGAGGCCTTGGACAGGAGGCCGCCCGTGAACAGCAGGAGCGAGGCCGCGAGCCAGGGACGCTCGACGCGGTGCCCGGCTTCCACGCTTCGCAAGTAGGCGAGCACCGCCGCCAGGAAGAAGAAGCCACTGAGCACGTCGCGACGCTCGGTGATCCACGCGACCGACTCGACGCGGAGGGGATGTAGCGCGAACACGAGTGCCGCCGCCGCGGCGCCCCACTCGGTGATCGCATCCTGGTAGCCGTCCTGGCGTCCGCCCGCCCGGGCCGCCGCGACGAGGCGTCGCGCGATGAGGTAGAACAGGGCGGCGTTCGCTCCGTGGAGGACCAGGTTGAGGGCGTGGTAGCCCCACGGATTCATCGCGCCGGTGGCGTAGTTCAGCGAAAAGGTGAGCCAGGTGAGCGGAATGTAGTGGCCCATCCGGACATTGCTGAAGGCCCACCGGAGCTGCGGCCACCCGAGTCCGCGGTACGCCTCGTTCGTGACGAGATTGACGTCGTCGTCCCACGTGAGAAACTGACCGTCCAGAGCGGGAAGAAACGTCGCCATGGCGAGGATGGCGATCACCACCGGGAGGAGCCGACGCACGCCGAGGCCCCTACTGTCCGGCGCGAGCCCCGTCGGCGGGCCGAGCGATGCGCGCGAGAAAGAGCCGCGTCGCCGCCTCGGGATCCGGCGCCGCGCAGAGAGCCGAGATGACCGCCACCGCGTCGGCACCCGCGCCCAGCACCTCCGCCGCGTTCTCCGGGGTGATGCCGCCGATTCCCACCAGAGGCACCGGGACCTCCGGGCGGACTCGCCGGATCAGCTCCGGGCCGACGAGCTGAAAACCGGCCTTGGTCGTCGTGGGGAATATGCTCCCGACCGCGACGTAGTCGGCGCCGTCCGCCACCGCGCGGCGCGCCTGCTCGGGATCGTGCGTCGAGACGCCCAGGATCATGCCGGGCTTCAGGATCGCGCGGGCCTGGCGGGCCGGCAGGTCCTCCTGGCCCACGTGCAGGCCGTGGGCCTCGCACGCCACCGCCAGATCCGCCCGATCGTTCACGATGAGCCAGGCGCCGACCTCGCGGCATCGCCGCACCAGCCGCTGGGCGAGCGGGAAGAGGTCGGTGGGCGGCAGGGTCTTCTCGCGCAGCTGCACGAGCCGGCAGCCTCCGGAGAGGACGGCCTCGAGGAGATCGGGGAGATCACGACCACCTGCAACCGACCGGTCGAGGATGGCGTAGAGGGGGGAGGGCAGCCGCACGCGGCGCCCTACAAGTTCTGCTCGAGCCGGGCCAGCGTGGACTCGCCCGCTACGAACGTCGGGTCGGCCAGCAGCTTGAGATGGTAGGGGATCGTGGTCTTCACGCCCTCGACCACCGTCTCGGACAGCGCGCGGTGCATGCGGGCGATCGCCTCGGAGCGGTCGTGAGCGTGCACGATGATCTTCGCGATGAGCGAGTCGTAGTACGGGGGCACGATGTAGCCCGGCATCAGATGGCTGTCGACCCGGACGCCGGGTCCACCCGGCGCGATCCAGGCGGTGATGCGGCCGGGAGATGGCACGAAGTGCTCGGGATCCTCCGCGTTGATCCGGCACTCGATGGCGTGGCCGGTGAAGCGGACCGCGCTCTGCTTGTAGCCGATCGCCTCTCCGGTGGCGATCCGGATCTGCTCGCGCACGATGTCGAGGCCGGTGATCATCTCGGTGACCGGGTGCTCGACCTGGATCCGGGTGTTCATCTCGATGAAGTAGAAGGTGCCCTCCCGGTCCACCAGGAACTCGACCGTGCCCGCCGACACGTAGTTCACCGCGTTCGCCACCGCGAGAGCCGCCTTGTAGAGGCCGGCCCGCGTGTCGGCGGGGAGCGCGGGCGCGGGAGACTCCTCGAGCAACTTCTGATGTCGTCGCTGCACCGAGCAGTCGCGCTCGCCCAGGTGCAGGCGCATGCCGTTCTTGTCTCCGAGCACCTGGACCTCGACGTGCCGCGCGTCCTCGACAAACTTCTCGAGGTACAGCTCGGAAGACCCGAAGGCGGCGCCGGCCTCCGCCTGGCAGGTCGCGTAGGCACGGGCGAGGTCCTCGCGCTCTCGCACGATGCGCATCCCGCGCCCGCCGCCGCCCGCGGCCGCCTTGACGATCACCGGGTAACCGATCGAATCGGCGAGCAACTGCGCCTCGTCGACTCCCCCGAGCGGTCCCTCGCTGCCCGGCACCACCGGCGCCCCCGCTTGCTTGGCCATCTCGCGGGCCTGCGCCTTGTCACCCATGAGCCGGATCGCCTCGGGCGCCGGTCCGATGAAGGTGATGCCGCAGGCTCGGCAGATCTCCGCGAAGGCGGGATTCTCCGATAGCAGGCCGTAGCCGGGATGGATCGCTTCGCTGTCGGTGATGGCGGCGGCCGAGATGATGCTCGGGATGTTGAGGTAGCTCGCGCGCGCCTCGGGCGGGCCGATGCAGACGGATTCGTCGGCGAGGCGCACCGGCAGCGAGTCGGCGTCGGCGGTGGAGTGGGCGATCACGGTGCGGATTCCCATCTCGCGGCACGTCCGAATGACCCGGAGCGCGATCTCACCCCGGTTTGCGATCAGGATCTTGTGGAACATCAACCGAGGATCAGCGGAGCGGCTCCACCAGGAACAGCGGTTGTCCGAACTCGACGGGCTGACCGTTCTCGGCCACGACCTTGACGATCCGTCCGGCTACCTTGGCCTCGATCTCGTTCATCAGCTTCATGGCCTCGACGATGCAAAGTACCTGGCCTTCCTTGACCACGTCGCCCTCGGTGACGAACGGCGGGGAGTCCGGCTTCGGGGCGCGGTAGAAGGTGCCCACCATGGGAGCCTCCACCGGAAGGAGATGGGCGGTGGACTCGGCCAGATCCGGGGCGGACGGCTGCAGCGCCGCTGCCGCGGCGGACTCGCGGTCGCCGCGGGGCGCGAGGGCGCCGGGCGCGTGCTCGCGGACGATCCGGATGCGGGTGCCCGCGGCTTCCACCTCGAGTTCGGCCAGGTTGTGGCGAACTGCGAGCTCCACAACCTGCTCGACGGTGAAGGGAGCCGGGCTGCCGCTGGAGCCCCGAGCCGGTCGGCGCGCGGCCACGCTAACCTGCCGCCGCCACGCGGCCGAGATATTCGCCGCTGCGCGTGTCGACCTTCACCACGTCCCCCTCGTTCAGGAACAGCGGCACCTGCACCACCGCGCCGGTCTCCAGGGTGGCCGGTTTGGAGCCGCCGGAGGCGGTGTCCCCCCGGATCCCGGGGTCCGTCCTAGTGATCTGCAGCTCGATGAAGTTCGGCAGCTCCACCGTGACCGGACTGTCGTTGATGAAGAGGATCTCCACTTCGATATTCTCCTTGAGGAAGTCGCGCGCGTCACCGACCTCTTCGGCCGACAGGGAGATCTGGTCGTACGTGTCGAGATCCATGAAGTGGTAGCGGTCGTCGCGGTACAGGTACTGCATCCGCTTCTCGTCGAAATCGACGAGTTCGACCTTCTCACCGGCACGAAATGTGTTGTCTATCACCCGCCCGAGCTTCATGTGCTTGAGCTTCGTTCGCACGAACGCGCCGCCCTTGCCGGGCTTGACGTGCTGGAAGTCGACGATGCTGTACGGCTCACCATCGAACTGGATCTTCAGTCCCTTCTTGAACTCCGCCGTGGACACCTGCATCTGGTCATGACCCTTTCCGTCGTTGAGTCTTGAGTCGGAGCGCCTCCTCGAGGCCCTCCCGAGCCCGGGCGTGACCTAGGTCGCGGGCGAGCAGGCGCAAGAAGATCTGCGCCGCCTCGTCGATCAGGCCTTGCTCGAGGCAGAGCGTGCCGAAGCTCAGGGTGGCGAACGTATCGTCGACCAACAATTGCTTGAGCGCGGAGCCTTCGGGAACCGCCCCCCGGGCGCCCAGTACGTCGAGCAGTGCACGCGATTCGCGGTCGCCCGGATCCAGCCGCACTGCCTGCTCCAAGTGGCGGACGGCGTCGCCGAGTGCCCCGGCTCGCCGGTACAGGTCGCCCGCGAGCCGATGGGCCTGGGCCTCGTGCGGTCTCGCGTCCAAGATGGCCTGCACCTCGCCGAGCGCTCCGTCCGCATCCCCCTCGTCGAGGAGGGCCTTGGCCAGGATCAGCCGCGCGGTCACGTACTGCGGGAAGCGCTCGAGACCTTCCCGACAGAGACGGATCGCGTCCCGGGTCCGGCCGGTCTTGCGGTAGGCATCGGCAAGGGGGGCGAATGCCAGTGACGTCGGATCCTTGGCGAGCCGTTCCTCGTAGCGGCGAATCGCGCTGAGGGTCGCTGGATCATCAGGCGTGAGGGTCCCGCCGACCGGAGAGACCGGATTAACCATCCATCATTTGTTATACGCGGCACCGGGTGTTAAGTCAATCATTCCGGGAGCCTGCGGCGCCTCTGAGCCGCTACCGGCGCCCGGCTAGCGCAGCTCCTTCAGCACCTGGAGCACGGCATCGGATGGCACGTCCGGCACGATGCGAAAAGAGCCGATCTCAGGAGCGAAGACGAAGGAGACGCTCCCGTCTCGGCTCTTCTTGTCCCGGGTCAGGGCGTCCATCACGGTCGTCGGGTCCACCTGCAGGCCCTTCACCGGCAGGCCCACCGCGCTGAGCAGGCGGACCTGCCGATCGGCCGTGTCCGCACTGCCGATCCCGAGGCGCTTGGCCAGCCGGGATTCCGCAACGATGCCCAGTGAAACCGCCTCCCCGTGGGCCCACCGGCGGAAGCCGGTTGCCGCCTCGAGAGCGTGCCCGATGGTGTGGCCGTAGTTCAGAACCCAGCGCAGCTCGGCTTCCTGCTCGTCGCGCTCGACGACCTGTGCCTTGAGCCGGCACGATCCCGCGACAACCCGCTCGAGGGTAGGGAGGTCTCGTGCGAGCAGCGGCGGGATGCCGGCCTCGAGCTCTCGGAAGTAGGCGGCATCGAGCACGATGCCGTGCTTGATGACTTCTGCCAGCCCAGATCGGAACTCGCGGTCGGGCAGGGTAGTCAGCGTGACCGGATCTACGATGACGACCCGCGGCTGATAGAACGCGCCGATCAGGTTCTTGCCCCGTGGATGGTCGATCGCGGTTTTCCCACCGATCGAGGCATCCACCTGGGCTAGTAGCGTGGTGGGCACCTGGACGAAATTCATGCCGCGCATGTAGGTGGCGGCCACGAATCCCGCCAGGTCACCGACGGCGCCGCCACCCAGTGCCACCACCGTCGACGTCCGGTCGCAGGCGACATCGAGGAGACGGTCCCAGAGGCCGCTGGCGATCTCGAGGCGCTTGGCTTCTTCTCCGGTCGGCACCGTCACCTGCACCGTGTCGAACCCGGCCTGGCGGAGACTCTCCACGACCGGCTCGCCGTGCAGGGCGGCGATTCCAGGATCGGTCACCAGGACCGCCTTGCGACCGACCTTGCGCTTGGCCAGCTCGGAGCCTACGGTCGCCAGGATGCCGGCCCCGACCAGAATCGGATACGAACGGGGGCCAAGATTGACCGTGATCTCGATCATGAGTGGGCCTCTGCGGCCCAAGACTACCAGCCTTTGAGGTACTCCAGATATGCGTGATAGTTTCGGCGGATCTCGTCGACGCTGTCGCCGCCGAACTTCTCGAGGAAGACCTCGCCGAGCACGATGGCCATCATGGCCTCTCCGACCACGCCGGCGGCGGGGACCGCGCACACGTCGCTGCGCTCGACCACGGCCTCGACGGCTTCCCGGGTATCCAGATCGACGGAGCGAAGCGGCTTGCGCAGTGTCGAGATCGGCTTCATAGCAGCCCGGACGACCACCGGCTGGCCGTTCGTCACTCCGCCCTCGAGGCCGCCCGCGCTGTTCGAGCCACGATGGAAGCCGGCCTCCTTGTCGAACAGGATCTCGTCGTGGACCTGTGAGCCCGGACGGCGGGCAGTCTCGAAGCCCATGCCGATCTCGGCTCCCTTGATCGCATGGATCGAGCAGAACGCACGAGCCAGGAGCCCATCGAGCTTTCGATCCCATTGCACGTAGGATCCCAGGCCAACCGGGCAGCCAAGGGCTACCACTTCGAAGACGCCACCCAGGGTGTCGCCGGCGGACTTCGCGCGGTCGATGGCCTCGATCATCGCAGCCTCCGCTTCCGGGTCCGCGCAACGGACCTCGCTACCTTCCGAGCGGCGGCGCACCTCGTCCCACGGGACCTCGAGCGGCCCGATCCGGATGCCGCCGATCTCGGTCACGTGACTCAGGATCGTGATGCCGAACTCGGCCAGCAGCCGCTTGGCCACCCCGGCCACGGCTACACGGGCCGTCGTCTCGCGGGCGCTGGAGCGCTCGAGCACGTTCCGGATGTCGTGGTGGCCGTACTTCATGGCTCCCGCGAGATCGGCGTGGCCCGGTCGTGGACGGGTGACCGTCTTCGGGGCGGCGCCGGGCGGTGGGGTCCCGACCGACATCGTGTCCTGCCAGTTCTCCCAGTCGCGGTTGCGGACGGTCAGGGTGATCGGACTGCCGAGAGTGAGGCCCCATCGGACCCCGGCGGAGATGTGGGCTTGATCCTGCTCGATCTTCATCCGGCCGCCCCGCCCGTAGCCGCGCTGGCGGCGGGCGAGGTCGGCGTTGATGTCGGACTCGGTGAGGGCCAGTCCCGCCGGTACCCCATCGATGACGGCGGTCAGCGCCTCACCATGGGACTCCCCGGCGGTGAGGAAGCGGAACCGCCCGCCCACCTACCTTGCGGCCTGCGCGCCGTCCGTGCGCAGGATGGAGGGCGTCAGGAAGACCACGAGCTCACGACCGGTCTCGAAATCCTCGCGCTGCTTGAAGAGCCAGCCCAGCACGGGCACATCGCCCATGAGCGGGACCTTCCGGACGGTCTTCTGCTGGACGTTCTGGGTGACACCACCGATCACGAGCCGATCGCCTTCCCTCACGAGGACCTGGGTCTCCGCCTTGCGTCGGTTGATGATCGGAACGCTGACTCCCTCAGCTGGGCTGATCACGTCGCCGCGCGAGTTGTTCTCCACGATCACGGTCATCTTTACCTTGCGGATCTCCTTGCCGTCAACACTCTCACGGATGACGGTCGGAGTCACCTCGAGCCTGAGGACGGCCTCCTTGAACTGGACCTGGGTGCCGGCGGAGCTGACCGTGGCGTAGGGAATTTCTTCACCGAGGGTGAAGGCGGCCTTGTTGTTCTCGACCGTGACGATCTCGGGGTGGGCGAGGGTACGGGTCTTGCCGAGCTGCGCCAGGGCCTGCAGCGCGAGGTTGATGTTGAACCGGGTGCCGACGATCCCGAACGCGATACCGCCGGCCGGCGAGTTGGTGGAGGCGTTCGGCAGCAGTGAGAACGGCAGGTTCACGATGTTTCCGGCGGCGACCGGCAGCCCGGTGCCGGGGGTGACGGGTAGCAGCGACGACAGATTGAGATTGGGATTTTGCGGGGTCAGGTTGGAGACGCCTGTTCCTACGGCTCTGGCACCCTGGAAGCCCTGGGCGATCAGGGTATTGCTGCCGTTCTGTTGCGCCGCGGCACCGCCCCACTGGACACCGATGGCCTCCAGGGACGTACGGTCCAGGATCTCCATGCGTGCTTCGATCTTGATCTGCGGCAGCGGCACGTCGAGCTGCTCACGAATCAGCCGCTTGATACGCTCGAGATCGGCCTCGTAGTGCCTGATGAAGATGCTGTTGGTGGCCTTGTTGGCGCGGACCGTGATGCCCTTGGCGAGAACGTCCTGGCTCACCGACGTTACTGCCGGCGCCACCGGCGGTGGGAACGGAGAGTTGAGCTCAGGCAGCCGTCCGAGCGCGGGATTCAGCGGGGCCCCGCTGCCCGACGGCACGACGGTGGGAGTCGCGGGAATGCCCTGCACCAGCGGCTGGGTCGGGACCTGGACACCTTCCGGCGGGATTCCGAGGATGCCCTGTAGCGTCCGAGCGACATCTTCTGGATCGGCGTAGGAGAGCCGGATCACCTCTTCGCGCAGGGGACCGCGGGCCTGTGCCTCGGCCGCCGCCGCGTCGGCGGCCAGCTTCTTGGTCGCCAGCTCGGTCTCCTTGAGCTGTGCCTCGGCCAGCTTGGTCCGCGTCTCTATCTCCGCGTTCCGCTTAGCGGCCTCGACACGCGCCAGAGCCTCCTTCTCCTTCGTCAGCTGGTCGAGCGATACGATGCGAATCACCCCGTCCTTCTCGACCTTTGCGAGACTCCGTACCTCGAGGATGGTGTCGAGCGCCTGTTCCCACGTCACATTCTTGAGCGAGATCGACACGCGCCCCTTGACGTCGTCGCCCGCCACGATGTTCCGCCCGCTCTCGGCCGCGAGGATCCGCAGCAGATTGACCACGTCTGCGTCCTTGAAGTCGAGGGAGATCAGCTTCTCACCCATTGCCGGCGCCGAGGAGGGCGGCGGCGGAGGCGAGGACGGCGCCGGCGTGGTGGTCGCTTGGGCCATCATCTGGCGAGCGGGAGCCGCCGGCTGGGGGGGTGTCGCTGGTGCGGGGGCCGTGGACGGAGTGGTGGCGGCGAGGACGGGGATCTTCACCGGCGCCACCGGCTCCTTGCTGAGCGGTGCCGCCACCGGAGCGGGCTTGTCCGCCGGCTTTGCAGCAGCCACGACGACCGGCTTGGGGGCAGGCTTGGAAGTCTCGGCGGACGTCTCGGCAACGGCCGGGACGAGAGCCGGCTGTTTCACCACGGGCTTGGGTGCGTCGGGCACGCCGTTGGATACCTTCGCGCTCGCGGGCTTGTTCGCCGTCTCGGGCTTCGGATCCGGCGAGCGGTCGTTGGAAGTCTCCACCGCGACCACCAGCCCGTCGGGCGTTTCGTCAATCCGGTATCCAACGTCGGCCCGGGTCATCTCGACCACCACGCGCGCGATGCCTTTCCGCCACTGGCTGCCACGGACTTCCTTGACCGGCTCAACTCCCGAGGCCCACCGGGACTTGGCCGAGCTGTAGGAGGCGCCAGTCAGATCGATGACGAGCCGGGTAGGAGAATCGATGAGCTTGGCTTCATACTGGGTCGGTCCGCTGGTCTTGACTGTGACAGCGGCTCCGTCGGACGCCCGCTCGATGCTGACGTCCTTGAGTTGGACCGGAGAGTCCGCCGTCTGGGACGAGCCGATCCCGGTGACCGCCAGCGAAACCGCTACCACTAGCCCCGCAATCCGCGCGCTTCTCATCAGGTCGGTCCCCCCCTTCACTTACTGGTTCTCCGGTAGCCGCAGCGTCAGGCCGGTGGCACCCTGCGAGCCTCTAGCCGACACCGCGAACGTGACGGAGTTTGGCGTGATGCCGGTGACGCGCCCGTCGCCCAATGCGTCTCCCGGCTTGAGGATGTAGCCGATTCCGTCGGGGCCTTCGACGAGGGCCATCAGACCCACACGACCGCCGACAATGCCTGTGAGCTTGACCGCCGTGACCGACAGGGCGGCGTTGTCTTTTCCGAGAAAGATGGGCGTAAACGGATCACGGCGTCCCTTGGGCTCATATGCGATCGCCGGCAAGGTCGCCTTGCCCGTATCCGGCTCCTTCGGCCGTACGACCGGGGATGCCGCCGGAGTGGCCGGAGTTACCGCCGCGGGTGGCGGGGTCGGTGGCGCGCCTCCGCTGCAGCCAGCCAACGCGACGGTCACCGTTCCGACCACTAGCGCGAGGCGTGGCGCCGTCTTTCGAGCGCTCATCGAGTAGCTCCCGCCGGCTGCGCCGGCGCTCCCGGCTGTCCCGGTTGAGTCTTGGGCGGCGGAGCGCCTTCGGGCCGGAAGATGTAGGTCATCAGGGTTACCTCGGCCCGGATCGTTCCCGTCGGCCGGTCGATACCGAGCAGGCGCCAGTCGGCGAGGTTCACGATCCGTGGCATCTTGCCCATTCGGGCCAGGAAATTGCCGAACTGATGATAGCTACCCTCGGCATTCACCGTGATCGGGACGTCGAAGAAGATCTCCTTTTCCTCGGGCGCCCGCGGGGTGAAAACCGCCATGGACAGGCCCGACTGAAACGCGAGGTCGGAGATCTGGCGGTACAGGCCAGGCATCTCTTTCTCAGTGGGCAGCCGTTCTGCCGCGGCCTCGAGCCGCTTCCGCAGCGCCTCCGCCTGGGCCTTGAACCCGCGCAGGCTGGCCTCGAGGGCCTGTGCCTGCATGAGCTCGGCACGGACCTGCTCACTCTGCGCGCGAAGGGCGTCGCGTTCTATCTGCTTCGGCGACAGGAGTAGGAAGTATCCGAGCGCGGCCACGATGACACAGGCGACCGTACCCAGTACGACCTTCTGGTTCCGGGGGGCGTTAGTAATCGGATCCAGGAGCGCCATGGCCTAGATCTCGAACCGGCACGTCACCTCGAAGGTGATCGTGCGGGGCGATTTGCTCAGATCCTGCTTGGCGTCCACGAGATCTACCTCTTTGAATCGACCCGAGGCCTTCAGATTGGCCATGAAGTCGGAGAGTGCGACCGAGGAGTACGTGCTGCCCGCGATCCGAAGGCTCGGGCCCCGCTCCTCCAGCCGGGTCAGCCACAGGTCGGGGGGCAACGTATCCGCCATGGCGTCGAGTAGGTAGACGGGCCGGGCCTGGTTCCGGGCGACCGTCTCGATCGCGTTCAGTCGCCGTTCCAGCTCGTCCCGCTCCCGGCGGTATCGCTGGCCGGCCGCGATGATCGGCTTCAGCCGCTCAAGCTCTCGCCGGTTGTTCTCGATCTCGGCGGTGAGGCGGCGGCTCTCTAGTGACATCGTCAGCCACCAGCCGCCGATGATCAACACGAGCGCGGCCAGGATCCCACCGAACAGTAGCCCGAGGTTGAGCTCGGCGCCGCCGCCCGCGGCTCGGCGAGGTCGTTTGGTCGTCGGAGGGGCGAGATTGACCTTGATCATGCAGGCTTGTCTCCCGGCCGACGTAGGGCCAGGCCGACGGCCACCGCCAATACGGGGCCGATCTGCTCGGGATCCTCGTCGGCGAACTGCGCCGCATCGTGCTCAATGCCCTGGAAGGGGCGAGCCAGCTCAACCGGAACGCCCCAGGACGATCCCAGGAAGTCGTCGAGCCCGGTCAGCTTGGAGCAGCCGCCCGAGAGCACGATCTTCCCGATCCGCTCCGATTCTGCGGTAGAGGCAAAGTAGTCGAAGGTCCGCTGTACTTCGAGGGAGAGCTCGCGCGAAACGGATTCCAGCGCCGGGACGAGATCATCCCAGTTCACGCCGACCTCACGTCCCTGCTTGGCCGCCTCGGCCACTTCGGTCGAGACGTTGAGACGCTGGGCGATCGCGTCCGTGTAGTTGTTCCCGCCGAACGGGACATCGCGGGCGAAGATGCACGCTCCGCCATGGATGACGTTGGTCTTCATGACGCTGGCTCCGATGTCGATCAGCGCGACCGCATCGGCACCATCGCCGGGGCTGCTCAGCTCGAACTGGTTCTGGACCGCGAAAGCGTCCAGATCCACCACGACCGCGTCCATTCCGGCCGCTTCCACCGCCGCCACGTATTCCAGAACCTTCACCTTCTTGGTGGCTACCAGGACCACCGACATCGCATTCGCGGATTGGCTGACAACCTGGTAGTCCAGGAAGACGTCGTCGATCGCGAAGGGAATGTGGTGCTCGGCCTCAAGCTGGATGGCGTCGCCCAGCTCCTTCGGAGTCACCTTGGGCAGCGGCACACGCTTGACGATCGCTTCCCGTCCGGAGACCGAGATGACCGCGCTAGTTCCGGTGATCCCCGCTTTCTCGACGCATTCCTTGATCGCGTCGGTGACGACTTGCGGCTCGCGGATCGTGCCCTCGGCGATGACGTCCCGCGGAAGCGGGACGGTCGCAAAGGCTTTCAGGGCGAGGCCACCCTTGGTCTGGGTGAGCTCGACCACCTTGATCGCGCTCGTTCCTATGTCGAGCCCGAATGTCGCGGGCTTCCTACCGAGTCCAAATAGCGCCATATTCGGCTCCCGGCCTTCTCCTGACTCTGACCCCGCTTCTCAACGAGCAGCGAAATCAGCTGTCAGCCCGGTGCGTTGTGGAAGGAAACTGTCTATCGTGGTGACAGTTTATAACGGTGCCCTATTTAAACCGTCAACACTTCTTGCACCACATCGTGCGCTTCCGCGTGATCCCGACCCCGGCCCATGGGGTCTCTGAACAGACTCCGGCCGTCCAGTTTCAAGCGTCGCGGGGCGCGCCGCGCGACACCTAGCCGGCGGCTTCCCGGTAGCTCCCTGGTTTCACCATCCACCGTTGGGGCACCTTACCGGCGCCGGTCCGACCCGTCTCGCAGCTCCACACGAGGGCGGCACCGATCCCTGGGCGGGCGTCGACCACACTGGGGGTCGTACTGCGGACGTGCCCAGCCATCGCGGCGCCGGTCAGCCGGGCGGCACCAGTTTGACTGAACCGATCGGCGGCATAGATGAGGCCCTCGATGGCGACCGTTCCGGAGATCGAGACGCTGCCGTTCGCCACGATCCAGCCCCGGAAAGAGTCCCCAGGGCCGGTTCCCGCCCCGCTCCCGATACTCACGGTCGCCAGCTCGCCGACTGGGGTCGCCGCATTGATCGGGTGGCCGCTGGTCGTATCCACGAAGATGAGACCGTCCCGGAGGGGATGCCTGGCATCGAACGTGGTCGAGCCCTGGAAGTAGGTGCCCCGGGCCCGGGCGACGGCCTTCAACGCGTTGAGCTCCGTCGCGGTGAAGGCCCCCGCATCGAACAGGTCCGGGGTCTGGAGCTCCAGGAAATCCACCGCGGGCTGGTTGGACATCGCGCCAGCTCCGACGCTACCCACTACCTGGCTCGCGGCCCCCAGGGTAGTGACTCCGGTCGACCAGGTTCCGGCGACGGGTCCGCAGCTGCCGTCTCCGCTTGCATCGATCCACGCGCCAGGCCCGACGGCCAGATCGCCCCGCACCGTCAAGCCGGCCGGAGGAGTTGGGAATCGTAGGCGGATGGCGGTGGCACTGATTTCCTGGCGGGCCTGGCCCAAGGGGCCCTCGTTGCCGGGAACCAGCCCGATCGCCAGGATCTGCCGCTGGCGGTCCCCCTCGCCGACGATGGTCACGCGAAAGCCGCCCAGGATGGCGCCGCCCTCGGCGGCCACCGGGATGAACTGACTACCGTCGTAAGGGGCGGGGGCCGGCGCGGGCCACGCGACGCCTTCGGCGGAATCAGGATGGCTCAGGGCCCACAATGCTCGCGCGATGCCCGCCTCCGCCATGGCCTGCGCCTGAGCAATCATCAGGTGATTGCCCGCCACGAGCGGCTCCTGCCCAGTCAGCACCGACAGCCCCATGAGCACGGCCGACAGGACGAGGAGGATCATCATTGCCAGTGGTAGCACCGCGCCGCGCTGGTCTTGGAACCGGAGCAGCCTACGAAGCAGGTGCGTCACCGCGGCCCAATGTAAGTGCTGAGGAGAACCATACCCCGGCGGACCGGGTGTGCTTCCTGCCCGGCGGCGCTCGGGTAAGTCACGACCACTGAGACTTGACGGACACCGGACGTGTTCACGCCCGAGCAGCCCGGGGCCAGCCCGCAGTCGCGGATCCGCACCGACCGGCTGAACGCTCCGTGCGGCGCCGCCAATATCGGCTCGTCGGGGAAGAGTGTGGCTACCCCGCTCAAAGGATCGACGTCACCCTCGGCTAAGCCCACCGCTGCCTTCACTTGCTCGAGACGCTGCGAAGCCAGGAAGACGGCGCCGGAGCGGTGTGCTCCTTCGTGAACGCCAGAGCCAGCGAGGGGTAGCAGGGAGATCAAAGCTAGGAGGCCGATAGAGAGCACGGTGAGCGCTGCGAGAACTTCCGCGAGCGTCAATCCTTGCTCTTCCGCAAGGAGCCGCCGCACGCGGGCCGGCCTAGGGGACGGTGATCCGGCCCGACGGCGCGACGGTGACGGTCAAGGTGCGAGTGCTCACCGTGTCGGTCACCGTATACGTTGCGCCGGTGGTGGCATTACCGAGGTTGCCGAAGATGGCGCTCGCAGTCGAAGACAGATTGATGTTGTCCGGGAGCCGTACGTTGCTCGACGAGGTGGTGAGCCCGGCGACCGTGAGGACGGTTCCGCCGCAGGTGCTCAGGCGGTACTGGATCGTTGTCGTCGTGTACCCCACACACACCGGAGTATTCCTCTTGATCGCCATCTGCCGCCCTTCGTTGAGGTACGCGCTGACCGAACTCGCGGCCGCGCGCACCCGGGCGCTGCGGTAGTAGTTGATCAGCGACGGGGCGGCAAAGGCGGACACGATGAGGATCATGGCGGTCGTGATCACAAGCTCGACCAACGAATAACCCGATTGTGACCGCCGCCTGCACCAGCCTGCTACGCGACCTGAATTGCCGCAATGTCCAAGCATGACACCTGTTACCTAGCAAGAAGGGGACCAACAACGTGGTCGGTTTCTAGCGGGGGTTCGCCTGGCCCAGATCGTGACCTAGCGCGATTGGTCCGAGATATGTAGCGTAATAACTACAGTATAATCAACTACTTAGATTAGCTTGTTCTCGGCAAAGAGACCGAAATTGCTGCATCCCCTGCAGGCTCGAGAAGACGTCGTATTTGTGAGTGACAATCCTCGTCATCCCAACCGACAAAACGCCGGTTCGGCAGTGCGGTCGCCCCGCCAGCCGTAACGAGCCGGGACATTCCTGACGTCAGCGGCTCAACGTGGTGCCTTCGGCCTGTGGTTAGCCCGCGAACTGACCGAAGTACCAGGCGAGGACCGCATCACCCCAGAACAAGCTGATCGCGCCTCCCACAGCGAGAAACGGGCCGAATGGCAGGGGGTCCTTCCGCCCCTTCCGGCCCGTCGCGAGAAGAGTTGCAGCCAGGGGCCCGCCGATGAGGACCGAGAGCAGGATGCTCAGCAACACGAGCTTCCACCCGAGGAACGCGCCGAGCATGGCGCCGAGCTTCACGTCGCCGATGCCCATACCGGGCTGGCCGAGGACGAGGGCACTGCTGACGATGATCACGATGAACACGCCGCCGCCTAGCACCACCCCGAGCACCGAGTCCTTCCATCCGATCGCACCGGGGACAAGACTGACTAGCAGACCCAGGGCGATGCCCGGAATGCTGAGCACGTCCGGGATGATCTGGTGGTCGGCGTCGATGCCAGTGATCGCAACCAGGGTGGACAGAAGGACGAGCGCACCGACGAGCTGGATGCCGTAGCCAAAACGGAGATACGCCGCCGCGAACAATGCGCCGCACGTCAACTCGACGAACGGATATCGCCAGGAGATCGTCGCCCGACATGCCCGGCAGCGGCCGTGGAGAATGAAGTAGGACAGCACGGGAAGGTTGTCATACCAGCCGATGGGCACCCCGCACTGCGGACACGCCGATCCGGGATGGGCAATGCTTCGCCCCGCGGGCAGGCGGGCAATGACGACGTTGAGGAAGCTCCCGATGCACAGCCCGAAGAGCATGCAGAAGATCAAGGCGATCGCCGGCGATATCATCGGGATGGGGATTGCCCAACTTCGGTGACGACGTTGCACAGGTGCGTGTGCATGATGACCTCAATCATATAGGCCGCAGCGCTGATCTCCACAGGACCGTCAGGTGCCGACGTGGTTCGGGGGAGGCAGTCAACCGTCTGCCTCCCCCGGCACATCGGTAAACTTGGGACTACGGAACGCTAACGCTCGTACCGTCGCCTGTGTTGGTGATGGTGAAAGTGCCCGCCGAGGTGTTGGGGGTGTAGGTGTACGCGCCCCAACCCGTGGGCCCTGAGGGGACGGAGGCCATGAAGGGCCCTGCCACCTGGTTCAGCGAGTTGGTGGCCGCCGTGGTGAGCTGCGTGAGCGCCGTCGGGATGTTGCCCATGTGCGCGCCGTAGATGCTGACGGCAGACGCGAGGGCCCGGGCATCAGCCTGCGCCTTGGCCAGGCGGGCGCGCGCCTGCACGTTGGCGTACAGCGGGATGGCGATGGCGGCGAGGATACCGATGATGGCCACGACGATCATCAACTCGATGAGCGTGAAACCGCGCTGGTTGCCCAGCATCTTCCGATTCCAGAACTTCCTCATGTACAGTGCCTCCATTCCTCCGTGAGATGTTGACGCTGAAACCGAGCTAGGGCGTCAGGAGAAGCCCCCAGCGCTTGTATGGTGCTGTGTCTGTTGCAGGCGATGTGCCACGCGGGGCGGGGGAAGCACGAACGGGGAGGGGGTAATCCCCCTCCCCGTCGCCGTCCTGCGGACTGGGAGTCCTACTACGGAACGCTGACGCTGGTGGCGTCGCCGGTATTGGTGATCGTGAAGGTGCCCGCCGAGGTGTTGGGGGTATAGGTGTACGCGCCCCAACCCGTGGGCCCGGAGGGGACGGAGGCCATGAAGGGGCCCGCCACCTGGTTCAGCGAGTTGGTGGCCACCGTGGTGAGCTGCGTGAGCGCCGTCGGGATGTTGCCCATGTGGGCCGAGTAGATGCTGACGGCAGACGCGAGGGCCCGGGCATCAGCCTGCGCCTTGGCCAGGCGGGCGCGCGCCTGCACGTTGGCGTACAGCGGGATGGCGATGGCGGCGAGGATACCGATGATGGCCACGACGATCATCAACTCGATGAGCGTGAAGCCGCGCTGGCTACCCAGCACCTTCTTATTCCAGAACCTGTTCATTGTTTCCTCCCGGAAGCTTTTGGCCTTTCGGCCGAGTAGAGAAGTTTAATTGCTTCTGGGGGTGGGCGCTGCAGGTTCAGTGCCATCCGCGCGAGGATTCGATGCCGTCAATCCGCTGACAGGCTCCACGAGGCGCCCGAAGAGCGCTTCGAGATGTAAGTACCTGACTAGGTGATCAATTACATTGATTCAGATGCTGCCAGGGGTTCTGTTCCTAGACCTGTCAGCCGCCATCCGTGGCTGACAGCCGGCGTTACTACCTCGCCGCGGAATGTCATTCGTCGCTCGGCGAACCCCGCTTTGCGAGGCTGTGCTTCTGTAGCTTGTAGCGAAACTGGCGGAAGGTCATGCGTAGCAGCTCAGCCGCCTTGGTCTGAACGCCTCCGGTGCGATCGAGCGCGCGCTGGAGGTAGCGCCGCTCGAGGTCGTCCAGCGTCGCTTCGAGATCGAGCCCTTCGTCCGGGATATCCACCATCTCCGGACCTCGCGTCGGTCGCTCACGTCGGACGGACTCAGGCAGGGCTTCCGCCCCGAGCATGTCGCCTCCGCCCAGCACGATGGCGCGCTCCAGCACGTTCTCCAGCTCGCGGATGTTGCCAGGCCAGTGATAGCGCTCGAGCACGGCGAGCGCGTCCGGGGTGACGCCCTTCACGTCCTTGCTGAGGTCCTTGCTGAATTTCTGCAGGAAGTGCGCGATCAGCAACGGGATGTCCTCGCGACGCTCCCGGAGCGGTGGCAAGTGGATCGGGAGCACGTTCAGACGATAGAAGAGGTCCTCGCGCATGATCCCGTCCCGGACCGCGGTCTCCAGATCGCGGTTGGATGCGGCGATGAGCCGCACGTCGGTCTTCACGTCACGCGTGTCGCCGACCCGTCGGATCTCCCGCACCTGGATTGCACGCAGGAGCTTGACCTGCAATAGAGCCGGGATCTCGGTGATCTCGTCCAGGAACAGAGTGCCGCCCTCGGCGGCTGTGAACAGGCCGATCTTGTTCGCCACCGCGCCGGTGAAGGCGCCCTTGACGTGACCGAAGAGCTCGGACTCCATCAGCCCTTCTGGAATGGCGCCGCAGTTCACGGAGACGAATGGCTTGTCCCGTCGATGGCTGTTGAAGTGGATCGCTCGCGCCACCAGTTCCTTGCCAGTGCCGCTCTCTCCGGTGATCATGACCGTCGACGGGCTGTCGGCGATCTTGCGGATCGTGTCAAAGACCTCGACCATTCTCGAGCTCTTACCGATGATATTCTCGAAGCGGTGCTGGGTCTCGAGCTGCTTGCGCAGGTATTGATTCTCGGCCCGCAACTGCTTTCGCTCGAGCGCGTTCTTGATGATGAGATTGACTTCATCGAGCTTGAAAGGCTTGGTGATGTAGTCGTAGGCTCCGAGCTTCATGGCCTCCACCGCGGTCTCAGTCGAGGCCATCGCCGTGACCATGATCACCGCGGTGTCGGGAGACAGGTCCTTGGCGGAGCGTAGGACCTGAAGACCGTCTACCTTCGGCATGCGCAGATCCGTGATAATCGCATCGAAGGTTTCGCGGCGGATCGCCTCGACGGCGGCCGCGCCGCCTTCCGCGAGCGTTACGTCGTAGCCCGCCTTCTGGAGCGTGATCGCCAGCAGGTCGCGCATGCTCTTCTCGTCGTCCACCACCAATACCCGTGCCTCACTCATGTCTGCCTCGTCTCGCGGGGTCGCCGGCGCACTCGTTCGGCCGCCCGGTCCACCGCGTCAGGGTGCTCAGCGTTTGGTGTATCGTGACGCGTCGGCTCATCCCTGGGTGATCCCATCGGGTGCCGGCAGCGTGAGAATGAATGTGGTGCCGTCGCCCACCCGACTCCGCACCTCGATGGAGCCTCCGTGCTCCTCGACGACGCGGTAGACGAGCGCGAGCCCGATCCCGCTCCCTTCGGGCTTGGTCGAGAAGAACGGCTCGAAGATGTGCGGCAAATCGGTGTCGGCGATGCCCTGGCCGGTGTCGGCGACGCAGATCTGCAGGCGGCCGCCGCGCTCGCGCAGGGAACGGGCGCCGACTCGCAGCTCGCCGCCGTCGGGCATGGCCTGGACCGCGTTCAAACAGAGATTCCAGACCGCCTGACGGAATCGTTGAGGATCCGCCCGGGTCGGCAACGTGTCGCCGTACTCACGGACCACCTTCAGGTTGGCAGGAAGTGACCGGTGCTCGATCAGGAGCAGGACCTCGTCGAGGATCTCCGCCATGTTGATCTCGAGCGGCACCATCGGAGCGGGGCGCGCGTACTCGAGGAAATCGCCGACGATCTGATTCAGTCGGGCCGACTCCCGGAGAACGATCTCTACGAGCTGGCCGCGGGTATGATCGGGGGGGAGATCACGGGCGAGTGCTTCGACCGCACCCGAGATCGAGGCGAGCGGGTTTCGGATCTCGTGGGCCATGTTGGCGGAAAGCCGGCCCACCGCGGCCAGCCGGTCCGCTTGCCGCATACGTTGCTCCATCTGCTTAATGCTCGAAAGGTCCTGGCAGACGCCGATGAGGCCAGCCATGTCGCCCGCGCCCGATCGGAGGGACCAGAAGGAGATGCCGACCGGTACCTCCTGGCCGTCGCGCCGGCGCAGCCGGAACTCGTAGCGCGGGGCCGGCTCGCTGCCTTCGGAGACCGCACGCTGGACCTCATCGAGATTGACCCCGCGCCCGAAGATCGCCTCCCAGGGCTGATCGACCGCTTCGCCGGCTCGCACTCCGGTGATCGATTCCGCGGCCCGGTTGAAGGCGGTGACCCGGCCGCTCGGATCGACGCCGACCAGACCGGAACCGACCGATTCGAAGATCAGGTCGCGAAAGGCCTGGAGATCCGAAAGATGCTTGCGCTGGTCCTCCATGTCCTGATGCAGCTCGTGATATCGCGCGGCGAGGGCGCCGGTCAGCACCGCGACGACGAGGAGTACTCCGGCGTTCATGAAGACGGTCAGGATCTCGACCGTCGTGTTCTCAGATCGGGGCGCGCCGACCTCGAGCATGGGGAGGATAGTGCGGCCGAGAACGGGCAAGACGTAGAGAAGGCTGCACATTGCCGCGACGGTGAGGCCACCGGTGCGGGACAGCACGAAGCACGAGCCCACCACCAGCATCACGTAGAGCGGGATGAACACCGAACGCGGGCCGCCGCTCGCCGTCACGATCCCGGTGATGAGCAGTGCGTCCAGTCCGAACTGAAACCAGGCGATGCGCTCCAGGGGAACGCCGCGACGGTCGGCCAAGGGAAGGACAAGGCAGGCCGCCGCGACTCCCAGCACCGTCATGGCGAAGGGCCCGAACGCATAGGGAAACGCGTCCGTGACCCGGAGCAGCGCTCCGACCGCCAATACGATGGCGGCCGTGAGCAGCCGCGCCCGGTTCAGTCCCCAGAGGGATGACCGGAGCGCCTGCGACTTGGGCAACCTCGCTCTCGGGCTACTTGACCAGTGTGACCAGTTTGAAGATCGGGAGATACATGGCCACCACGAGTCCACCGACGACGACGCCCAGGAACACGATCATGATCGGCTCCAGCAGGGAGGTGAGCGTGCTCACCGCGGTGTCGACCTCATCGTCGTAGAAGTCGGCGATCTTGCTCAGCATGGCATCGAGGGCACCCGTCTGCTCACCCACCGAGATCATCTGGGTCACCATCGGCGGGAACACTCCGGATGTCCGGAGCGGCTCCGCGAGGGTCTTGCCTTCCGTGACGGCGGCGCGGCACTGCAGTACCGCTTTCTCGACGACCTTGTTCCCGGCGGTGCGGGCGGTGATGCGGAGGCCGTCGAGGATCGGCACTCCCGACTGCACGAGCGTGCCGAGGGTGCGGGTGAATCGGGCGACCGCGACCTTACGAACGAGCGTGCCGAATACCGGGAGCTTGAGCATCAAGGCATCGATGGTCGACCGTCCGTTCTCCGTCCGGTAGTAGGAGCGGAACGCGAGGATGCATCCGACGATGCCCGCGATGATCAGGAGGATGTAGCTGCGCACGAAATTGGAAAGCCAGAGGACCACCTTCGTGGGCAGCGGCAGATCCGCGCCAAGGTCCGTGAACATCTGGGCGAAGGTCGGAATCACGAATGTCAGCATGAAGATGACGACCATGACCGCGACACCGATGATGGCGGCCGGGTACACCATGGCCGCCTTGACCTTGCGCTTCAAGGCCGCCGCCTTCTCGATGTACGCGGCGAGACGCTGGAGGACGACGTCGAGGATACCGCCCGCCTCGCCGACCTCGACGAGGTTGGTGAAGAGATCATCAAAGGTGCGCGGATGGCGCCTCAGCGCGTCGGCCAGCGTGGAGCCGGCTTCCACGTTGCGCGCAACCTGTCCGGTGACTCCGCGCAAGGTCTTGGATTCGCTCTGCTCGGCTAGGATGTTGAGGCACTGCACGAGCGGCAGACCCGCGTCGATCATGGTGGAGAACTGGCGGGTGAAGATTGCCATCTCCTTGTCCTTGACCTTGCCCCCGAACTTGAACGAGATCTTGGGAGCAGTTTTCTCCGAGATCTTAGTGACGAGTATCGAGCGTCGTCGAAGCTCGCCCACCGCGGCGGAGCGGTCGGGCGCTTCGATCTCGCCGTTCTGTATGCCACTTGCGCTGCGACCCTGATAGACGAACACAGCCATCGTGTAAACCTCCTCGGTGGTCTATCGTCTGCCGAATGGAGAGCTGCCCGCACCCGCCGCCGCGGCCGGCGCTCCGGATGGGGCCCCGACGGAACCCAGCAAACCCGCCAGCTCTTCGGGCAGCGTGCTGCGGTTCAACGCCTCCTCTCGGGTGATGCGCCGCTTCTGCACCAGCTCGGCCAGCGACTGGTTCATGGTCTGCATGCCGAACTTCTGTCCTGCCTGCATCGCCGAGTAGATCTGGTGAATCTTCTCCTCACGGATGAGGTTCCGGATCGCAGGCGTCGCGACCATGATTTCCAGCGACATCGCCCGACCCCGGCCGTCCGCGGTGGGAATCAGCTGCTGGGAGAGCACGCCCTCCAGCACCAGGGAGAGCTGCGCGCGAACCTGGGCCTGTTGGCTCGTCGGGAACACGTCGATGATTCGGTTGATGGTCTGGGCGCAGGAGTTGGTATGCAACGTGCCCAGGGTCAAGTGGCCGGTCTCCGCGATGGTGAGCGCGGCCGAGATCGTCTCCAGATCGCGCATCTCGCCGACCAGCACCACGTCCGGATCCTGGCGAAGGATGGACTTCAGCGCGTTCTTGAACGAGTGCGTGTCGGAGAACACCTCGCGCTGGTTCACCATGCACTTCTTGTGCTGGTGGACGAACTCGATGGGATCCTCGATCGTGACGATGTGCTCGGCCCTCTCCGTATTGACTTTGTCCACCATGGCCGCCAGCGTCGTCGACTTGCCGGAACCCGTCGGTCCAGTGACGAGAATCAACCCCTTGGGCCGTTCGGCCATCTGCTCCACGATGGCGGGAAGACCGAGCTCGTCGAAACCTCGGATCTTGACCGGGATGACGCGGATGGCGCAGGCGACCGCGCCTCGCTGCCGGTAGACGTTGCAGCGAAACCGCGCGAGACCCTGGATGCCGAACGAAAGATCGAGCTCGTTCTCTTCCTCGAACTTCTGCTTCTGCCCCTCGTTCAGCACGCTGTAGGCCAGTCGCTGGGTGTCCGTCGGGGTCAGCATCTCGAACTGGGAGAGCGGGGTGAGCTTGCCGTGAAGTCGGATCTGCGGATGCGTTCCGGTAGTGATGTGGAGGTCAGAGGCTCCACGCTCGATCATCAAGGTCAGAAGGTCGTGCATCGTCGCGGCCATTGGTCGCCTTGAGCCTCCTTATAAGGCTTGAGAGGGGGGTATACCCCGAGTGCCCCTCAAACCCGCATGCAACCTGCGTTCCAGAATCGCCAGGATTCCGGCGACGCTCGTCGGGACGAGCCCGGCTATGCCTGGACGGCATGGCTCATCAGAAGAGACAAAGCCATTCTAGCCCACCGGTCCCCTGGGACCGCGTATTGGCTGAGCCCCTGAGGGGGCCCGACGGGGCTGGGGCGGGGAGAAATCCCGTATTCCCGGGGCTGGAGCGCCGGGAATTGGAGCTAGCGGACTCCCCCCAGACGCGTCAGGACTTCGCTGAACGCCTTCTGGGCCTGGTCTTCGTAGAGGACGAACAGGACCTTCTCTAGGCTCGAGTTACCCCTCTTGACGTGCTCGACCACCGTGGACAGCATGGCATCCGCGGACTGTGCGGCCGGCACCCCTCCGACCCCACTGCCAAGGGCGGGGAAGGCGAGTGACGAAAGCTTGTGCTTCTCGGCGATGGCCAGGGTGGCTCGCGTCGCGGCCGTGATCTTCTCGGGATCCGTCTTGAGATCCTTGCCCATTGTGACCGCGTGGATCACGTGGGTGGCTGCGAGGTTTCCCGCGACCGTCAATACCGCCTCGCCGATCTCGATCGGGCCCTGCCGCAGGGCGTCCTCCTCGATGACCACACCCCCCTTGCGCTTCAGGGCGCCTGCGACACCCGCACCCATCCACAGCTCGGCGTTGGCGGCATTTACGACGGCGTCGACCTCGGCGTCGGTGATGTCTCCGCGCTCCACGACCACCGTCGTCTTCCCGATCTTGCACTTCATGGCCGGGGGCCTTCCTGCGCCTTGACGGCCTCCCATGCCCGATCGAGATCCTCCGCGGATGCCTCGTTGACCGCCCGGCCGCCGGCCCTCATCTCTGCCTCCACTTTCCCGAATCGTCGGGTGAACTTCTCGGCCGCCCGCCGGAGGCAGTCTTCCGAGTCCATGCCTCGCAGGCGTGCCACGTTGACCATCGAGAACAACAGGTCGCCGAACTCGTCCGCGACCCGCTCCGTGTCGTCCTGGTTCAGGGCGTCCCGTAGCTCACGCATCTCCTCCTCGACCTTGGCCCACGCGTCCTGCCAGCGTGTCCAGTCGAACCCGACGCGCGACGCCTTCAGCTGTAGTCGCTGAGCTCGAAGCAGCGCCGGTAACGAAGCCGGCACGCCGTCGAGCGCTGACCCCGCGCGCCGGCTACCGCCCGATTCATCGTGCTTGATGCGCTCCCACTGCGCGAGGGCATCCTGCGCGTCGGTCACCACGGAGTTCCCGAAGACGTGGGGATGCCGGCGGGTCATCTTGGCGCACAGCTGGGTGATCACGTCTTCCATCGTGAATTCGCCCGACTCCGCACCTAGCTGGCTGTGGAACACCACTTGAAAGAGCAGGTCCCCCAGCTCCTCGACGAGGTGGTCGCGGGAGCCTTCATCGATCGCCTGGACGACTTCGTAGGCTTCCTCGATGAGATAGGGTCTGAGGGACGCACGGGTCTGTTCACGATCCCACGGACAGCCGCCTTCGCCCCGGAGACGAGCCATGAGCGACAGGAGGGAGACGAAACGTGTGCCGGCGGCGTCAGCCATGGGACGATCGTGAGTCGCACCGGCATTATACACAACCCGTATGGGTCCTTGTAGGGCCTGCGCGTGCATGGTACCTTCCCAGCCGACCGCGAGGGGATGGCCGAAACGTGAGCGACGAGGAAACCTTCAAGGTGACAGATCGACGGAGCCGGGGCGAATCGCCTCCGGGTCCGGCAGGCTATTCCTCGGCGCCACCTGCCGCGGGCGCGGGCGAGGCTGCTGGTCGCCCCGGCGGCGCTCCTTCCGATGGTGGACCCGGTCCCGACTCGGG